>Ga0182027_10004998_pt1 | contig 20331 bp, 18 predicted proteins | sample 712E1DmetaG_FD_121300 | JGI IMG/M metagenome (GOLD analysis project Ga0182027, IMG submission 121300) | Permafrost microbial communities from Stordalen Mire, Sweden - 712E1D metaG (Illumina Assembly) | ecosystem: Environmental > Terrestrial > Soil > Wetlands > Permafrost | place: Sweden...
CGCGCCTCTGCAGCGACTCGGGCGTCTTCCGAACTTTGAGCTATCTTTTTCCTGCGGGAGTCCATCATATCGAGCGTAGGTTTATAAACCCATGCATTCAGGGTAAGGAAAACGATCGCGAAGGCCAGGATCTGAATGATCAAAAAACCAAGATTAATTCCAAGTGCTTCCAAAGCTACCTCCCGGTCACACGATCTAGAAAATCTTCAAAAGGATGAGGAAGGCAATCGCCAGACAATAGATCGCGATCGCTTCGGAAAACGCGATACCCAGGATCATATTGGTCAAAAGGTTGCCGTACGTATCGGGGTTGCGAGCCATGCCGGTCAATGCGCCCTGTACACTCAAACCGATCCCGATCCCTGCGCCTGCCGCACCGATCATGGCTAAACCCGCTCCGATATAACGTCCCGCTAAAACAATGGCTGCTTCCATATTTTTAGAACCTCCTAAGAATTATTCATTTATATCTCGTGAACTTCCGAACGACCTTCCGCCTGTTCTTCCTCTTGGCCGTGACCCTGTGTAGCCATCGCCATGAAGACCATCGTTAGCATACCGAAAACAAATGCCTGTATGATTCCGATTATCAATTCAAAAAAATATATCATCGATGAAACGATCGTGATCCTTCCCAATAAGAAGGCAACAACCGCCACGAGTATGATCCCGGCAAACATATTAAAAAATAAACGGAAGGCAAACGAAATAACCTTAATCACTTCGGACAAAAGTTCAATCAAACTAACCAGAAAATCCATCGCACCAAAAAAAGGGGTCTTGAACAATGTACGAACATTGAAAAACTTGCTCAGGTAGCCAAAACCCTGGGCCTGAAATCCGACGACCTGGATCATAACGACTGAAATGATCGCAAGTGCAAAGGTGAAATTTAAATCTAATGAGATACCTCGGACAAACGGCACAAGAAGAGAACCACCCGTTGCCTGCGTGGTTGAAAGTAGGAGCTTCCAATCTACACCGAGGAAATTACCCAGGTCCTGGGTTGCATAACCACCAGGACGCAATAAACCGATCGACTCAAAGCCAGGAATTAATTTGAGCAGATTTGCAAACAAAACATAAATCATAATGGTTGCAAACCACGGGAAGATCGTTTTTGCCCATTTTGCGCCTGCAGATCCTTCCGTAAGGTTATAAAGGAGTTCAAGAAGGGCTTCCATCAGGTTGCCGATCCCATGTGGAACCAGGTCCGTCTGCTGGCTCTTCTTGAGGGATCGGTTTGTGAAAAAAGCTAATAAAATTAACACGAAAACGGTAAACACCAGAGTCGGAAGTGTATTAACTAAATAAAATGGGCCGAAGGGAGCAGGCAACGTGAATAGCGGTTCCTCGATAAGCTTCTCTGCCGCGACCGTGATCTCCGGGCGAACGGGAACAAAATATCCCGCCAAAATAAAACCCGCTATCATAAGGCCTAATACAACCCAGCGGCGCCAAGGTCTATGTTTTTCTTGTTCCAAACTCAACTCCTATTTTGAAGTTACCTACTTACCAGAATCGCTGTGATCCTTCAACCTTGCCAGGGTTTTACGCCCTACATATACCATTAAAATCACTGAAAGCGGAATCCCCGCGAGCAAAAACACCAAAGTAAAAACAGGTTTTGTTTGGAAGGTATTATCCAACCACAATCCCGCTAAAACAGTTACCAGAATTACGACGAGAGTAAGGCAACCCATCTGACCGACCAGAACGATCAATAGTGTATTGAAACCATTCCGGTCATCCTTATCAGATTGTGCCATGTCGCACGATTATAACAAACTTGATAAAACTATGTCAATTCGAGACAACGGAAGTCAAATTCTTACAAATGACATCAGAATAAATTCATTGCGCCGGAATTAGAGAAACCGAACCATGGTGCAAATATGGTCCCAATCAGGATCACCCCCACTACCAATACGATCAGGGCAATCATGGAAGGACGAGTTATTCCGATTGGATACTTGTCCTCATCTTCATTTTCCATGCGATAAAGATACACGTACTTCAAAACGTTCAAATAGTAATATACACCTACGATCGAGTTCAGGATACCGATAACCACCAACCACGTGAAATTGGCCTGCACGCCTGCAGCAAAAACAAAGACTTTCGCCACGAACCCCCCAAACGGCGGCATCCCGGCCAGCGACAGGAAGGCCGCCAACATGATGAGCGCCAGACCGGGTGAACGCCGGCTCAGACCGCGATAGGAGTCATATTCGTCCGAGCCGGTGACGCGGCCCACGACCATAACAACTCCAAAGGCAGCCAGGTTGGTCAATATGTAGGCTGTCATATAGAAAACCACGCTTGTAATCCCTAATTGAGAAATGGCCACAAGGCCTATCATCGCATACCCGGCGTGGGCTATCGATGAATACGCAAGCATCCGTTTGAGGTTTTTTTGAGGCAGCGCCAACAGATTGCCAACCGTCATCGTAATGGCCGATAACAACGCAAACACCATAGCCCATTCAATCTTATAACCACTAAAGACAACAAGAAAGAGCCTCGCTAACACAGCGAATCCCGCCGCCTTGGATGCGGTTGATAAGAAGCCCGCTACTGGAGTCGGTGACCCTTCGTAAACATCGGGAGCCCAGAAGTGGAAAGGAACTACCGAAACTTTAAAGCCGAGGCCTGCGATAATCAGGAAGATAACTCCCAATATAATGGGGCTTCCCAATTGACCCGCCTTGAAAGCATCGGCTAAAGCGTAAAGATTCGTCGTCCGCGCAAATCCGAACAACAAACTAAAGCCATACAGCATGACAGCTGAAGTCAACGCGCCATAGAGCAAGTACTTGAAACCGGCTTCCGTGGAACGCTCATCCGAGACCATAAAACCGGCGAGAACGTAAAGGGGTATGGACGTCGTCTCAATGGCCAGGTAAAGCATTATTAAATCGGACGCCGAAGCCATTAGACACATACCTATGGTTGAGGCAAGCATCAGAAGATAGGCTTCACCGCGTTGACCCACCTTTTCATGATCCATTAAGAAAAGAGCCGTGATCGCGGAACCAAAAATAAAGAGCATCTTAAAGAAGAAGCCCAACCAGTCAAAGCGGATCGTGTTGCCCAAGGTCATGGTGGGTTCGCCCGGACGACCTACAAGCACACTGACGATTAATATCAATAACAGGCCGCCCGCTGTAAGCCAACCCAGATTTCGTCGTTGTTCTCCCTTTAAAAACGGATCGACAACAAGAATGGAAATAGCGAGCACCAGGATCAGGGTTTCAGGAAGGATCGAAAGGAGGGCTATGGAAGTGAACATTAGTGAACTCCCAATAAATCCAGGATGTGTTTTACACCGGTACCCACTAAAGGAACCATTAACGATGGAAACAATCCGATACCAATCATTAAGGAGCAGAGCGTGCCAATAGCTACTTTATCGAACAGAGTGATCGGCGTGATGTGACCCACGAACTTTTCGGGCATCTGACCGAAGAAAACACGACGAACAACCAGCATTACATATGCCGCGGTGATAATGATGGAAATCGAAGCAAGCACGGCCACCAACCACTGTGTCTTCCAAACACCCAGAAAGATGGGAAATTCCGCAATAAATCCTGAGAAACCCGGCATGCCCATCGAGACAAGGCTGCCAATGATAAAGCCAACCGCCGCCCATGGCATTACCTTAGCCATACCTCCCAATTCCGAAATTTGACGCGTATGGGCCCTGTCATAGACCATACCGACAACAGCAAAGAAAAGAGCTGTCATCACACCATGCGAGAACATCTGCATACCCGCTCCCGTAAGACCTTCGCGTGACAAGGTTGAGAGTCCCAACATCACCAAACCCATATGCGATACGGATGAAAAACCGATCACATATTTGAAATCAGTTTGGACGAAAGCAATGAACGCCCCGTAAACGACTGCAACAGCAGCGCAGAGCATGATCAGCCAGGACCAATGCCTGGCTCCCAGTGGCAGGAGCATGATACCCACGCGTAATGCCGCAAAAGCGCCGAGTTTCATCAAAACACCTGCATGGAACATCGAGACAGCCGTTGGCGCGGCCACATGTCCGTCTGGAGACCAGTTGTGGAATGGCCAAATACCGCCCAATACCGCAAAGCCAAAGAATACGGGCAGGAACCACAAATTCTGGAAAGAAGCAGAGAAGCCGGCTTTTTCGAGTTGAATCATATCGAAGGTGTAAACACCCGTAGTTTTGCCAGCCGCCCAATACATCGCCAATGCGCCGACCAGTGACACAACCGAACCCATGAACAAATAGAGCGTGAGCTTCATGGCCGCATATTCGCGGGTCTGGATCCAGCCCCAGATGGAGATCAGAAGATACATCGGGAAAACTGCGATCTCGTAGAAAAAGAACAACATGAAAAGGTCGAGTGAAACAAATACACCGAATACACCACTTGCCAGCAAGAAGAGGAACGCGAAAAATTCGCGGGGACGGTCCTGAATACCCGCGGATACGTGCTCGCTCTTATCGCCCCATGAGATGAGCACACCTGTGAACATGACAACACCGGTCAGGAGGACGAGCGGCGCACTCATTCCATCCACACCGAAATAAAGATTTATTCCGAGCGCTGGAAGCCAATTGTAATGTTCAATAAATTGATAACCGGCGATGTTTTTATCGTAACTCAGATACACCCATAAGGAAAGAGACAACGCCAATATTGCCGCTGACAACGCGATCGCGCGCACTAAATTCTTTTTCTCTGCTGGCATCATCAAAATAATCAACGCGGCTGTAACCGGCGTAAAGACAATTACACTAAGTATGGGAAAAATCATCATCCACCTCTTAGAACAAGTGCATCACGGCTTTGTTGATAATGTCCAAAATCCATGCTGGCCAAATCCCAATCACAAGCATGAGTGTCATTAGCGGTGCCATGATAACAATCTCGCGCCGGTTTATCTCGGTTAACTTATGTTCACCATGCGCCCAGTGTTCATTCATCGGGCCATGCAGAACTTTCATAATTCCCTTCAATATGTAAGCACCGGTGAATAGCAAACCCAGCATCGAAATCGCCGTATAAGGTGTGAGCAGCGGATAGGTGCCCCGTACCACAAGAAATTCGGATATAAAGCCGTTCAATCCGGGCAGGCCCAGCGAAGCCATCGAAGTGAAGATCAGGATTCCACCATATATTGGCACGATAGGGAATAAACCACCAAATTCTTCCAGGTTACGCGTATGGGTCCGTTCGTAGATAACTCCAACCAGGAAGAACATGCCAGCTGCAGATAATCCATGGTTGAACATCTGCAGGATCGCACCCTCCATTGCTATGTGCGCATCGCTCGTTCCAGATGCCAAAGCGGCCGCGGCGATACCCAGAACCACAAAGCCCATGTGGTTGATTGATGAATATGCAACGAGTCGCTTGAAATCCGTCTGGGCATATGAACTGAAGGCACCGAAAACGATTGCTGCGGTAGCCAGAAAAGCCAAAGCACCCGCGAAATACTTGGCTTCAACCGGATACAAGGGCAATACCAGGCGTAAGAAACCATACGCACCAAGCTTGAGCATCACACCCGCCAGTATCATGGAGCCAGCTGTTGGAGCTTCGGTGTGGGCATCGGGAAGCCAGGTGTGGAATGGCCAAACTGGAACTTTGACTGCAAATGCAATCACGAATCCCCAGAAGACCACCGACTTCACAGTAGAAATAGGAAAACCAAGCAATAAGCCCTGAGCAGTCGTCCACTTGGCGGTTATAACAGCCAGGTCGAAAGTCCCAAAAAGAGCACCCAACAACTGGATGCCCAAAAGCAGGCCGAGCGAGCCGCCCATGGTATAGATCATGAATTTGAGCGAGGCATAATCCTTGTTGGCGCTCCCCCACTGGTTGATAAGGAAATACATGGGAACAAGGCCAATTTCCCAGAAGACGAAGAAGATCAACAGGTCGAGGGTCATGAAGACGCCCAGCATACCTGTCTCGAGGAAAAGGAAAAGCATCATGTAAGGCTTAACGCGATCGGTCACGCTAAACGAAGCAAGAATTGCAAGCGGAGTAAGCAGCGTAGTCAGCATGACCATCGTCAGGGAGAGACCATCCACACCTATATGAAGTGAGGAATTGATGGCTGCATACCATGTATATTGCTCGACGAATTGGAAAGTGGTCACACCGGGCTGGAATCTAAACCAAAGTATAAGATTAAAGACAAACGGGATTAAACTGGCCACGAAAGCGAACCAGCGCAAAAGTTTCATTCGATCGCTCGGTAGAAACAAGAGGACAACAGCTGACAGGGCAGGAACAAATAGGATCAAACTAAGGAGATGGGTATCGAAAAAGTTCATCATAAGCTCCTATCTTATTATGCCCATCACCAGGAGGTAATAAAGCAGGCCCGCAATCAACAGCAGGACAAGCAGCGAAACAAGCATATACTGTTGTATTCGCCCGGATTGGATCGGTCGCAGATTAAACCCCGTCCATTTGACCAGCCATCCGGTGCCGTCCCCAAAAAACCGATTGATAACAGGAAGATCGAAATAAGTACGAATGGTAGTTCCTATATCGGCAGTCACTTTTCCCAGAAAATGCAAAGTGCCATCAATCAAACCCTTATCCATCCATTTGTAGACGAATGTCTCGGCAAACCAATAAGAAGGTTTTATGAATAAAAAGGAATAGATCTCATCTATGTAATATTTATTTTTTAGAAGGGGAACTTGAAGTAAATCCTGCTTGGAAGTCTGAATTTTGCGATAAACCAGCCAACCGATCAAAAAACCGCCAAGGGCAACCGTAAGGGATGTCAGAAGCGGGATCAGGTTAAATGGTGTTGCCGGAGGTATTTCTGCCAGTGTACTTCCAACAAATTCATGGAACCAGTTCGGGATCAAGCCGCCGCTGAACCATTCCGGCATGCCGACCCAACCATAACCGATCGCAAAAACTGAAAGCACCATAAGCGGAACGGTCATTGTCCATGGGGTCTCTTGCGCGTTATCAGCAGCTTTGGTTCGTGGCTCGCCAAGGAATGTGAGTGTGATTTGACGCATCGTATAGAAAGCAGTCAGGAACGCAGCAAGCGCCAGAGTAATAAATACCGCAATGTGGCCGTTAAATGTGCTGGCCAGAATTTCATCCTTAGACCAGAAGCCTGCTGTTAGAACCGGAAAGCCGGAGAGGGCAAATCCACCGATCAGGAACGTCCAGAAAGTGATCGGCATCTTCCTTCGTAATCCGCCCATGTTAAACATATCCTGGGCGTCCACATGCTCACCCGTATGCAGAACCCCATGTTCCATCCCGTGGATGACGGAACCAGAGCCAAGGAAGAGCAATGCTTTGAAGAACGCGTGAGTAACCAGGTGAAAAGCAGCTGCAACATAAGCTCCGGAACCAAGGGCTGCGATCATATATCCAAGCTGAGAAATGGTCGAATATGCCAAAACACGCTTGATGTCGTTCTGAGCGACCGCGATCGTAGCAGCAAAAAGCGCTGTGAAGGCGCCGATAAAAGCAACAATGGTCATCGTGCGAGGATCAAGGCTAAGGAGCGGGAACATGCGAATGACCATATAGACACCCGCCGAGACCATGGTCGCAGCATGGATCATAGCACTGACAGGCGTGGGACCTTCCATCGCATCGGGCAGCCAGACATGGAGTGGGAATTGTGCCGATTTACCCACCGTCCCGATGAAAAGCAGTAAACCTATCAATCCAGCGGCAGAAAGCCCTAAAATAGGGGTCGGAACATTTGCAAGGGTATGTAAAACCTGCGGTTGGAAAATCTCTCGAAACGAAAGGGTGCCTGTCGCACTATAAACGTAAACGATACCTAATAACATAAACACATCGCCGATGCGGGTGGTCATGAATGCTTTGACTGCGGCCGCGCGGGCCGAAGGCTTTGCGTACCAGAAGCCGATCAATAAGTAGGAACAGAGACCCATGATCTCCCAACCGACAAAGAGGGTTAACAAATTGTCAGAAAGCACAAGAGTCAACATGCCAAAAGCAAATAAACTGATAAAAGCAAAGAAACGCGAATACATGGGTTCTATGGATGGAACTGTGTGCTTGTGTCCATGTTCATCGACCGTCGCGCCTTGTGGCGGCAAACCGGGCTGGTCATGGTCGCCCGCGGGCTGCCCAAAGTTATGATAGCCAACGCTATAAAGAAAGATCATCAAAACGGTCCAAGCCACAAAGAAAAGAACAACCGCCGAAAGCGGATCAACCAATACTCCAATCTTCAGCCAGGTGTCAGCAGTCGGAATCCAATTAATGGATGAGATGAATGGCGCCTTTCCCAGCTCATGAACCCCAAGCGCACGAACAAAGACGATCATGGCACCAATCCACGAAAGACCAGCTGCGCCAATAGCCACAGAATGACTAAGCGCTTTGTTCCGATTCGTAAACAAAACGATCAGAAAGAATGCAAAAATGGGGGGTAGTGGTATCAGCCAGATCAATGTTTCAATCGTCATGAAATCTCCAACCGAGGATCGATTTTTGAGCGATTTTTCGCGTGTTTTTTTGAAACAAATAAATTATGTTCTACCATTTCATCATATTGATTTCGTCGGCGATCACCGTATTCCGCCGGCGATATACGGAAATGACAAGAGCCAAACCGACTGCCACTTCAGCCGCGGCCACTGCGAATACAATAATGGAAAATACCTGGCCGGCCATCTGGGTTATATCGCCATAGCGCCAAAAGGAAACCAGGTTGATGTTCACGGAATTAAGCATCAATTCCACACCGAGCAGGATCGCCACGGCATTCTTACGAGATAAGACGCCGAACAATCCAATGCTAAAGAGAGCTGCCGAAAGAGTGAGATACCAGGAAAGGGGGATCATCTGTACTCTATTTCCGGTTAAATGCGACGTAGACCGCGCCCACCAATGCAGCCAATAATAAGACAGAGGCTACTTCAAAAGGAAGGACGAATGCATCTGGTGAGACCAATGCATTGCCTAACTGGCCCACCGCGTCAAACCCTATTGGGAAGTCAGCAGGAAGCCTGGTGAAGTCGCTCCAACCTTGCAAGATCCGAATCAATCCACCGAAGGTGAGGAGCGCGATAATGGTGCTTAACCACCAGGCACTGTTCAATTGGGGGCCGCGATCCCGCATTTCCTTGCGAGTCAACATGACCGCAAAAATAAACAAAATCGCAATTGCACCAATGTAAATAACAACCTGTACGACTGCTAAAAAGCTGGCGTTGAGCAGTGCATATAAAACCGCCACACCAAAAAGCGTTACGATCAGCCACAACGCGGCGTGGATTAGGTTTCCGGTTGTCACCACCATTAATGCCGAGCCCAGGATGACCGCTCCAACTATAAGAAAGATGATTTGCATGATTGTCATATTGTTCTCCACTCCCCGACCCATTTGGAGAGAGGTAGCCGATGGGTTCAGGGATGTACCACTACGGGATTAATCGGTTTTTCGATCCTCACCCGACCGCGCTTACTTTCCCGTCGCAAGATTTCAATCACGATCCAGCCGATCACGATATTTGTCGATAACATCCCTGCTATGTATAAGCCGTTTGAAGCGCCCCTCAAGACAGCATTCATTAACGCGGTTGCCATTAAAAGAACGAACGCCAGTGGCGTCAAGAATTTCCAGCTGAAAGACAACATGTTATCGATTCGAATACGCATCATCGTGTATCTAACCCACATGATCACCCAATAACCCAACAATGCCTTGACGAGCAAAATCACTGCTGCCACAATCGGTCCAAGAGTTTCAAGCCCAAATAGACGATAGCCACCGAAGAACAAGATAGCCCAGAAACCGCCAAATGTAAAAGCATGCATAAGTTCGCCTGCATAGAAAAGGCCGAACTTCATTCCGGTGTATTCAATATGAAAACCTGCCACAATTTCAGATTCGGCCTCATTCATGTCAAAAGGCGAACGGCCAAGTTCGGCGATGGCCGTGATCATGAATATTATCGCTGCAAGAGGAGCGATCACGACGAACCAGACATTCTGCGAACGAATAATCGCGCCCATACTCATCGAGCTGGCCAGAATAGTCGGGATAAGCATAGTCGCTATCATCGGCACTTCAAAGGAAATCATGACAGCCACTTGACGGAACGCCCCGATCAATGCATATTTATTATTCGATGACCAAGCCGCCATGATGATAGAAAGCGCCCCGATCGCGCCGGTGGCTATGATATAAAGAGCGCCGACATTTAAATCCACTCCAAATATGACCGGGGCAAGAGGCACTATCGCCCACAATAAAAGTACTGACATTAAAGACAGAATCGGTGCCAGATTATAAACCACCCGGTCTGCGCCATTTGGAGTAATATCCTCCTTTATTAGGAGTTTAATAATATCGGCAAAGGGCTGGATAATTCCAAATGGACCGACACGGTTCGGGCCAAGGCGATCTTGAAAGCGCGCCACCACCTTGCGTTCCACCCAGACTAAAAGGATGTCAATCACCATCATCATCGAGACCAAAACCACAACACCAATCAATTGGATCAAAAAATTTGCAAACCATTCTGCCATGCCCCAACCCGTGAGGAGGGTCATCAACCAATGGGCAATAAAATTAATAGGATCAGTCCATAAATTCATGATCTACTCCAAAACCTGTCTCTTGCACTCGTGATCGAATAGGCGATAGCCATTCATAGAATCAAGATCCGGATGAAGAAATAGGAAACGATCCATTACACAAAGAAAAGGCTGGAAGGTATCTGCCTTTCAGCCTTAGATAACGACTTCAATTAGAACCACTCCAACATACCCTTACGCCAGGCAAACACAAGTCCTGCAATAAGGATAAGTATGAATATGATACCTTCAAAAACCGCGTACAAGGACAAATTTCCGAGTGAAACTGCCCAGGGGAATAAAAACACGGTTTCTATATCAAATACTAAAAATACCAGGGCGAAAACATAATATTGGGCTTTGAATTGCACCCAATTATCTCCTACAGTTTCCATCCCGCACTCATAAGTACTTTGCTTGATGTGGTTGGGCTTTTTAGGCGAAAGGATCCATGAAGTTACGATCGCTGCGGCTGGCACAAGGGCTCCAACAACCACAAACAAACCAATATACAACCAATCGTTTTGCATATTTGCTCCAGAAAAAGCTCCGCCCGTAAAGTTTCAAGACGGGCAAAATTGTACCATGAAGAACAATCGGTTAATAGCGCTGCAACCCAATATTTAGGGTGATGTTTGTCACATACCTTTCAAGCGGAAATTACTTACTTAACCCTTTCCCTTGAGTCGACTAATCAGCCATTTTAAAATATCGTCAGCAAAAGGGAAACCCAGGATGGCGCCCACCAGGGAACCAACTCCACCCGCGGTGCGCGCAATGGACCCATTCAGTCCGAGAAAGTTTGTTGCCTCAATTTGCACCGGTTGAGCAGAAATTGCTTTTCGTGATTCATCTCCACTCACTTTATCCACGAAGCGAAGGAAGAGCCAGGCTGTACCACGAAAAGTGCCTGAAGCATCAGGGCGTACGCTCCAATAAAAGGTTACCGATTGGCCCGGTAAAAGCGGTTCACTGATCTCTTCGCTCGGACGAACTTCCACACCGGCCAAGTCAACCCGCGCTTCGGCTATGACATTATGTGAATCATAGAGATCAGGGATTTGAACGATTTGTCCAGTTATAAAATTGCCTTGCACTTCCGCAGTCGGTGTTAAATTACCGAGTGTATCAACTTCCAAAGTCAGGCGAATCACATCCGAATCGCCCGTGCGTATTTTAGGTGGATATTCAAGCGTCAAACGACGCGACTCGGGAATGGCAGGCGGGGGTGCGACCGGAGCTGATTCGGATGGCCGTTCTTCCGTCGGCGTGGCCTGGAGAACAAATGGAACGGTGGTCAGGGAGGCCTGAGTTGGCTCTGAAGTATTTCCGCCCAAACCTGATGGCTGATTTAAATCTACAGTTGGCGCCAGACTATTGGCAGGAATCCCCTCGGAAAACCCACAAGCCCAACTTATCACCAGAAGCAATGCGCCGGCCAGGAAAAGGGCAAGCTTACCGCTCTTCAGCATGTTTATATAACCTTGCCGACTATAGGCTCAGGAGCAAATGAAGTTGGTGTAGGAAGGGACATCTCGGAAGGTGTAATAGGAAGAATATGACGTTCACGGACCGGAGGCCAGACGCCCCAAGCCAGCAAACCGAGTGAGATAAGCAACAATACCAGCGCCAGTACAAATCTTGTTTTTCGCATCCGAAAATTATATACCTCCAAAGACGACTAAGGAAGTAGAAAATTATTTAATCTGTTTTGCCTCTCTCATTTTTTGACGAACAATTGCGGAGCGGAATATGCGATCGAAAAAGCCATCATAACCATCCTTATCATATAAAATCATATAATCAGCGGGACCGTACTCTTCGGGTCTATAAAGAATACCGCCATTGGGATTAATCTCTAAAATAAAAATTTCACCTTTGACATTCATTCGGACATCGCACCGCCCATACCCGTTCCCACCTATCGCCAAATACATCCGACGACCTGCATCTTGCAAACGAGCGATCAGTTCAGAATCCTTAACTTGCCGAAATTCAAAGGGGACAGAGTAATCCCACTTGATATCCGTATGCCAGAATTCGTCACCAGGAGGGAAGATTAATTCAGTGGGTGGATATACGAATGGCGTTTCCATATTGTCGGGATCATCAACGACAAGCACATTAAACTCACGTCCTACAATAAATTCTTCAACACGGGCGCTGCCAAATTCGGAGGAAATTCGCTGGAACTGCGTTCTCAATCGATCGAAATCATCCACGCGGGAATCGCGAGTCATACCGATGCTGCTGTAACTCTTCGGATGCTTAACCATCAAAGGAAAATGTAAATCTTTTATGAGCCTTCTCAGATCGTCATTTTCAGTAACGTGATACCCCTTTGCAAACCCAACTCCATGGGCATCTGCCGCGGCTTGCATCTCTTCGCGTGTTGGATCATAGAACTTGCTGTCAGCTCCGGTATAAGGAAGATTCAGCTCTTCCAACGCCTGAACAACATCCACACCGGGATAATCTTCATCACTGGCACCATCGCACAAGTTGAAATAAACGTCGAAGCGGTTTTCTTTAGCGAGGGAGCTCAATCTATCCATCACCGGCCGGTGTAACAAAACCATTTCCCAATCAAACTTTTTTAGAAACTCCGCGGGGGTAAAGCCATAGGGTTCATCATCATAAAGGACACACACACGCATGAGTACCTCTCCTCTCGTAGTGAACCTTATCATAAAATTATTCCATATACAAGACTTTATGCAATACGTATCACAGTTGTTTGCATGATTCGAATTCACATAAAATCGCTGATAAGGTTTGTTCATTTTTATTGAATACGGAATGGTCGATATAATCTCTTAAGATGAAAAATCGTCGTAGAATGGTAAAGATGGCTAAATTCAAACCATATAGGGAACCTCATGCAATCCTACCCGCCAGAACCTTTCCGCATTAAAGTCATTGAACAAATACGCCTGATTTCGCCTGAAGAACGAGAGGCCAGCCTCAGAGAAGCCGGGTACAACCTGTTCTCTGTAAAAGCCGAGGATATCTACATTGACCTGTTGACCGATTCCGGCACGGGTGCGATGAGCCAGGAGCAATGGGCGGCTATTATGCGGGGCGACGAGTCATATGCCGGGGCGCGTTCGTTCTACCGCCTAAGAGGCGCGGTGGAGGATATATTCGGTTTCAAGTACTTCGTGCCCACACATCAAGGACGTGCAGCGGAGAATATTCTGAGTGCAGCTCTTGTTAAACAAGGACAATCTGTTCCTTCGAACATGCACTTTGACACCACCGACGCAAATATTCGGGCCCGAGGCGGAAGGCCGGTAAATCTGGTAATTGATGAAGCATTCGACACTGCCAATCTGCATCCTTTCAAAGGGAATATGGATATTGCAAAACTAAAAGCATTCATAAAAAAGATTGGCGCCGGGAATATCCCCTTTGGAATGGTCACTGTGACAAACAACGCGGGCGGCGGTCAACCTGTATCCATGGAAAATCTTAAGGCCATTGCAGAGGTCTACCATTCCCATAAAATCCCGTTTTTTATTGACTCGGCGCGCTATGCTGAAAACGCCTACTTCATCAAACTACGCGAAAAAGGATATAAAAACAAATCCGTGATCGCGATCGCGCGTGAGATGTTTGCACTCGCGGACGGGATGACGATGTCTGCTAAAAAGGACGCGATCGTCAACATCGGTGGGCTACTTTGTATGAACGATGAAAAGCTCTTTGAAAATGTAAAAAACGAATTAATTCTTCGAGAAGGTTTCCCCACGTATGGCGGATTGGCAGGCCGCGATCTCGATGCAATGGCTGTTGGTTTGTATGAAGGCCTCGACGAACCCTATCTTGCCTACCGCCTCGGTCAAACAGCTTATCTCGCAGGACTAATCAATGCAGCCGGCATCCCTACAATCCAACCTGCAGGAGGTCATGCTGTTTATTTAGATGCGCACGCGGTCCTTCCGCACATTCCGCAAAGTGAATTTCCCGGTCAGGCATTATGTGTGGAACTTTATCGTACCGGTGCCATCCGCGGTGTAGAAATAGGCTCCGTCATGTTCGCTTACAGCGACCCGGATACCGGCAAAATAATCTATCCAAAACTTGAACTTTTGAGACTTGCCATACCGCGACGCACTTATACGCAAAGCCATATGGATTATGTTGCGGATGCGCTCCGCCAAATCAAAGAGCGGGCTGCAACCATACGCGGTTATAAATTCACGTACGCACCGGAACTATTACGACATTTCACCGCACGCTTCGAACCTGTTTAAACACGAAGTTTTGAAGTTCCTCGATCGATACTGTTCAAGAATTCCGGTCAATTTATGACTACCTGGCTTGACCCACAACCCGTCAATACTTCTGCATTTGAAATTCTTGGCCTCCACCCCTTAGTGGCGCAAACCCTGATTCGACGTGGTTTTACCAATCCGGATGCCGCCCTAGGTTTTCTCAATCCTCTTCGTGCGCCATCTTATAATGCCACCGAGCTGCCGGGTCTGGAATCTGCTCTTGACCGGCTAATCACAGCAATCCGGATTAGGGAACCTATCTGCGTTTGGGGCGACTTCGATGTGGATGGTCAAACTTCAACAACGATTCTTGTCCAAACACTTCGTTCACTCGGGGCAGCAGTCACCTATCATATACCCATACGCGCCAAGGAAAGTCACGGTGTCAATCTAAAGAATCTTAAACCGATTATTAATGATGGCGCAAAACTCATCCTAACATGCGATACAGGTGTCTCTGCTTGCGAAGAGGTTGATTATGCAAAATCACGAGGAGTGGACTTCGTCATTACCGATCACCATGATCCACCCGATCCCTTACCGAAAGCCGCCTCAATCGTGGATCCAAAGTTTTTGTCAATAGATCATCCCCTTGCCAATTTGCCCGGTGCAGGAGTAGCTTACAAATTATCTGAAGCGCTCATTGAGAGGTGGGAATTGGAAACGGGCAAACCAAAATCGGGCACATTTCTAAACCCAGATTCGCTCTTAGATCTGGCTGCACTGGGAATAATAGCGGATCTCGCCTTATTAAAGGGCGATACACGTAACATGGCTCAAAAAGGCATACGGGTTCTTCGCAATACCGATAGATTAGGCTTAAAGACAATCGCACAATTATCCAGCCTGGATCTTTCACAAGCCACCGAAGAGAGCATTGGTTTTAATCTTGGTCCAAGGCTGAATGCACTCGGTAGATTAAGTGATGCCAACCCGGCAGTTGAACTTTTTCTCACACATGATCCTGTCGAAGCTCGAGGTCTTGCAGCCCAGATCGAGGTTTTAAATACACAACGCAGGTTGTTGACAAATCAAATTTATCAGGCTGCCGAGGCGCAAATTAAAGCTGACCCTTCTTTGCTAACCCAGCCTCTTATTTTGCTGACTCATAGTTCTTGGCCAGGTGGTGTTATCGGTATCGTAGCAAGCCGATTAGTGGAACGATATCATAAGGCAACGATCCTGTTGACCGAATCGGACGAGGGCATATTGATCGGCTCAGCCCGTTCCGTAGAAGGATTAAACATCACAGAAGCAATCGCTACGAATAAGAAATATCTGCTTGGTTTCGGGGGTCATCCAATGGCAGCCGGTCTTTCACTTTCCGCGGCCAATCTTGTAGATTTCCGCAAAGCAATGAATAAAACAGTCGAGAAAATGCTTGGAACCACCATTCGCGAAGAACCGACTTTACAAATCGATGAATGGCTGGAACTTCAAGAAATATCATTCGACCTGGCCAATTCATTGGAAGGACTGGCGCCTTTTGGTCCCGGAAATCCGTTTTTGGTGTTCGCTTCACACGGATTGAAACTTCGATCAAAGATTGAAATCGGCCAGGAGAAGGAACACATCAAGCTAGTAGTTACCGACGATAAGAAAGAGAATCGGGAAGTTCTTTGGTGGAATGGCGGTATTGAAGAAATACCAGTATCTCTCGCAAGCGAAGGAGCTAAATTCGACCTTGCATATCGATTGCGGGCGAACTCTTACCGCGGTGAACGACAGCTGACTCTTGAATTTGTCGATTTTCGGATTACGGAGCAAAAACCCATCGAGATCCGTAAAGTTGCAGCGGAAATACGAGATCTACGGTTACGACCAGCTGGTTTCCAGGTTCCTCCTTCAACACTGATCTGGGCTGAAGGGACAGAAAAATTAATGGGAAATAACCGTTATGCACTACATAAAGCCGACGAATTCGCAATTTGGACCACCCCTCCTTCGCCTGTAGAATTGCACGATGCCTTGGAAATTGTAAAACCCAAGCTCATCTATCTTATAGCAATTAATCCGACTGAAGAAAAAGTTGATGAATTTCTTACTCACCTGGCCGGGTTGACAAAATTTGCCATCAATCAACGATCGGGTAAACTCAAATTGTCTGAACTGGCCGCGATTACCGCCCATCGCGAAGCCACGGTAAAACTAGGAATGGAATGGCTCGCTGTAAGTGGACATTTTGTAATGGAAGGCAATGAAGATGAATACCAGCTCTTGACTGGCGATGATATGACTAACTCCTATCTGCGGAGCGATCTATTTATCGCTGTAAAAGGGTTGCTCGAAGAGACTACAGCTTATCGCGTTCATTTTAGACGCGCTGACCCTGAGTCAATTTTAAATTGATAAAATATTCACTGCTGGAGCCTTATGACAAATCTTAATACCAGAATGCACAATCTCTTGGAGAAAATCCGGGCATTAGATTGGGAAATCATTGCCTACCTTATTCTTGCGACAATATTAGCAATACTTGCTCGATTAAGTCTGCTTGGCTATAAATCTGTTGATTATGCCACCTACACCAAGATCTGGTACAACGCGATTCAAACCATGGGCGTCAGCGCCCTTGGAGGCGATTTTTCAAATTACAATCCCCCTTATCTATATCTGCTCTATCTGGTTGCCCGATTCCTGCCCGGGCTGGCTGATATCGTAGCAATTAAAATTCCCTCCTTAATCGCTGATTTTATTTGTGCGGGATTGATTTACAAAATCGTCAGGCTGAAAAGCGAAAATGGGTACGCCGCACTTTTTGCTTATTGTGCGACACTGCTCTCTCTACCGGTGATTTTAAATTCCTCATTTTGGGGCCAGGCTGACAGCATATACACCGCCGGCTTACTTGCCAGCCTGTATTTCCTCATGACGAAAAGGAACTGGTTTTCATTTATTTGCTTTGGAATCGCTTTCGCATTTAAGCTTCAATCAATATTCTTCATACCCGTCCTTATTGCGCTATGGTTTAGAAAAGAAGTTTCGTGGAAACATTTCCTGGCGATCCCGGTCATTTATTTAATATCTATCATTCCTGCCTGGATGGTTGGGAGATCGATCCCGAGTCTGATCAGCATCTATTTTTCACAAGCCGGTCAATATAATAAATTGACCTCTCATGCGCCCAACCTTTATGCATGGTTTCCCACCGGAAATGAATTCTTTCAATATTTTCTTCCAGTTGGAATTGCAATTGCGTTAACAGTCATATTAATTTTTATCCTGATAATAACAAAAAGTAATTCAATTTTATCCCCGAGCCATTTCGTCGAAATTACATTTCTCTCGGTATTGATCGTCCCATTTGTCCTTCCAAAAATGCATCAACGCTATTTTTATCCAGCAGATATTCTTTCCATCGCATTTGGATTTTATTTTCCCACTTATTTCTATGTTCCAGTTATTTTAAATCTGATCTCATTTTTCTCCTACCAGTATTTTCTATTTGGAGTGGAGCCATACCAGAATTCCGATTTAGCCATCATCACATTAGCAATTGTTTTAATCGTGGCCTCGAAGGTAATTCGCGACTTATACATAACGAAAAAGGAGGACCCTCAACCCATTAATCAGTTATAACAAATAAGCGATGGGAAACAACCGATATGCGTTGAATTATTTCTCGGATCCCGGAATCTGAGTACTTATGGCTGCGAACTTTGCCATCGTTAGTTTCGCCAGATCATCTACTCCCAATTTGATATTTAATCCCCTTTGCCCACCTGAGATGTGTATTTTGGCGAAATTCTGTGCATAAACATCAATCACAACTTTAAACCCCTTATTAATTAATGCCAAAGGCGAGATGCCGCCGGCCTGCAAACCCGTGATGGCTTCAGCTTCGCGCTCGGTTGGCAGAGTCACTTTCTTTTCCCCCAAGGCATTGGCTACAAGTTTCAAGTCAACAACCCTGGTCCCCGGGAGGACAATCAGGATTGGTTTTTTAGGTTTCTCTCGAGTAACCACAATTGTTTTGAATACAATAGACTCTTCGACGCCGAGAAGGCCAGCTGTTTCCTTTGCGCCCAGCTTCTCAGAAGACAATTCATATGCTATATATGGAATTTTACGAGAGTCGAGCAATCGTGTCACGTTATTGACAATGGCCATCAATAAACCTCAATTTTAGTGGGTCTTAAAAATTATAACCGAAAGAGTATTGTCTTCCTGTTGGTTTCACGATATATTGTTTAATCTACTTAATTCCATCGAGAAGAAATATGTGCGATACCATCATTGCTATCAGCGATACTACTAAGGACGGCGTGACGATATTCGGCAAGAATTCAGATCGCGAACCCAATGAAGCCCATCATATCGTGGGATTCGCCGCTGCTCATCACGTCAATGATGAGCAGGTTCAATGTACTTATATTGAAATTCCTCAGGTAAAACATACCTTTGCTATACTTCTTGCAAAGCCCTTCTGGATCTGGGGCGGCGAAATGGGCGCTAATGAGCGCGGTCTCGTCATAGGCAATGAAGCCCTCTTCACGAAGGTTGCTTGTGCCAAAAAGGGTCTGCTCGGCATGGATCTTTTAAGGCTTGCGCTTGAACGGGCCGCCACTGCGCGCGAGGGTATCGCCGTCATTACCGACTTACTCACTGAGTTCGGTCAGGGCGGCAATGCGGGACTTGCACATCCAACGTATTATCACAATAGTTTTATTCTCGCCGACCCGAAAGACGCCTGGGTGCTTGAAACTGCTGGGCAACACTGGGCAGCGAAACAAATCAAGGGTATTTATTCAATTTCGAATGGTATCACGATAGAAAAAGATTGGGATCTGGCCTCTCCGAACCTTATTTCATACGCGATCCAGCAGAGATGGTGCAAAAACGAATCGGATTTTAATTTCGCCCGTTGTTATTCTGATCATCTGTACACACGTTTTTCAGATTGTCGCAAACGACGAAATCGCAGTTTGAAATTACTAAATATGAACCGAGGCTCTATAACCGTCAAGTTAATGATGTCAGTTTTGCGCGATCACGGGCAGGCCGATGAAACACAGCGGTCTGCAGACGAAGGTCTTGCCGGAGCCGACATATGCATGCATGCGGGTTTTGGACCAATCCGGATCTCGCAGACAACCGGTTCGATGGTTTCCTATATCGATCAAAAAGCCCCCCTGCATTTCGTAACCGGGACTGCCGCACCATGCACCAGTATTTTTAAACCAGTCTGGTTAGATGGCTTTTCTGTAGATCTATCCCCATCGTTAAGCACCATTCTCGGGATGACTCCTAATGAAATATACAACCCAGACACCCTCTTTTGGCGTCACGAGGTTCTCCACCGCGCAACGCTGCACAACCATGCGAATTGCATCCAAGCTTTGGCTCCCGAACGCGATGCTCTGGAACATGAATTTGTCGCGGAAGCCTTTGGAGCACGGAATAAAAACGCCAAAGCGCGGGCAGCGTTGACTTATCACTGCTTCGCTCGAGCGGCTCAG
>Ga0182027_10004999_pt1 | contig 20324 bp, 7 predicted proteins | sample 712E1DmetaG_FD_121300 | JGI IMG/M metagenome (GOLD analysis project Ga0182027, IMG submission 121300) | Permafrost microbial communities from Stordalen Mire, Sweden - 712E1D metaG (Illumina Assembly) | ecosystem: Environmental > Terrestrial > Soil > Wetlands > Permafrost | place: Sweden...
ACCTGATGTGGGCCAGCTCTGTAGGTTTGAACGGATTGTTAGCTACAGGTAAACAAGGCGATTGGGCTACTCACATGATTGAACATGAGTTCAGCGCACAAACCGATCTTACTCACGGCATCGGTTTGGCGATTATTACCCCGCACTGGATGAAATATGTTTTGACAAACGAAAATTTGGACCGGTTTGTTTCCATGGCAACAAATATCTGGGGCATCCAGACAGGCAGTGATTATGAAAGAGCCTTAAAAGGAATTGATGCTATATCAGAATTTTTCCGGTTATTAGGGATACCTCCCAGTTTAAAAGAAGCGGGAATAGAATTTAATGACGGACAAATAATCGCTATGGCTCAAAAACTGGTAAAATATGGCCCTTTAGGTAGTGTTAAAAAACTGTATGAGCAGGATATAGTAAGGATAATCAACGATTGCCGGTAAAATTCTTTATCCTTTAAAAACACCGGATAATCTACCGAAAATAGCTTAAAGATTTTTTATCAAAAAAAACTTTTTCATGATCATTTTGTAACTTGACACCGATAATTTTCATTAAAAAAACAATTTATTCAACATGTTGACACGACTCATTAAAACCCGCATCCTGACATTTCTATTTCTGTTGTTTACAGTTTGCTTATTTGCACAGGATAAGCTTCTCACGATACAGGATTTTACCAACCATGCACTCTATCCTGAATACCAACAATCGATGGTGGATATGCAACAATTACAATGGATGAAAACAATGGATGGATATTCTTATGTCAAAAACAATTCCCTTTTTGAAGGTACTATAAAAGGGAAAACCGACAAAGAGTTATTATCGCTGGCTAATCTTAACAAAGTAATGCTAAAAAAAGGCTTGAAAGAATTAACACAATTCCCTTCCTTCAGTTGGTTAGATGAAGTTTCGTTCAGGTTTGTTTCAGAAGATCAGCTTATTGCATTCGATACCAAAAAGAATGAAGTATACATTGTTTGCAAGTCAAATGCTTCAGCCGATCATATGGACCTGGAACCTAAAAGCTATGCAATGGCTTATACTAAAGGCAATAATCTGTATATTTACAAAGATCCGGAAGGCGAAATAGCAGTTACCAATGAAAAGGATAAAAATATTATATGCGGGCAAGCCGTTCACCGAAATGAATTTGCCATTAATAAAGGCACATTCTGGTCACCCAAAGGCAATTATCTGGCTTTTTACCGCATGGACCAGACAATGGTTTCGGATTATCCGGTCATAAATTATGATGAAAGAGAGGCAAAAGATGACCCTATAAAATATCCGATGGCCGGTATGACAAGTCACCAGGTTACACTCGGCATTTATGATGTTAAATCAAAGAATACGGTTTTTCTGCAAACAGGGAGAAATATGGACCATTACCTGACAAGTATCAGTTGGTCGCCTGATGAGAAGTATGTTTTCATCGGCCTTTTAAATAGGGACCAGAATGATTTGCAACTAAATCAGTATGATATTAACAGTGGAGAATTGGAGAAAACTCTGTTCGAAGAAAAGAATAGCAAATATGTTGAGCCTGAAAATCAGATGTATTTTTTTAAAACAAAAACCGATCGTTTTTTATGGTTTGGCAAAAGGGATGGTTATAAGCATTTGTATCTGTACGACATGAAAGGTGAACTTATTGATCAGGTTACAAAAGGGGATTTTGATGTTCTTGAATTCCTCGGATTTGATGAAAAGGAAGAAAATGTTTTTTATCGTGCCGTTGACGAGAATTTTCCATTGCAGAAGCAACTCTATTCCATAAACATTAACAGCAAGGAAGTTGTGAAATTGTCGGCCGCTGAAGGGGTACATTCTGGTTTACTGAATGATAAGGGCAAATATGTGATTGATATGTATAGCAGCCCAACCATTCCGAGAGAAATAAACATTATTGATGCGAACGGAATTCTGCAGAAAAATATTTATAAGGGAGTGAATCCTTTAGCTGCCTATAAGTTAGGCGATGTTGTGGTTAATAGTGTTAAAGCTTCTGATGGAAGTGATTTATATTACAGGATGATAAAACCATTGAATTTCGATCCGACCAAAAAATACCCGGTGGTTGTTTATGTATATGGTGGACCGCATTCACAATTCATCCAAAATTCATGGTTGTGGGATGCCAGCTTGTGGATGATGTATATGGCACAGGAAGGATATGTGGTTTTTACACTGGACAATCGCGGTACTTCAAACCGGGGTATTAAATTTGAACAGGCTGTTTTCAGAAACCTTGGGGATGTTGAGATATCTGACCAGATGAAGGGTATTGAATATTTAAAATCTCTTCCTTATATCGATTCAACCCGAATTGGCGTTCATGGATGGAGTTATGGTGGCTTTATGACCGTTTCGCTTATATTAAAACAACCTGAGACTTTTAAAGTTGCTGTAGCCGGTGCACCGGTTATTGACTGGAAATACTATGAAGTGATGTATGGTGAACGTTACATGGATACTCCGGAAAGCAATCCTGAAGGGTACAAAAAGGCCAGCCTGTTGAATTATGTAAAAAATCTGAAAGGCAAACTTCTAATAATCCAGGGTACCAGCGACGACACTGTTGTACTCCAGAATACCATGAAATTCATGGATGAATGTATTAAAAACGGAGTTTTCCCTGATTATTTTTTATATCCCGGTCAAAAGCACGGTATTAGGGGAATTGACCGTACACATCTTGACCAGCTCATCGTTAATTATTTTAAAAAGAACTTATAACATTTGATTACATATTATGGGGCATTATTTTTGTAGCAATATTCGCTTTTTATTCAAACTTTAAATAAAAATATTATGATGAAATTCTTTACAATTTTAGGTATGGTATTTATTTCCTATTTGTCATATGCTCAATGTACCGAGAGATGTGAATCGGGAGATTGTACCAACGGTTATGGAGTTTATACTTTCAAATCGTGCGAAAAATACGATGGGAATTGGATTAATGATATGAGAAGTGGCTTTGGTACGAATTACTTTAAAAATGGTGATAAATATGTTGGTGAATGGAGTCAGAATAAAAGAAACGGGTATGGCACTAACTATTACGCTGATGGAAGTGCTTCAAAAGCAGGTTATTGGAAAGATGATATATACCTGGGAACGACCAATACCTCAACCTCCGGTAATGTGACTTCAGGCAGTAATTGTACAGAAAAATGTGAGTCGGGTGATTGTACAAACGGATACGGTGTTTATACATTCAAATCATGCGAAAAATACGATGGCAACTGGTCAAATGACATGCGTAATGGTTTTGGTACCAATTACTTCAAAAACGGCGATAAATATGTAGGCGAGTGGAAAGAAAATAAAAGAAACGGTTACGGAACCAATTACTATGCCGATGGAAGCCCAAATAAAGCCGGTTATTGGAATATGGATGTTTACCTTGGAACTTCAAATACAACCAATACTTCAACTTCAGATTATGTGCCTTCAGGCAGTTGTACCGAAAAATGTGAATCGGGTGATTGTACCAATGGATACGGAGTTTATGTATTTAAATCCTGCGAAAAATACGATGGCAACTGGAAAAATGATATGCGAAATGGTTTTGGTACCAATTACTTCAAAAGTGGCGATAAATATGTTGGCGAGTGGAAAGATAATAAAAGAAACGGCTACGGGACCAATTATTATGCCGATGGAAGCGCCACAAAAGCCGGATACTGGAATATGGATGTTTACCTCGGAACAACAAATACTGATAATTCATCGGTAAATAATACCTCAACATCGGGTAATTGTGTTGAAAAATGCGAATCGGGTGACTGTACCAATGGTTATGGCACCTATGTTTTTAAATCATGCGAAAAATACGAAGGCTACTGGAAAAATGATATGCGAAATGGCTTTGGAACCAATTATTTCGCTAATGGAACCAAGTATATCGGTGAATGGAAGGATAACAAACGAAATGGCTATGGTACGAACTACCCGACAGATGCACCGGCTAAAACCGGTTACTGGGTCGATGATATATATCAGGGAGCTACGAAGTAATACCAAACTGCTAACAATATGCTGAAAGAAGATTGTTAGCTTAGTTTGGTAAATGCCGTCAGGTTAACAGGTTTAGAAAATCAGTTCTACATTTATTTTGAGCTTCTTGTTAACCGTACGGTATTAATTATTGTTTAATACATAAATTTGAAGCCGGCGGAAAATATCTCTACCGGCTTTTTTTATTGAAATCCGAAATCCGAAATTTTCAAATGTGGGACTCATACATCAAAGGTTACAAAGCATACCTGCAACTCGAGAAAGGTTTGGCAGCCAATTCTGTTGAGGCTTATATCGATGATGTACACAAACTGGCCTTGTTTTTTGAACAAAATGATCCAACCATTTCGCTGTTGAAGATCGGGAAAACCAACCTGAGGGCATTTATTCTCTGGATCAATAGCATCGGGCTCGCTGCAAACTCCCAGGCAAGGATCATGGCAGGTATTCGTAATTTTTTTAATTACCTCATTTCCGAAGATGTTATTCAGAACAATCCGGTTGATTTGCTTGATTTGCCCAAGGTAACCCGAAAATTGCCGGTCGTATTATCACTCGAAGAGATTGAATCCATGCTGGCGGCCATCGACCATAGTACCGGGGAAGGACAGCGAAACCGTTGTATTATTGAAGTATTGTATGGTTGCGGATTGCGGGTAAGCGAACTCGTGAACCTGAAATTATCTCAACTATTTTTGGACAAGGATTACATCAGGGTAATCGGTAAAGGAAACAAGGAAAGGATTGTTCCTGTGGGGAGCATCGCTCAGACACAGTTGCATTTGTATTTATCGGGCGCAAGGAATAAAATAATGCCTAAAAAAGCCAGTCAGGAAAATGTGTTTTTAAACCACAGGGGAGGGAAGCTTTCGCGGGTCTGGGTTTTTAAGATCATCAAGGATCTGGCTGAAAAGGCAGGGATCAAAAAAACAATCAGTCCGCATACCTTCAGGCATTCATTTGCCACGCACCTGGTGGAGGGTGGAGCCGACCTTAGGGCCGTTCAGGAAATGCTCGGTCATGAATCCATCACTACCACTGAAATCTATACCCATCTCGATACCAGATACCTGAAAGATGTGATCATACAGTTTCATCCGAGGTCGTAGTTCCCCCGACCGTCATATCGATCGAAGCATAATTGTGATATGAAATCTCCACTCCTCAACCATCAATCCCGACGTAGCATAGCGTAGATCCGGTATCTCGACCCATTGTCTGTCATTCCGGATGTAGCGAAGCGAAAATCCGGAATCTCCTTCTACGGAGCTATCAAGCTTGTGGCTATTAAGGGTGCAGTATTCCAAACTGGGGAGATTCCTGCTTTCGCAGGACGGTACCAGAAGGATGATGGTAGTGGATAAGATGCCTTGGTGGAATAGAATGAAGTCCCAGATAAAAAAATCAAATATTGAATAACAACTCAAAGCTATGCTCAACATCATTCAACATCAGTGCAGGATTTTCAAGCAGCTCCTTTACCCTGACCAGGAAACCGACCGATTCACGTCCGTCAACAATACGGTGATCATAGGTGAGCGCAACATACATCATGGGCCTGAGCACAATCTTACCGTCAATTCCAACCGGACGTTCCTGAATTTTATGCATACCCAGTATGGCTACCTGCGGTGGATTGATGATCGGGGTCGACAACAGCGAACCAAATACCCCACCGTTGGTGATCGTAAAAGTTCCACCGGTCAATTCATCGAGGGTTATTTTTTTGTTCCTTGCTTTTTCTGCCAGAATATTGATCTGAATCTCAAGTTCGGCTATATTTAATGATTCGGCATTTTTAACCACCGGTACCATCAGGCCTTTATCGGTACTAACTGCAATGCCCATGTCGACAAATTCATGATACAGCACATCATTTGCATCAAGACTGGAATTGATCTGGGGATAAGCCTGAAGCGTAATGGTGCAGGCTTTGACAAAAAATGACATCATGCCCAGTTTCTGACCGTGTTTTCCTAAAAATCGTTCGCCAAATTCTTTACGGATTCTGAGGATCTCTGACATGTCAACCTCGTTATAGGTGGTGAGCATGGCAGTCTGGTTGTGGAACTGAACCAGCCGTTCCGAAAGCTTTTTACGTAAAGGGGTGAGTTCCCTTTTGATAATCTCCCTGCTGAATTTTTTAGAAAGATCGGGTGTCCCGGTTTGCTTTTTGTTCAGAAATTCTGCAACATCCGATTTTGTGATGGGCGACATTTTTTCCCTCATAATCTCATTCACATCAAGATGATGTTCCCTGATCATATTTTGTGCAACCGGTGTGATCAGTATTTTATGATCAGATGATCCAGCAATAACGGGTGTTTTGGTTTCAACAGCTTTGGTCGAGGCAGCAGGCTCAATAATTGTTTTTGGTTGTTCTTTAATTGCTGAGGATGTTTTCTCAGTATCGATGGTACAAACCAGATCACCAACGGCTGTTTTAACACCTTCGGCTACAAGTATATTAATAACACCTGAATGATCAGTAGTTAAAGATAAGGTTGCTTTATCTGAATCAATTTCGGCTATTTCCTGGTCTTTCTCAACCATTTCGCCATTTTGCACGAGCCACCTGGCTATCTGAACAAACGAAATAGATTCACCTATTTCTGGTATGCGTATCTCAATTAACATTTGTTACTTTTTAGTTTGATGATTTGATTTTGATACAAAAATACATAAATATGCGAATCATGGTTTTAAAAAAAGAAACCACAATTCGTTTAAGCGAACACAAAGGATATTAAAATTATTCGGTAATTATTATCTTTGAATACGTTAATTAACGTGGTTTCGATATTATAATAATTGATTATCATATAATTAAATAAAAGCATTGGTGTAATTTGGTGGTTTTTGGGATTTGCCCGCCTGCCTATGCCTTGCGGGCAGGCCACTAATGTGGTAGTAGGCGGGTACACCAAACCTCTAATTTGGGCTAAAGCCTTTTTATTTGGGGTATTTGTATAGCCCCGACCTTAAGGTCGGGGTAATTGATAATCCCTTTTTGCAGGGCTTCAGCCCAAATTTAAAGGTGCTAAACTTTAATTTTGCTAAGCAGAAAAAGGATCATCAATAATTTTCCTTTGCCGTTGCTGGTAAACATTAAATAATCCTGAAGCCGGGCTGGCTGATTCCGACCTGGCAATCACCCTGAATTCAAAATCCGGTAATTTTCTGAAAATAAATGGCCATGCTCCCATATTTTCAGGTTCTTCCTGTACCCATAGCCATGTTTTGACATGGTTGTATTTTTGTTCCAGGTCATTTAATTGCCGATAGGGAAGTGGGTAAAGCTGTTCTAATCTTACCAAGGCAGTATCTTTGTTACCCAGCTTTTTCCGTTCCTGATCAAGATCGTAAAATATTTTACCAGAGCATAATACAACTTTTTTCACATCCATTGTTGAAACAGAATGATCATCGATGAGTTCCATAAACCCACCGGTAGTGAATTCTGATAAAACAGATACGCATTCAGGATTTCGCAACAGGCTTTTGGGTGTAAATACAATCAGGGGTTTTCTGAAGGGCCGGTGCAATTGTCGTCGTAGTAAATGAAAATAATTTGCCGGTGTAGAAGAGTAAACCACCTGCATATTCAAATCAGCAGTCATGGTAAGAAACCTTTCAATCCTTGCACTGGAATGTTCCGGACCCTGACCTTCGTAACCGTGGGGTAATAATGCAACCAGGTTGGATGTTAGCTTCCATTTTTCTTCAGAACTAGAAATATACTGATCAAAAATAACCTGTGCCCCATTTGCAAAATCGCCGAACTGTGCTTCCCAGATAGTTAATGTATCAGGGTGCACCATTGAATAGCCATATTCATATCCCAAAGCACCGTACTCTGAAAGAATGGAATTGTAAATGTTAAAGGTGGCCTGTTCGTGGCTGATATGATCTAACGGGACAAATTTGTCTTCCGAATCTTCAAGGGTTATTACGGCGTGCCGGTGCGAAAAAGTGCCCCTTTCCACATCCTGACCGGTAAATCTTATTGGGAATCCTTCCTGTAACAAAGAAGCTAACGCCAGGTGTTCGGCCATACCCCAATCAATATTGGCAGAGGTTCGTAACATTTCTTTCCGGCTCTCGAGCAACCTTACTGTTTTATTGAATATATGCAGACCGGCGGGGATGTTTGTGATTTTTTCTCCTAATTGCTTTAAAGTCTGCTCATTCACCGATGTATCCGGAGAAGATTCAAAATCCCCTGGTAGTGCCTTGTGAATATGTTCCCACTGATCAGAAAAAATCGGACTGATCCTGGAATGAGCATTCTCCCGGGCATCGGTAAGTGTCAGGTTCAGGTGATCATTCAGATTTGCTTTTAAGGCGTTAATATCTGCCTGGGTTATGATTCCTTCTTCAATAAGTTTAGCGGCATAAATGGTGAATGGATCGGGATGGGTTTCAATAATCTTATAAAGCAGGGGTTGGGTAAAACGGGGCTCATCGCCTTCGTTATGACCGTATTTTCTGTAGCACAGCAGGTCAACAAAAACATCAGTTTTAAATTTTTGCCTGTAATCCAGGGCAATCAGAATGGTATGGACCAATGCTTCGGGATCATCACCATTTACATGGAAAACCGGGCACAATGTTGTTTTGGCAACATCGGTGCAATAGGTACTGGTCCGGCCATCCAGATAATTTGTAGTAAAACCTACCTGGTTGTTCACTACAAAATGAATTGTCCCACCTGTTCCAAAGCCTTTAAGTCCTGCCATCTGAACAACTTCGTACACCACCCCTTGTCCGGCTATGGCAGCATCGCCATGGATCAATACCGGCAGCACCATAGAACTGTTGCCCTGATATTCCTGGTCGATCTTTGCCCTTGCTATGCCCTCTACAACGGGATCCACCGTTTCGAGGTGAGATGGATTTGGAGAAAGGCTTAACCTTATCTTTTTTCCTGACTGTGATATGATCTCAGATGAATACCCAAGGTGGTATTTTACATCGCCATGATCACTCCGGTCTTCGTATTCACTTCCTTCAAACTCATTGAAAATATCCTGGTCCGCTTTGTTCATGATATTGGCAAGAACATTCAGCCGGCCCCTGTGGGCCATCCCGAAAACAAAATCACATATACCCGTTTCCGACCCCTTTTCAATCAGTGTATCCAAAGCAGGTATAAGAGCTTCAGCCCCTTCGAGTGAGAACCGTTTCTGACCGATGTACTTCTTTTGGAGGAATTGCTCAAACCCCACGGCCTGATTCAATTTAAAGAGAATATGTTTTTTTTCTGAGTCGGTAAAGGCGGGTGTATTCTGATCCTTTTCCAGCCTGTTCCTGATCCAGTCAACTTTTTCGGGCTGACGGATATAGGTATACTCAACACCAATCGACTGGCAATAGGTTTTTTCAAGGTTGGAAATGATGTCTTTGAGTTTAGCAGGCCCCATTCCAATTTCGTTACCGGCTTTAAAAACGGTTTCAAGATGTTCTTGTTTCAGACCGAAGTTTTCAATATCCAGGTTAGGTGTATATATCCGTCTGTGCCTTACGGGATTGGTTTTGGTGAATAAATGCCCCCTTTGCCTGTAAGCATTGATCAGATTGATTACATTAAACTCTTCGGAAAATATTTCAGTCGAATAATCCGATTCATGATAGGTGCTACGGGCAAAGTCGAAACCTTCGAAAAACTTTTTCCAGCCAGGGTCGACCGAATCCGGGTTGTCGAGGTACTGTTGGTAAAGTTGTTCTATAGCTGTAACAGAAGCATTTGATAAATAGCTCAAATTATCGTCCATAGAAATTATTTAATAATACAAATCATGATTAACAAAAATATAGCCACGAAGACACTAAGGCTCTAAGATACACAAAGTTTTAAACAATTAATTGTCATCATCAGTGCTTTCTCTAAAAACGATACATCGAAGTTAAACTTAAAAATAATTAAATCCTTTGTGAAACTTTGTGTCTTTGTGCTTTAGTAGCAAAAAAATCATCCCTTTTCAACGAATCGCTTTTTGTGCTCAAAAAAAGTACCAAATATCAGGATTTGATTGATTCTACCAATTGTGGCAGTATCTCTCCGGCTTTTCCCTGAAGGTATATATCGGTAATCTGACCGGTATAAGCCGACTTGCCGGGGTTAATCTCGATAATGGTGGCCCTGTTTCTTTTTGCAATGTAAGGAACATTGCAGGCCGGCATCACTTCACCGGTGGTACCGATTACAAGTATCACATCGCATTTCGCTGCCAGCTCAAAGGAAGCTGATCCGGCAGGTTCGGGTATGCCTTCGCCAAAGAAAATAAAATTTGGTTTAAGTAAAGAATTGCATTTAGTGCACAACGGCAGTTTGCCATTCAGGTTAATTTCCGTTTTTTCAAATACCGTTTCACAGGCAGTGCAGACAAATGTCCTTGAATTTCCATGAAACTCATACACATTTTTGCTTCCGGCCTCATGGTGCAGGTTATCGATATTCTGGGTAATGACTGCCTTGAGTATTTTCATTTTTTCAAGTTCTGCCAGTGCAAAATGAGCGGGGTTAGGTTCAGCCTTGCCAAACGAATCGTAAAAGATTTCTTTGATGAGTTTCCAGCTTTCAACCGGATTCCTGTAATAATTGGCTATATCCAGGCATGCCGGATCGTATTGGTTCCAGATGCCTCCTTCACCCCTGAATGTTGGTATGCCGCTTTCAATGGAGATGCCCGCTCCGCAAAAAGCGATGCAAAATTTTGATGCTTTAATAATTTCAGCGGCATTTTTGATCTGTTCGTGCATTTATTGATGTCTTTTTTACAGGAAAGATAGGTATTTTTGATGAACTAAGCTATAATTGTGAATCTAAAAAAATAAAAAAGGAATTATTCCATTTTCCATGCAACCTTTTTTATCAAAAATGTGTCTAATCTTTTTAATGTGGTGATCATTCGTTTACAAGTTTTCAGTTATATTCATTATTTTTAGGTAACTTAGTAAAATAATTTCCAGTTGTTTTTTTTGATCAAATTGAAGTCTGCAATACAAATATTAAAACCGGGAAAGAGGATTATTTTATTTCTGATGCTTTTTTCATGCTACAGGCTCACTGCTGCCGATTATTATTGGGTAGGAGGAACGGGAAACTGGTCGGATATCAGTCATTGGGCAACCTCATCCGGAGGTGGAACCATGTTCTTTACTGCTCCCTCAGCAGCTGATAATGTGCATTTTGATGCCCTTTCATTCACTACAACGGGGCTGGTTGTGAGTATTAACACCACTGCTGTTTGCAGGGACATGATCTGGACAGGTGCAAAATTTAACCCCACGCTTAGTTGTCCATCAGTTTTCAGCCTTCGGATATACGGTTCTTTAACGCTTATTCCGAATATGATCTTTACTATGAACGGGAATGTATATTTTGAAGCAACCACTACAGGCAAAACCGTTACTTCAGCCGGAAATGCCTTCAGAGGAATTGTTTATTTACGCGGAATTGGAGGTGGCTGGACCCTTCAGGACAATCTTAATGTAGGCACCAACATATATTATGAAAATGGCAATTTTAATACGAACGGTAAAAGTGTGACCTGTAATGGGGATTTCTCTTCAATTACCACTTCCAATCGTATTTTAACCATAACAAATTCTACCATTACAGCAGGAAGTTGGTCAATGAATGGCACAGGGCTGACAATGAATACATTCAACTCCCTTATTCGTGCTGCAAGCAATTTTACTCACAGCAATATCCCAAAAACTTATAATAATGTAATTACGACCAGTCTTAATGGTGGCGGCTCAAATTTTAACATGATTACCGGTGCTCCAAACCTCACTGCTTCAGGTATTTCGAATGCAGATTCCATCATAGCTTTATCGTCATTGGATCTTAAAGCGAGTTATGTAAATGTTATTTTAGCTCATGGTTATACGTATCTGGAAAGTGGAAATACATTTAAAAAAGTAATTCTGGATAGCTCTGCAAATATTGGAGCTGTAACCCGAATAGATTATTTATATGTAGCAGGGGATGATTCTATTATCAACTCTTTACAGGCAGGTACTGCAATTTTGGGTGGCAATGGAACTTTCCACAGCAGCAATACCTTTGATACTTTAACCTTAACCGCAGGCAAAATATATATACTTGAAAAGAACTCTACTCAAATCATTAACAAAAATATTACGATCAACGGCAAGTGTTCAGGTTACATGACCATTCAATCATCTTCAATCGGTACCAATGCAAGTATATCAAAATCAGCCGGAAATGTTACAGGAAATTACCTGTTATTAAGAGACATCCAGGCAACCGGAGGTGCTGCATTTGTTGCCAATAATTCGGTTGATCTTGGAAATAACCCGGGTTGGACTATCAATTCCAACAATATAACTGATTTATACTGGGTTGGAGGAACAGGAAACTGGTCCGATTCAAGCCATTGGTCAACGACCAGCGGGGGTGCAGGTGGTGCCTGCCTGCCAAACCCATTGGTTAATGTCCACTTCGATAACAAATCATTTAGTGCTGCAGGTCAAACTGTTGCTCTGGATGTAAAACTTGCCAACTGCCGCGATATGACCTGGACAGGTGCCGGTTTTAAACCTGCTTTTTCCGATACCCTCAATTATGACCTGCATATTTACAGCTCTCTTACCCTGATTCAACCCATGACTTTTACCTTCATTGGTAAAATCTATTTTGAAGCTGTTGATACAGGCAAAACAATTACTACAGGGAATCAAACTATTAATGGGGCAATTTACTTTGTGGGTAAAGGAGGTGGCTGGTCCTTGCTCGATAGTTTTAAAATAATTAATGACATTTACTATAATAATGGGAAACTGAATACCAACGGTAACTATGTATTGTGTAGTTTTTTCAGCTCAAAACAACCGGTTTTGAGAAACCTCATTATTGCCAATTCAAACATCAGTACAAAGAAATGGGATGTTAATGGTAGTAATCTGACTTTCAATAGTTCAAATTCATTGATAGAAGACATATCCGATTTTGCCCATTCCAATGTACCCAAAATTTACAATAATATATCTTCATCAAGTCCCTCCATAAATATGAACGGAGGTGATTCAAAATTTAATGTAATTACCATAAACGGAGGAGGTACTCTTAATCTGAAGGGCAATAACAGCATTGATTCACTCCTGGTGTTTGGAATTCTGTATGTTAACAACAGTGATTCGATAAATTATCTGTTTGTAAAAGTTTATGGACGGCTTGGGGATTATACTTCAACCGATCAGGATGTTATTCAAAAAGCCATTTTTGACAGTTTAGGTTATATTTATGGAAACAATTATATCAGGTTTCTACGCATCAATAATTATGCACTCATTCAGGGCACCAATACCATCGGAACAGCATTATTGTATGATGATGCCATCCTGAATGGTAACAATACCTTCGATACACTGAGCCTTTTCCCCGGCAAAACTTATACACTCCAGATCAATAACACTCAAACAGTAAATAAACAATTAAACCTGAATGGCAGATGTTCGGCTTATCTTACCCTTGAATCATCCGATGTTGGCACCAATGCCATTATTTCAAAACCATCGGGAACCGTTACAGGAAATTACCTGATCATCAGGGATATAAAGGCTACGGGAGGTGCTATATTTACTGCCAATAATTCTATCGGTATCGGAAGCAATCCCGGATGGATTATCAATTCTATTTCTCCATCCGATATGTATTGGGTGGGTGGAACTGGTAAATGGTCTGACTCAACCCACTGGGCTTTTTCGAGCGGAGGTACAGGCAGTGCCTGTATTCCCGGGCCGTATGATAATGTGCACTTCGATTCAAATTCCTTTACGGCAGCTAAACAAACCGTAACATTGGATATCACCTTTGCAAACTGTAATAATATGCTGTGGACGGGTGCAAGGTTTAATCCTACCTTTGATGTTTCCTCCACGAGAGACCTTCATATTTTTGGTTCCATAACACTTATTCCCGTTATGAATTTTTCCTTTTTTGGATTTGTTTATTTTGAAGCAACCACCACCGGGAAAACCATCAGGTCAGCCGGTCAAAAATTTTATGCTGATTTACATTTCATCGGACAAGGAGGAGAATGGACCCTGCTTGACAGTCTGACTGTCGGTGGTACATTGAATTTTGATAATGGTTCGATTATAACTAATTCTAAAAAAGTGAGCTGTTCCAGTTTCAATTCTTATGTGACTTCAAATCGAAAACTTGATATTTCCAATTCAACAATTTCTGTTAAAACCTGGGGTGTTTTTGGAACAAATCTTACCCTGATAGCTACAAATTCACTGATCAGGGACTTAAATAGCTTCACTCACTTTTTTGACCCAAACACTTATAATAATATTACTACCACTAATTCCTTACTCAGTTTTAAAGGTGGCGGTTCGAGATATAATCTGATTACGGTACCTAACGGTGCTATTCAAATACAGGATAATAATATTATTGATTCTGTCATTGTGAAGGATGGTTTAACTATTTACGACAATAACACGATTAATTATTTATATACGAAAGGGGCAGCATTAATTGGTAACGCTAACGATACACAGCATTTTCAAAAAGCAGTGTTTGACAGCTCAGCAATCATAAATGGGAATAATATAATCGGTTATCTTAATATCGGAAAAAATTCCTTTATACAGGGAACTGACACAATGGGAACAGTTATGCTTCACGGGGATGCGACTATTGACGGGAACATTTTATACGACACGCTGATCCTGTATCCGGGAAATACGTATTTACTGCAGAATGGTAAAACACAAACCATAAAAAATCAATTGCTTATTAGTGGAAATAATTGTTTTCCCACTTCAATCCGTTCCAGAACTGTGGGTTCGCTTTCCACCATATCAAAAGCTTCAGGTAAGGTATCAGCCGACTTTCTGGAACTCAGGGATATTAAAGCAACCGGGGGTGCTTCTTTCTTTGCTGGCAGCCATAGTTCCAACCTGGGTAACAATCCCGGCTGGAATTTTTCAACTTCCCCCGATTATATTTACGGACTTGGTAAAGATACGGTTTTTTGTTATGGCGACTTACTCTGGACCAGCAATTTCAATGGGGCAAAAACATTTGTCTGGCAGGACAGCAGCACAAAACCATTTTATAAAATTACAAAACCGGGTGCATATTGGGTGAAAGCTGCTTTTGGTCAAGGTTGCACTTATGCCGATACCATCGTTATTTCAAAAGTAAAACCAAAGCCTGATGCAGGTTTTGTTGTGAATGACTCCATACAGTGCCTGACAGCCAATAAATTTGTATTTACCGATACATCCACCATTGATTCAGGTTCCATTACCGCTTACAAATGGTATTATGGCGATGGAAAATCCGACAGCATCCGGAATCCAACACATGTTTTCAATGTCCCTGATTCTTTTAGCTTGATGATGGTGGCAACATCTTCACTGGGCTGTAAGGACACCATTTTAAAAAAAATGTATGTTTACAATCCGCCAAAAGCCGGTTTTACAGTCAACAATAGCAAGCAATGCCTGGCGGGTAATAAATTTATCTTTAAGAATAGCACAATAAATCCACAGCCGGGTTCAGGCATTTACAGATGGAATTTTGGCGATGGAAGCAAGGATACAATCTCAAACCCTGTACATTCTTATTCAAAATCCGATTCGTTTACCGTTTCACTGGTTGTTTTAACAAAATCCGGTTGCAATGACTCTATTACTTCCAAGGTATATGTATATCCTTCGGGAGTCGTTTCCTTCTCGGTTAATGATACCCTTCAGTGCCTGTCGAACAATAATTTTGTTTTCAAAGACAACACGGCAAGCGATACCTTATGGAGCTGGGACCTTGGTGATGGCAGCACATCCGTACTTAATAGTCTGACTCACATCTATACTGTAACAGATACATTCACGGTCAAGCTAACTGTAACTTCATCTGCCGGATGCAGGGATTCACTCATCAGGTCTGTAATTGTTCAGCCTTCACCCAAAGCCGGCTTTATGGCAATCGATACCAGCCAGTGCCTTAAAGGCAATAGTTTCGGTTTTATTCCCATCATTAGCGGGAAAGACACTAAAAATATTTTATGGGATTTTGGCGACACAACCACATCAGCAATCGATTCACCGTTTCATACCTATCAATATGCCGGAAATTATAACGTCAAATCGGTTTTCATTTCAGCCCTGGGATGTTCCGATTCAGCAGCGAGGTTAATATATGTTCAGCCCATGCCGGTAGCATCTTTTGCCATATACGACAGCTCGCAGTGTTTTGAAAGAAACGATTTCGGCTTTGTAAATAAATCACGGATTTTATCCGGCACCCTAAGCTATTTTTGGAACTTCGGCGACAGCCTGACTTCAATTCTGCTCAATCCGCATCACCAGTATTCTTATCCGGATACATTCACGGTCAAACTCAAAGTCATTTCGCAGGAAGGATGCACCGACTCATTTGTGAAACATACCTACCTCCATGTTCATCCGGAACCACTGGCAGATTTCCGGATAAATGATACTATCCAATGCCTTATCGGGAACAAATTCAATTTCACAAACAGTTCAACCATAAAGTCGGGGACGTTCACACAATTCTGGGATTTTAATGACGGCTCAATTTCCGATTCCCTGAACACATCGCATACATACGCGACCTTTGACACCTTTACAACCAAGCTGCTCATCATTTCCGACTGGGCTTGCAAGGATTCCATCCTGAAAAGAGTATATGTGAACCCGATGCCGAAAGCTGATTTTACGGTCAATATAAATCCTCAGAACCTTGGGGGAAATAATTTTCTTTTTACCAATCAAACCACCCTGCCTTATGGTAACCTGAGATATGCCTGGGATTTTGGCGATGGTGCCACATCTTCAGCCATTAATGGCAGCCATTCCTATTCAAAACCCGATACCTTTAATGTAAAACTCACCTCGGTTTCTGATGCCGGATGCGCCGACAGCATTGTGAAACAGGCTTATGTGCTGATATCGGTGAATGTGGATTTTGTTGCAAGCGGAATTTGTTTCGGCGATACGGTGGTTTTTAAAAGTTTCTGTAATGCCTTTCCCGATAGTTTCATAAACTATATCTGGGATTATGGCGACGGCAACCAGGCTATTGTATTTAAGGATCCGAGGCATTTCTACGACGATACAGGTTCATATATTGTAAAAATGGTTGGAATAACCTCCCTGGGTTATAAAAATTCAGTCACTAAAACCATAACGATCATACCAAAACCTTCCTTATCCATCACCTATAACAAGGACACCGCCTTCTATCCCGGTGGCAGCATCATCCTGACAGCCAATGGCATATTCGACAGCATCCTTTGGTCGACGGGTGAAACAAAAACCGATATTGTAGTCAGGCAGGCAGGGATCTATTCAGTCAGGGTAATAGCAACCAATGGTTGTGATGCAACCGCATCGATCCGGATCTATATACTTGAAAAGATGCCATTCAGTGCGATGAATGTCATCACACCCAATGATGATGGCTACAATGATGTGTGGAAAGTTTCGAACATCGATCAGTACCGGCCATGCAAGGTCAGGATATTCAACCGCTGGGGCGATGAGTTGTATTCTTCCGGCGATTACCAGAATAATTGGGCCGGAACCTACAAAGGCAAAAAACTACCGGAAGGAACCTACTATTATTACCTTGTAACTAAGGATGGGGTTGTTTATAAGGGAGCCATCAATATTTTGAAGAATTAACATCCAGTCTGTGCCTGTTCTGGTTGTTGGTAGCGTTATAAAATGATCTGAGTCACTCTCAAAATCTTAAATTTGGAAACGCCAAGTCCCCCTCCTGAGGGGGATTCAGGGGGTCAAAATGTAAACTTATTTCAGGACAAAACAAGCTTGTCTTGTCCTGAAAAGTTTCTTTTTCACCTTGATAAACCCCAACCTTCTTTTATTTCATTATTCTCTCAATAATATTAACAGATATTCCCTATATTTGATGTTCTGAAACCAGACCCTTCAGCGAAAGATGAAAAAAATTATCCTGATCATCTTATTGTTCTTTTTTTGCCGGCTTTCTTTATATGCTCAGGAAGAAGGTTTTATATGGTATTTTGGCACTGCAGGTCTGTCCTTCCATACAAATCCACCTACTGTATTGACAAACAGTGCTATGTTACCAGTCGGCACATCTTCTGGTACAATATCTGATAAAAATGGCAATTTATTATTTTACAATAATGGATGCAATAATGTCTGGAATAAAAAACATAAAATAATGAATAATGGAACAGGTTTAATCGGTAATTCTGGAGTATCCGAATCAGGTTTAACTGTTCCCCTCCCACAAAGCAATCATATCTATTATATATTTACACTATTCCCTGGGTTTTACAATAGTTCCGGACTTTATTATTCAATAGTAGACATGAAACAAGATAATGGTTTAGGGGCAGTTATTACAAAAAATACACATATAAAATTAAACCCTTGTTCTGAAAAACTAACTGCAGCAAGACATGCAAACAATAAGGATATTTGGATCATAATCCATGGTTGGAATTCCGATACATTTTATTCTTATCTTCTAACACCAAATGGACTCGATACATTTCCGGTAATTTCTAAATGCGGAAGCATGCATACTACAGGTGGTGGTATTATATTAAAAGGTTGTATGAAAGTTTCGCCTTCTGGCAAGAAATTAGCTTTAGCAAATACGGGTGGTTCATCACAGTTTCATTTTAGCGAACTTTTTGATTTTGATAACAAAACAGGTATTATTACAAATCCTATTAAACTAAAATTCAACAACAAGAATGTTGTTGGTGGTTTTGGTGTAGAATTTTCACCTGATGAAAAATTTTTATACATTGCATGTTCACCACCATCAAGTAGTCAGCCTGATGTTATTTATCAGTACAATATTATATCCAATGATTCAACAATAATTAACAATTCGGTATATTGTATCTACAGCACATTTAAAAACTATTCTCTACAAATCGCTCCAGATGGCAGAATATATCTTGCCAATGACTATCCCCCTTACGTAAGCAGGATAAACTCACCAAATAACAAAGGTTCTGCCTGTAATTTTATTGAAAACGAGATATACTTAAATGGTAAAGGCTGTAATCAAGGTTTCCCGGTTTTCTTACAATCATACTTTTTCCTGCCAGAATTCATAGCCGAACCTCATTGCCTTGGAGATTCCACTCGTTTTTCACTAACAGATACCGGCCAAGTAGATTCGGTTCATTGGAATTTTGGGGACCCGGCTTCAGGTATTAAAAACTCATCCGGTTTATTTAATCCTTCACATTTATATCAAGATACAGGTCTTTATTCAGTTCAGGCAATTATTTTCCATAATTATGTTGCTGATACCAATACAAGGCAAATCAGGATCGGATTTTACCCTTCAGCCTCCTTTTCGGTCAGTGATAATGCATTGTGCTTAAAGGGCAATAGCTTTAATTTTACAAATAATTCTATAATAAAAGCCGGTTCAATGAGTTATGAATGGGATTACGGTGATTCTATTCAGGAATATAAAACCAATGTATCTCATAGTTATATAAAAGACAGCACTTATATGGTTAAATTGATTGCACTTTCGGATTATGGATGTACAGATACCTCATATAGAAAAATTATAATCTATCCCAAACCCAAACCGAATTTTACTATCAACGATTCTGCACAATGTTTTGCAGTTAATGATTTTATTTTTAACAATAAAACCACAAACAATAATCCTGGAACTATAAAATTTTTATGGAATTTCGATGACAGCCAAACAGACACTATAACAAATCCTACACATCAATACACAACCTCAGATACCTTTAGAGTAATGTTATTTGCTATAAATCAATATGGCTGCAAAGATTCAATTATAAAAAAAGTAACGGTAAATCCACAAACCAATACAAGCTTTACCATCAATGATAGCAGCCAATGTTTAGTGGGCAATAATTTTCACTACACAAATACCACAACCGGAACAAACACTTATCAATGGAACTTTGGAGATGGACAAAACGACACAAACAGAATTACAGCACACCGTTATAGTACTGCTGGAAATTATACGATACAACTTAAAACTACTAGTAAGGAAGGCTGCACCGACAGTATTAGCAAAACTATAATAATATTTCCACAACCTAAGGCAGGCTTTACTATAAATGACAGTATCCAATGCTTGAAAGGGAATAACTTTCAATTAAACAACAATACAACCGGAGCAAACAAATACTTTTGGGATTTTGGAGATAGTAAAACAGATACAAATAACAACAGCAGTCACACTTATAGTTCAACAGGAACATTCAACATAAAACTATTCG
>Ga0182027_10005000_pt1 | contig 20316 bp, 28 predicted proteins | sample 712E1DmetaG_FD_121300 | JGI IMG/M metagenome (GOLD analysis project Ga0182027, IMG submission 121300) | Permafrost microbial communities from Stordalen Mire, Sweden - 712E1D metaG (Illumina Assembly) | ecosystem: Environmental > Terrestrial > Soil > Wetlands > Permafrost | place: Sweden...
ATCTATGCTAAGCAATAATTTCAAGAAACAATTTTATGCATATAAAGATATAGATGAATTTAAAGTCATATTTCCATAAATCATAATTCTTTTCATAAAATACTTAAACCTAAAATTTTTCTAATAATCATGGATGAACTCTCTGACAAGATAGCATTGAAAGCAATCATGAACATCGAATTTCTTATAAGTAAAGATTTAGTTCAAAATAGGCGAATAATACTGACGTATTCAGGTCATTTCAGCAATTATAATGCAAATGTCAGATATACAAGAACACATATAGAATTTAGTCTGTCTAACTTATGGAAGACAATTGATGAAGATATACAGATAGGATTGATTGAAAGTCTTGTAGTAAGAATGTTTAAGATAAAAAGTATCAGTACAAGTGAGATGAAGTTATATGAAAATTTCATGAAAGGACTTTCAAAATACGCTAAAGCAGATAATCATGATCCAGAACTGGAGAAAAGCTTTAATAGAGTCAATGAAAAATTCTTCAGTGGAATGATGGAAAAACCAAATCTGATATTTGCTACAGAAAGCTTCAGAAAACTCGGAAGCTATGAGTATAGCACAAACTCAATATATATTAGTACAATATTCAAAGAACTACCTGAAAACGAAAAAAAATTCTTAGACTACGTTGTATACCACGAACTATTACACAAGAAACACACATTCAACGTCAAGAATGGAAGACACCAAGCACATACAACAATCTTCAGAAATGACGAAAAAAAATTCGGCGAAAATGCAGAAGAAGAATTAACATCATGGCTGCGCAAGAGAAAGTATGGTCTTAGAAGATTGTTTAAGTTGTGGTAATTATTTTAATTTCTTCTCTAAATTTGCTGCATAAGATTTTGGATTGAATATCATATCTCTTTTCTTGTCTATGAAATCAACTACAAGTTTTGCATCAGCTAGTTGTCCCTCTTTTGATGTTGCTTTCTCGAAATCTTTTTTATTGGTAAGATATTTGAATTCTGTTAAAATGGTCACTTCAGCAGGATTATCGCAAAGTATTCTAAAATCAGAACCCCAAACTCTTGCAGTCATTCCATTATCATTATAGAATTTAGTAAGTTCTTTTGCAACAGTCATTGAAGAAGCAGAATATATCTTACAATCTTCTGGATGATTATAATTTGCCACTCCGTCTGTAAGTTGTTTTTTATTTAATATACCATAAAAATAAAATTCTGCACCATTGACAGAATTGAATTCTCTATATGGACCAAAATGTTTTTTTGCTGAGTATGCGCCATAATGTATTATAATAGCCAATTTTGCATCAACACTCTTAATATATTTTGATATTGTATCAATATCGTCGCGCATATTTACACAGCCATCTTTATTTACATCCACATTATTAATATTCATTCTAGTGTTATTAGTTCTAGTCATATATGTAGGATATCCTTTTAGTATCAATAAACTATCTATCTTTTTTGCAATACTTAGAGTTAAATCTTCTTCTATTGCTCCATTTACACGAGAACCAATATATGTACTATCATGGCCAGGTTCTATGGCAATAATCATAGAACTCAAATCAGGATTAACAGCAGGAATACTGACAACAGGCAATATAGTATCTTTTTTAACTGCAATGGTAGTATCTATTGTATGAGCATTGTTTTCAAAAATATTAGAAGTATAAGGATTATCTTTATTTGGCGATAAGAAAGTTCCGCCTACAAACATTGCTGCAAGAGGCAATATACCAAATGCTCTTTTTATTTTCATAATTGAATAAATCACAAACCATTAATAAAGGTTACTATTTAATAGGAGTGATTTTTAGTATACTTTCTGATACTTGTCCTTAATTAAGACGAAACCTATTTTCATCAAATTCAAAGCCAATTCAATTACACGAAAACATTTATAAATCCCCCAAAACTCCTATTCCTATAATTAAAATCAATTAATACTTAGGTGAAATTATGGGTGAAACTGTACCAAAAAGTGTAGCAACATTATCAAAAGGAAATTATGTTATTATAGATGGAGTAGCATCCATCGTATCTGATACATCTACCTCAAGACCAGGAAAGCACGGTCACGCAAAGGTAAGATTAGTTGCTATTGGTATGATTGATGGCAAGAAGAGAGAATTAGTAATGCCAGGTCACGATAATATTGATGTACCAATCATTGAAAAGAAAGTTGCACAAGTACTTAGCATAAACAATGATACTGCTAATGTAATGGATGCAGAAACATTCGAAACATTCGACTTAAAAATTCCAGAAGAATTAGTAGGACAAGTTGTTGAAGGAAGTAACATATTGTACTGGATTATATTAAACGATAAAATAATGAAGCAGGTAAAACCTGATTAAATAAATTATGAGGTATAGATATGGTTAAATTTCCAGAAGCTCAAGTACGATTATACAAGAATGTATTTGTATGCAGAAGATGCAAGACTAAAATCAGATCTGATAATATGAAGATTATTGCAAAAGAAGTAACATGCCGAAAGTGCAATGGCAGAGTATTAAGACCTGTCAAGAAGAAATAAGATTTATTTCTATATTCTATTCCAGTTAAACATAAGGAATAGATTTATATATCCCTTATATTCTTTCATATGAATGGTATCCATTCAAGAAGTAGGAATATTTTTGTCTTCATGGAAATTTGTATTATTATTCTATATAATATTAGGTATAATAATTTATTTCAATAGAAAGAAATTTCAGGTTGAAAGCGGGTTCATATTATTATATAGGACTAATTTTGGAATAAATTTTATTAATAAGTTTTCTGAGAAGCATAAAGAATTCTTAAAAATTGTAGGATATACAGCAATAGGCGTAGGATTTGTTGGAATGATTGGAATATGCGGACTATTGATTAAGGGATTATATGACTTAATATTTGTTCCAGCAGCAGCCCCAACACTATCACTAGTAATTCCTGGAGTACAAATCCCAGGAAGTCCAATATTTGTACCATTCTGGTATGGAATAATAGCATTATTCATAGTAATAGTCGTTCACGAATTTGGCCACGGAATAATTGCAAGATCACATGGATTAAAGATTCTAAATACTGGATTCGGATTCATGGGACCATTACCATTGGCATTCGTTGAGCCAGACGAAAAACAAGTCGTAAAAAAGGATTCCATAATACAACAATCAATATTTGCAGCAGGACCATTCTTCAACGTATTACTAACAGTACTTGTATTACTCATAACTGTATTAATAATAAATCCAGTAACGACAGCAATGGTCAACCCACAAGGATTTTCATTCAGCACAATACAAAACGATTTTCCAGCAGCAAAATATGGTTTAGAAAAAAATATTATATATACAAACGTGAACGGTCTAGAGATAAATGATTCAACACAACTCGTAAACGCGTTATCATGCGTCAAGCCAGGAGATTCTGTAACTATAAGCAACACCAATAATAGCGTAACAGTAGTTACAGTAGCAAGCCCTACAGATCCAACAAAAGGATATCTTGGTGTTAGTGGAATACAAACAAATTATGTTCTAAAGAGTCAAGCATGGTGGTTTAAGACAATATATTATATACTATTTGTTCTAGCCAACCTATTCGAATGGGTAGCAACATTAAGCCTAGGAATAGGCCTTGCAAACTTATTACCATTAGGACCAGTAGATGGCGGAAGAATGCTACACAAAGCAGCAATAGACATAAACGGAAAAGACAAAGGAATAAAAATATGGACAACAGTATCAATAATAACACTAGTTGTAATGATAATACTAATATTCATACCAATAATAAAACACGCACTATTCAAAATGTAAGATTAGTTTTATTCTTTAAATTTTACAAGAAATATTTTTCTATGCCTTTTTTTAATTCTAAATCTGTCTGGAATTGTTCGAGTTTAGATCTAGGAAAATATTTTAAAAAATCAATTATTCCAGTCAATACATCTCCAATCTCAACTTTAGGAACAACAATATTATACGAATCATTATTCTTATCTACATGATTCTCCATGACGTCAAATTCATCATCTTACCGCAGGAAGTATCTTCTGGATCAAAACTCCTTCTCCAGTTATGAATCTTTTATCAAAAAAAGAATATAATTGATGTCCATATTCAGTATTTTCAACAACAAAAGGCAATTGAAGTAATCCTTTAGGTTTGTATAATCCTTTTCCAATGAACAAACTTCATGTGTCCATACATATGGTCCTAAGATCTTAAATTTCTCATCTTTGTTCCTTTTGAAATCCTTCAATATATTTGCATTGCTCTTGAAATGTTCGTCTAGCGTCATTTTTATTTATCCTCTCATATCTTTGCTTAGATAATTTAGCATTATTTGCTCAACCTTAGGTTCTTTAATCAAGTACTTATTATGTTCATTCATGTGAACATACATACTGTCAGCTTCGATGAATATCCCATTTTGATTTGTATACGTATGTATTGATACTAAAGGACTTGGTAACCAATCATAACCTGTAGAAAAATTTTTTGGTCCGATAATTACTTGATATCCGTTGTCCAATTTGTTGACTTTCTCAACAATCATACTGATGGAAGCATCGCTTTTATCTGAGAATTTTTTCCAATCTGCCATCTGTTCATACATAAATCCTTTTCTATCTAAGAACAAGAATACGTCTTTTTTTAATTTTTCTAAGTCGATTTCTTGAGTCATTTTATTCGCCGACGATCTTTTCCAAATAATCATTATTGATCTTTCGAAGAGAATTTCTCTTAAATTGATACAACCTATCCATAGAATCTCTTCTAACAATATAAGTAGAATCAAGAGTATGAACTTTAGGAATAGTTCTGAATGCGACATCCAACTTATCCTGCCTCTTCTGTTTGTCCTCCATATTTGTAATATAAAGGATTCCGGCAATGCTTCCCGCAATAGCCAATCCCACCAATAAGTTTTGTTTATGATTCATTTTAGTTCCCCAATAAATAAAAATAAAAAATTAACAAGCTTATAGCTTGTTATCTATTGTTTCATTCGTAATGTTTACAGCAGATGATGTTATCGTTAGAACATCTCTATTGATTACATTCACACTTGCGTTAGGAACTTTAAGTGCCTCAAAGTATCCGGCCATTGCTTGCTTGTAGTTTTCTCTAGCTTTATCTACAGCTTCATCAGCTTCTTTAGGTAAACCTGTGTACGTCAATCCTGCTGGATGATCTTTTCCAAATATGGATCTGACTTCTGAAGAAACAATTTTACTAACTACTTTTCCTAAAGTCAATAATCTTTGGGATTTAGTGTTATTTTCATATTTTATAGTTTTAACATTGAAATCGCCATTATCTGTATCTATCAATATCTTTTCTTTGCCTAAAGGTACATCGATTTTTGCAGCATATGGTGCTTCAAAATAGCCGATTGCACTTGGCTGTCTTTGCTCAACAACTTGCGTATATACCTTAGTATATGTTTCCTTTACAACCTTTCCAGGTTGAACAGTTATATTATAGTCTTTCATTTTATTTCTCCTTCTTATCCGAATAAAAATTCAATAACACACCTTTACTATCATCAGATTGATTATATAATCCGACTTGTAAACCGTTTAATTTACCGTGATAGTTGATTACGCCTATAGCAATTCCTTGCAAATCAGTACATTCATCACCATTCTCTGGACAATTAACTATTCCTAATTCTAATCCTTTTACTTGAGAACCTTTTTCACCTAGATTTAGAAAAGATACATTTGCTCCAATTAATTTACCATAATTAGCATGTCCTATTGAAATGTTTGCTCCTTTCAATATAGAGTTTCTCTCAGCTAGAGTAAGTAGAGAAATATTGGCACCTTTTATCTTACCATTATTATTTACAGAAACTGCATCAACATTCAAGCCGTTAAAAGTTCCTTCAGTATTATTAACAATAGAAACATTTGCCCCATTGATTGTACCACAATTATTTGTAATTACAGATACATTCAAACCATTTACGCTTACACCACGATCAATTTCCGTATACAATGCAACATTGATTCCATAAGAATCAGATGTCTTATGAGAATAGAATGGAGGTAAATCTCCGTGTCTTCCAAAATATGTTCCACTGACAATTGCCGCAGCAACAATTGTTTGCAATGATCGCTTGATTATCTTATTCATTTTGCCCTCTTATCATAGTCTACATTCAATAACATTCCAGAATTTTTATCAGTCGAGTTGTATAGTCCTATCTGTACACCATTAAGTTTTACACCGATATCATCAGTTTGTAAATCACTTCCGACGTTCATAAGACCTAATTGTACGCCATTTACGTATCCTTTATGCATATTGAGAATTACTGCATCTAGACCATTAATGGTGGTGTTCTGACCATTATCAGATCTATTATTATCATCCTCAGCAAGAGCTATTATACCTGCATTAATTCCATTAACTTTAGAATGACCAATATTATTACTCCTAATAATATCAAAGTTAACACCATTAATATTTCCATAATTTCTTGTGAATAGAGTTAGGTTTAAGCCATTAATTGATGCTCCAGAATCTATCTTCGTATAGAATGCAACATTGATTCCATAAGAATCTTTAGTCTTATGCGAATAGAATGGAGGACAATCTTTTCCTCTACCAAAATAAGTTCCACTAATAGTAGCTATTCCTAGCAATCCAATAAATGTTCCTTTGAGTAATCTGTTCATTTTATTCCTCTAGTTATTTATCCAAATCATATCTAATATCATTTATTTCTATGCTGATGCCATTTGCTTTGAATTCATCCTTCATTTGGATTAGATGATATGAGCAAATCATCCTGTTGTATGCTATGCTATTACCATAAAACTCTACTGGAAAATCCGTAAAATGTCTAAGTGCATCAGGTCTCAAGTCTAATTTGCAGGTTCCTGCACCAACTAAAATGCAATCAATTGAATCAGTTGGTGTGGAAGGAAGTACAGGCACATTTATTGGAGAGGCTCTTCCATTGCCAACTCTCTCTACAGTTTGTGCATTGGAGTCAGCCTCCTCACAAAAGTGAGAGATTATTTGCTGATGACTGCCCTCATAACTGTCGGGGTACTTCTTCATATCTAGGTTCCTGCCAAATCTCAAGTACGGTTTTTCTTCTATGTAAAATTGAATTATATTATATGTTCCTGATTTTTTAGGGAAGTTCATTGTAGGTATAGTGCTTAGTTTTTTCATTTTGTATCCTCTTATATTTTTACATATTGTTTTGGTTTCATCTTGTAATCTTGTTCAAATTGTTCCTGTGGCAAATCATCAATTACTAATTCAGGCTCGTATCCTTCGAACATTTGCTTATTTATAATCGGAATTCTATTGTTTACTCTACTATTAAATTGATTAAATGCATTTTCGAGACCCGAAGATATCTTATTAGTCAAATCTTTACGTGATCCACCAGTCCAGATACTAACAGGTCTAGTTTTAGAATATTCAATCATCATCTCAACTATTGGAAGATTGATTTTATCATCTTTTAGAAGAGTTCCTTCAATATCGACAAATACTCCAGGTAATAGACCTTTTGCTTCAACATCGTGTGTATCATATGCACGTAACTTTTCAACTATCTCCGAATCAGTTCCATCAAAACCAAATTCTTTTTTTATTTCAGAAATTACATCAGAAGATCTAATACGATGCAACAATATGGCGCGTAAACTAGTTTTATACTCGCTTTCGCCAGCAATCTCTAAAGCAGTATTATGAAATTTTAGTGAACCCAATTCTGTATCTAGATCCTTTTTTGAAAAAGGTAATCTGATGAAATACGAATTTGATTTCGCCATTATATTCATGAATTTTGTGTCATTGTAAAGGATCTGGGTCTGTTCAAATGAATATAATACTAATGTCTGATTGGGATTAGCATTAAGTTCCTCTAATGCATAATTTAATCCTAATCTATCTGATCTTTTATCATTTTGGGAATTAATCATATTCAGATCTATGTATGATCCATCTTTTGTAATCATATTTTCCAATTGAGTTTTAAATTCTAAATTATCTTCGATTATTTTTATCATTTTATTTTCCTCTCTACTTCTTAACAGGTATCGTGTAATTCATCGTCAAGAATCCAGTCAATGTCTGATTGTTATTGTTGTATCTTGCTTCTGCTGTTGCTGAGAAATCTCCGAATTGGACTGTCTTGCATGCTTCTACAACATAACTGCTTTTTGCAGCTCCTTCCTTATACACAGTGTTTATTCCTACACCTAATTGGACAAGTGGAGTCTTGTTTGAAGCTATCTCAACCTCTGTCTCTGGAACGTACTTGTTCCTCTTGTATTCCAATTTTATTGCAAACGTTCCTCTAGTAGTTAGTTGAGTAAAGTGTACTGGAAAGTACGCTGGCATTGCAAAATATTCTGAAGCAATCTCAGCTGTTGCTGTAGAATAAAATTTCTGGTTTACATCACCGAATGCTGTCTGTGATTTTATCCATCTATCTCCAGTCTTTCTATCGAATGTACCGAATGAGAATGTTCCAAAATCCTTGAAACCATAGACTCCTGCAGCAACATATCCTGCATTTATCTTATTACCTACAGCAGCATATGCGTGGTCTCCTTTGAATGAGACGAATCCGTACTTTTTCCATTCTATTCCTTTCTCGAGGAATGATCCTTGTGGATATAAGCAACCTTCTAACGAAACTCGTTTATTTTTTGCAGTAGCGATTACGTAATCTTTTGAACGCTTATCTTTTTGTAATCCCTTACCATAATCAATCATTACAGACATATCGCCAATTGTAGTTGATACCCATGAATCGACAAACCATACATCAGTTTCTTTGAATTTTCCTACCTGAAATATTTCAGCACCGACACTAGTCTTGCCCTTACTATATAATTTATTTAATGCAAACATTCCAACATTTACTGGATTGTCTGTTGGTTTTAATTTAGTATTAATATCATACTTGAATGACCACGCATCATTTCCAAATTCAATTCTTTGATATGGAACGCCAGCAACATGAGTGCCAGATGCATCAATACCATTGATTGCTGATGTCTCAGTCTTTATTTTTGTTGGCACTAATACATTCTGTGCATTTGTATTTGCAATGTGCCCAAATGCTAACGTACCAACTAACGTTGCGCCTGCAACTGCTTTTTTAGTTCCTGCTACTATTTTTTGTAATGTGTTCATTTTTGTTAACCTCTTATTTAATTAATTATCACTACTAAGTGAATACATATTATATATTAATATTTTATTGATATGATTAATATTAATCATATTAATAACACAAAATTTATATATAAACAAGAGTAACAAATGAGCATGAAAAGGAAAATAATCAAGCAAGGTCTTGGAGGATATACAATATATCTACCAAAAGACTGGGTTGATAAGAAAGGATTGAAAGAAGGAAAAGAGGTAGACATAATAGAATCAGACACAGATCTGATCATAAGAAGCCAAATCATACAAAAGAAATCTGCAAATATAACAATCACAGACAACAATAGGAACGATATAAAAGTTATAATCACACATCTATACAGAAACGGCGTTGATAAGATTCAGTTAAGCGAAACGGATGAAGAAACAATAAAAGAGATTAAAGATGACACGAGCCAATTCCTTCTCGGATTTGAGATGACTGAACAGTCAGAGAGTAAATGCACGATAGAAAATATTTCAGAACCATCAGAAGAAAAATTCGACGCACTCTTGAGAAGAATATTTCTGATAATCAAGGAGACACAGGACATCATCGCTAAGGATTTTACTGAAAATAAATTCTCTCATCTAACAGAAGTAGAAGATCATAATCAACAATTGGACAAATATGTATTATTCTGCAGAAGAATAGTTGTGAAAGATAAATATGAAAAGAATCCCCTAATAATGTGGGAACTATTGACGTTTTTGATGCATATACAGCACGCGCATTATTATCTGTATAAATATGCGTCAGAGAACAAGATAAAACCAGACAAGAATATTTCCAAGATGTTGTCGAACTTGAAAAATTATTTCGAGTTATTCTATGATTCATATTTTAAAAAAGATATTGCATATGTACACGAGTTAAATCTCTTGAAGAAAAAATATCAGTTCGGAGAATGCATAAAATATTTGGAATCATCCTCGGGAAAAAACACAGTAGTATATTCATATATCAGAGAGATATTCAGGATTATACAGATAGGTGCAAGTCCAATATTAAGTGAATTGATAGAATCAAAAATAAATTAAAAAAAGATTATTTTTCTAGATCTACACGACTAAGACATCCCATTATAAAATTCTGTTCTTTTTCAGAAATGAGATATTGTCCACTAGCATCTTTAGCCTTTGAATATATCTTATAATCAAAACTTCCAGAGATTCTTCTAGCCATATTTATCTTATCTTCGCCCATTCTTGCTATAGCAAATACATCCTCTAAATCTACAACACCGCTAGGAGTTTTGCTTTTTGTCATCGCAACTTCCAATGATTTAGCAACTATAGCTAAAGGACCGTGTGCTGCCATACTTCGCTCGTCTGGCGAAGTATAATTAATATATGTCTTAAATTGTTCATCAGTATAAATATCAATATTTACTGATCCACGCTCCAATATCGCGCCATCATATGCCCTCAAAAAATGTGCAACATACATATTTTGAGTATACTGCCTCAATGAACTACTTGATAAATTCATAGCGCCATAATTAATTAGTTCTTTTGGTTCAGGTATCGTATCTCTCTCAAACATCAAATGCTCTTTTGGAATAGATTCAGTCATATATGCTTGTCCTTGTAATTGAGATTTTGGCATATCAACTTTTGTTGGTTCAAGTTTTGATCCATAGATTATTCCTGTAAGTGCTATACCAATACCCATTGCTGGAAAAATAAATTTCTTGATTTGCGATTTATAAAAATGGAAAGGATCTAAGTTAGCAACAGTTTCTTCCCATGCTTTTTTCATTTCTGTACCGTCTTCAAACCTAGCATTTCTACAGTATGTTTCAAAAGATAGACATTTCTTCAAGAACTTTCTATAAGGCTTTGGAACGTTCTTTAGTTTAGTATTGATTAATGCTTTAGCTACTTTATCGTCTAATCCATTAATATATTTTGCTGGATCTACGGCATTATCTAGTTCATCTTCCAAAACATATTTTCCTGTGAATAATCGGTATACTAATGATCCAAATGACCATACATCAGATGATTTTTTTGGACGAGCATTTTGACGGAAATTCTCAGGAGCCCTCGTATATATGAAACCCATGTTTGAACGGGCCGCATCAATATCTTTTACCGACGAGCCCGTACTTGTTCCAGAGTCAGACAACCATAATCCATCATATATTACTCTTAGTCCTGAAAATTGACTTCTAACCGATCTGTCGCTCAGTAAGATATAACTAGGTCCGCTATACTCACTTTTGATCAGCCTTCCAGTCAAGATATTTGCAGGTTTGAAATCACAATGTGCTTTATCGTACACTGTATGGAATCCGCTTAATGATGTAGCCAGATCAATGCAATCTTCATGCAATTTTTCTATTGATATTCCCTCACCTAGAAAATGCCTAGAGCCATTAGGAGCTATTACATCCTCGTAATCCTTCTCGAATGCAGGCTTCAACAATAACAATCGACCATTCTTATCTACATCAATCCATGCTTGTACCACTTTATCAGGAGCTCTTAATTGAGTATCTTCTTTTTTTATTACATCCTCTAATGTCAATTTACGTTCCACTAACTGAGCAGCAGCAGTAGGAGTAATGTCAAAATCTTTAGCAGTAATAATTTGTTCTGTAACAACATCTTCAACTAAATAATTAGTCCCCCATGCACCCCTCTTTGGTATCTTTTGCATAATTTTGTATCTATCATGTTCAAAAGGCACCATAGGTGCAATATGAATTGGGAATGGTTTTGGCATTGTGAAGTAATCTGTTTCGGTGTTCATTCTTCCACCTCACTTACAGAGTTATCTAAGAATTCTTTCTGGATTGCATATTCGAATGCGTGTGATCTATTCCTGAATTTACCTGAACGAATCTTATCTCTTACTTTAATCAAAGTTTCCTCATCCACAGATATACAGATTTTATATTTCATGATTCCCCCAAAAATATAATCACTCTTTAGTAGTATTACTAAGTATAACTAGTATTTAAATGTTTCGATTATGTAGTTACTTAGAAGTGGCAAATATAATAAGTTTAAGAAAATAACATCGCTATCAATTTTTATTTTTTCTATTATAGATATAAAATATTATTGCTGCAAATATGGCAAGTATCAATGATAACATAAAGCCAGCCTTGAACGAAACATATGTTATAACTATTCCAGTAAGAAGTGGTCCGATTGTCTGACCGACATCCATTATTGCACTTAAACCACCTAAGCTTGCTCCAAGTTTATCTTTCTTCGTAACTTCTGCAGTATATGTACTTGTCGCTATCGTGGAAAATGATAGACCTAATCCGAATATTATTCCTAAGATTATTACTGATATTATTGATCGGAAGAAACCGATTATTCCGATTGCAATGCCTAAGAGCAATATTCCTGCCATAATCTGTTTTCTCTTATCTACTTTATCAGCTATTTTCCCAAATATTGGCTTTGACAATGCGATGGATAATATTTGAACTGAAAATATTAATCCTATCTGATATGCAGGGATATTGAATTTTACTAAGTATAATGGCAGATAAGTTTCAAATGCACCATAAGCAAAATATGTCGCCATATCGACAATCGCTGTAGAAAACAATCTCTTATTCATGAAGAAATATTTCAAATCCAGATAAAAAACATTTTTATTGATAACACCTGATTTGGATTTTTCATCCTTAATAAATAATATCAAAATAAATACTGGAATTGATAAAATAAAGGCAGCTACATATACCATTTTATAGGCTGTCATCGGAATTGCAGGATTTGCAAAATAAGATATGATAAATCCTCCAAGCATTGGAGCAAGAGTCCTTCCCACCAATGTGGACGATGAATATATCCCTAACTTCTCACCTTTAGATTTGGAATATTTTGATACAATAATTGCTGATGCTACAGGACCAAGAATTGCAGTTGCACAACCATGAAAAAATCTAATAGGTATAAGCCATGCTGGAGAATTGACAACAAGATATAACAAAGGCGAAATCACGAAAATAAATCCAGATATAACTAAAAGCTTTTTTCTTCCAATCCTATCAGATAAAATTCCAACAGGAAAACTAAAAAGAATTCCAGCTAGAGGCGAGAAAGCAGAAATCAAACCAATTATAATCGCAGATCCACCAAGTGCACTCACATATAGTGGAAGAACAGGAGACTTGGAAATAGTTGTAGAAAATATAGCAAAAAATCCTATCAAAGAAAGATAATATATCAACTTATTACTAGTTTCTTCTTTCACATCTCTCTTATACGAGAAGAGTTTAAAAAGTTTAAGACAAACTTTATTAATACTCTATAGATACTATCATCATGATTAACATCAGCGTAATCCTAATCGAGCCAGAGAATCCAGGAAATACTGGAGCAATATGCAGGGCTATGAAGAATTTTGATTTTGAGGAATTGATACTTGTAGGACCGACGTTTAATGTTGATACAACTGAACTTCGCAATAGAGCTAAATGGGCAAATGATTTAGTAGATAAGATAGAATTAATCCCGAAATATAACGAAAAAGTGTTAAAAAAATTAAGAAAAGATTTTGATTATCTTATTGCAACGACAGCAAAATTAGGACGAGACTATAATATCCTAAGAAGCCCCATCACACCAGAACAATTGGCTGAACGATTATCAGAGTTAGAATTAAAAGACAAAAAAACAAAAAAGAACGTCAAAATCGGAATAGTCATGGGCAGAGAAGGATCAGGATTGACTAACGAAGAGTTAGAAATAATGGATTTCACAGTAACCATCCCTACAAGCAAAAAATATGGCACAATGAACTTAAGTCATGCTACAACAATAATATTATACGAGATATTCAAGAAGATATCAGAAGAAAATATCATATCACACATCAATCCAATAAGCGGTCCTGAAAGAAAACAATTAATGAAACTACTCGATGAATCAATGGACAAAATGTATTTTGTAAATGAAGACAAGAAAGATACTCAAAGAATGGTATGGAAAAAGATGATCAGCAAATCATTCTTATCAAAAAGAGAAGCATATGCATTAATGGGATTTCTAAAGAAGATCAATAGGAAGAGATAATGACAAGTTTTACTGTTTCACATTAACACCTACTAACTGTTTTGGATCATGATTTCTACGATATACTTGAACAATATGTTTTCTGAATGAATCAAATGTGCCGTTTTTGATACTTTTCCTGATTCGTCTCATCAATTCGCTCATAAAATATAGATTATGTACTGTGACATATCTTTTTCCTGCAGGTTCTCCTAATTTCAATAGGTGTCTAAGATATGCTCTTGAACAATTTTTGCAAGTATTGCATTTACAACCTTTTTCTATCGGACCATTATCATCCTTATTTCTGGAATGCAGTAAATCAATTCGTCCATCGAATGTGAACATTGATCCATGTCTTCCTGTCTGTGTTGGAAATATTGAATCAAAAGTATCTAAACCCAGTGCTACACATTCCACAATATCATCTGGACTTCCTACACCGAGCAAGTGTTTAGGTTTTTTTGCATCTAGATAAGGCATCGCATTATTTATTGCAATATACATCTCTTCTCGAGTTTCACCGATTGCAACACCACCAATTGCTATTCCATCAAAATCTAAAGAATTGATAAACTGCGCACTCTTCTTACGTAAGTCGGGATAAAATCCTCCCTGAACTATACCATACAAGAACTGATCTTTCTTAGTATGATACTTTTTACACTGCGCACCCCACCTATGAGTATTCTCAACAGATCTAGCATACTCATCTTTTGACGAACCATACGCTGCAACATCATCAAGCATCATCACACAATCAGCTCCAATCATCTGCTCTATATCCATAATCTTTTCTGGAGTCATAAGAAATTTTTGTCCACTAAAAGGATCCTTAAAAACTATGCCTTTATGTGACCGCTCATCCATAAAACTGTCTCGAAGCATCTGAAATCCACCACAATCAGTAAATATAGGTTTATGATAATTCATGAAATCATGAATCCCACCCATCTGTTTAATTACATCAACACCAGGTCTTAAGGATAGAATCAGCGCATTACAAATCAATCCGTCTGCAATTTCTTTATAGTCATCTGGACCGATGAATTTACCGACAGCTTTAGTTGCAACAGCCATGAAATAAGGAGTCTCAACAACACCACTTGCTGTTGTGAGTTTTCCAATACGTGCATTAGAATAGTTATCTTTCTTGATTATCTTGAAACCGATCTTCTTTATCTTAGGCGATCTCTTCAATGTGAATTTATACATGATATATAGAATAATCGGTTGTTTAAAAATATAGTTATAAAATTATTTAAAATATTGTTTTAGATGCTCTTTAAATTTCACGTCATTATTGAAATCGTCTATCTTATTTCCAGGAATATGCTTAGATAAATCATTCAATGCAAAATTCAATAAAGTTTTTGTTATTGTTTCATCCGATGGCATGCCAACGAAACGCCCTAGTATAGGCAATTGAAATCCCGTATGAATGTTAAAGCATCCATCTTTGTGTCTATAATCAATTAATCTTAAATATCCTCCCTTGCGATATAGCTCTTCAATATTTTTCAATTCTTCAAAAGTGGCATCTCTGATTATATTATTAACAACGACAGTACTAGTGCTATAATTTTTGTTAATAGGTATAATACGTTTAATTATCAATTCGCAAACAGTGTCTATATTAGCAGGTAGATAGTCTTCTGCCAAACATTTTCCAAGGCATAATATAATAGAATCATTTTCAAAAATTTTAATCAATCTATTTAACTCACTGGTCTTCATTTTAATTTATAATAACTTAAGTTAATGTAGATAAGAAGATAGTATTTATAAAGTTTAATAACTATACTATTATATAATAGTAAAAGAAAAAATTATAGAATTACATCTTCGCTTTTACATATATCGTTGATCCTATCTTTACAATAAGCATTGCTCCAAGTACAATCAATATCGATACATCAAATGGCAGTGCGCCATTCTGAGACACTAGAAATCCAGTGTTCATGTATGTCTGATATATGGCAATTGCAAGCAATACTATTATCGCTGCAAATGAACAATTTCTCTCGATTAATAATTGATGATAGTTCTCACGTTCATCTGTAACTTTCGGAAGCTTAGTCATTATTACTATTATATCGACAACAAATATAACCATAATTATTGCAAATATCCACATCTTTGTCCTGTCAGCTATACCCATCGCAAACGTTCCCGCAACTAAGAATATTACTACAGCAAGATATACCCAGCCTTCCCAAGTTTTTGGAGCAAGTCCCCATCCAAATGTTCTATACTTAAACCAGTGTGGTTTTCCAATCATAGTTTCACCTTATATTTTGTTAATATAATTATACTCCAAATATATCTTCAACCTTGCACTTAAATATCTTTCCAAACTTCAATGCTAATTCCAGGCTCGGAACATACTTTCCTGATTCTATTGAAATTATAGTCTGTCTAGACACATCAGTAAGTTCTGCAAGTTTCTCTTGAGTAAATTTACTCTTCTCGCGCATTTCCTTTAGATTGTTTTTTGATAACATATTCACCTTTAATGCTTGACAAAACATATTTAATGTCAAGCTTACTTAACGTCAAGTATACTTTACTATTTAAAGTTTTCGGTTTGAAAGGCTACATAATATTTATCTTTTAATTGTAAAATACTAATATATCATAACTTATTTAAATACAAAAACATTCATGAAAAATATGCAATTTAGAAAATTTGGAAATCTCAACTGGAAATCATCTGCTCTTGGTTTTGGATGTATGCGTCTCCCAATAGATAGTGAAGGAAAAATCATAGAGAATGAAGCTATTAAAATAATACGTTACGGTATTGATCAAGGTATAAACTATATTGATACAGCTTATCCTTATCATAAAGGAACATCTGAAATCATCGTAGGAAAAGCATTGAAAGATAATTATCGTAAAAAAGTAATGTTAGCAACAAAATGTCCAGTATGGCTATTGAAAAAAGCAGATGATTTTGATACACTCCTTGATGAGCAACTGAAAAAATTATCTACTGATCATATTGATTTCTACCTTCTTCATGCACTTGATTCTAAAAGTTGGAAAACAATACAAAACCTTAATATTCTAAATAAGGCCGACGCAGCAATAAAAGAAGGAAAAATTAAATATTTAGGTTTTTCTTTTCACGATAAATTTGAGGTCTTTAAGGAAATAATTGATGGATACAACTGGACATTCTGTCAGATTCAATACAATTATATGGATATTAATAATCAAGCTGGAACCAAAGGATTAAGGTATGCTTATTCAAAAGGGATAGCTGTAATTGTAATGGAACCTATACGTGGAGGACTGCTTGCTAATCCACCAAAAAGAATAGCAGAAATATTTGATGAATCAAAAAATAAACATACGCCAGCAGATTGGGCATTACAATGGGTATGGAATCAACCAGAAGTTTCACTGGTCTTATCCGGAATGAGCATACTGAGTCAGGTCGAGGAGAACTTACATTCGGTTGATGTGTCTGGAGTAGATACTTTGTCAAAAGAAGATCTCAGAATTATTGAGCGAGTTCGAGAAGAATATTCCAAAAGGGAAGCCGTTCCATGCACAAAATGCAATTATTGTATGCCGTGCCCTAATGGTGTTAACATACCTAAAAATTTTGAATTATATAATGAAGCTGTTATTTATGATGATATACGCATGGCAGGATTTAGATATTCCGCATTTTTAAGCGAGGCACAGCGCGCAAATAAATGCATACAATGTAAGATATGTGAAATCAAATGTCCTCAAAAAATTAAAATCAGTCAATGGATGCCAAAAGTACATGAAAAACTAAAAATGCATTAATGACAATAATTATATCCTTCTTTGTCTATTTTTAGAATGATTAAATATTTCAGTATAAATTGTAGATACTAACGCATTGTCAATTTTTTTATTAGACTTTGCTGTCAAGCGTTCTAGTACTTGTTTTTCAACACTAATATTTTCTATTGGAATATTGTTCTTTTTCTTTATTATTCCAATCTCATCAGTCAATTCGAATCGCTTGATCAACAAATCAATTATTTCATCATCTAATTGGGCAATTTTACTACGATATTGGGTCAAATCATATCCTTCCATTTACTCGATAAAAACAGGCAACTTTATAAATATTCTCTACCAGAAAGTAATTGGTGATATGTATGGGTCAAAATGTGGGAATGACAGACAGAATAGTGAGAATAATACTCGCTGTAGTGTTCATAATATTGGCACTATTATATAGCGCATGGTGGTTTATCCCAGCAGTAATTGCATTAGTAACTGGAATCGTAGGATGGTGTGGATTATACAAAATATTCGGCTGGAACACATGCACAGTAGAAGCAAAACTGGTTAAAGCACCAGTAAAGAAAGCTGCAAAAAAGAGAAAGAAGTAAAACTCTTTTTCATACTTTTTTTATTCTAAAGTTCTCTATCTAATTCCAATCAAAAACTTTTAAAACCACCATTCAATCTCTATACTATGACAGACAAATTTATCTCAATAAAAGACGCAATGAAGAAAGGCCACGGTCTTGTACATATCAGGGGATGGTGCTATAGAGCGCGTGGAAGTAATGCATTAAGATTCTTAGTTGTAAGAGACTCTACTGATATAATCCAGTGCGTTGTTGAAAAAGCATTTGTATCTGAACAGATGTGGGAAGATGCACAAAGGACAGATGTAGAAGCATCATTAGAGTTAGCTGGAGAAATTGTAGAGGATAAAAGAGCTCCTACAGGTTTTGAAATCAAAGTCAAAGAATTCAAATTAATAGGAGAAAGCGTAGGTTGGCCAATCCAAAAGAATCAATCAACTGAATTACTTGCAGACATGAAACATCTATGGTTAAGATCCAGATATATGACATCAATAATGAAAATTAGAAGCACTATATTTGGAGCTATCGACGAATATTTCCGCAAGGATGGATTCTACGAGTATCATAGCCCAATATTTCAAGCAACGCAAGCAGAGGGTGGTTCAACATTATTCTCAGTAAACTATTTTGGAAAACCAGTATTTTTGGCACAGACGTGGCAATTATATGCTGAGCCAGCAATATTTGCATTAGAAAAAATATATACAATTGCACCATCATTCAGAGCAGAAAAATCAAAGACATCAAGACACTTGACTGAATATTGGCATGCAGAAATGGAAGTTGCCTGGGCAGACTTCAAAGACATCCAAGACTATGGTGAAGCATTAATTAAACATTGTGTAACAAGAGTATTAGAAAATAATCTAGAAGAATTAAAGATACTTAATAGAGACATCAAGATGCTGGAAAAAGTTCGAGACGAACCATTCTTAAGGATGACATATACAGACGTATTGAAGTTATTGAAAGCAAAATTAGGAATAGATATAGAATGGGGAAAGGACTTAAGGACAATTGAAGAAGATGAATTATCAAAACTAAATGAACATTTCACAATCGTAACAGAATATCCTAAAATAGTAAAAGCATTCTATATGAAAGAAACAGAGGGAAATCCAGAAACAGTAAATGGATGTGATTTCATAGGTCCAGAATGTTACGGTGAAATAATAGGCGGATCAGAAAGAGAATCAGATCTAGAAAAAATCAAAGAAAGACTCGTAGCTCAAGGCGAAGATCCAGAAAACTATAATTTCTACCTAGACACAAGAAGATATGGATCAGTCCCACATGGCGGATTTGGGATGGGTGTAGAAAGACTAATATCATGGATATGTCATCTAGAAAACATCAAGGATGCAATACCATTCCCAAGAACAATGTTAAGAGTCAATCCATAAAGGATTTTATTTTTATTTTACAAGGTGCAAAATGAATGAAAATCTTGAACTAAGTGTTGAACAAGAGCACAATAATATGCAGACAAATACTAAAGTATCAGTAATACAAGAATTGGGAAATAATGTTGATTATAATTCAAAAGAATTTAGGAAAGGATTAGAAATAATAAAGCGACAAAACTATAAGACTACAGAGAATCAAAATAGAAACCAAGAAAAAATGTATGATACTTTTAACATATAATAATTTCAATTTAGTCATTAATTCTTATTCTACATATATCGTTCCTTTCATAGAATGCTGATCGCTACTATGATATCTATATGTTCCTGGAA
>Ga0182027_10005001_pt1 | contig 20312 bp, 18 predicted proteins | sample 712E1DmetaG_FD_121300 | JGI IMG/M metagenome (GOLD analysis project Ga0182027, IMG submission 121300) | Permafrost microbial communities from Stordalen Mire, Sweden - 712E1D metaG (Illumina Assembly) | ecosystem: Environmental > Terrestrial > Soil > Wetlands > Permafrost | place: Sweden...
ATGGATCTCCTGGAACAGCCTTCATTTAATAAAAAAATTCAGTATACCTGCCCGATGCATCCCGAGATCATTAAGGATGAACCCGGTTCATGTCCCATCTGCGGAATGGACCTGGTACCACTGAAAGCTAATGTTGAAGAGGAAGATAAAACCTATAAGAACCTGCTCCGGAAATTTAAGATCTCAATTATATTCACTGCACCCATATTTCTCATAGCGATGTCAGAAATGATTCACAATAACCCGCTTATGAGAGTTATGCCCTGGAAATACTGGAACTGGGTACAGCTTGTACTGTCAATTCCAGTTGTATTCTATACCGCATGGATGTTTTTTGAACGGGCTTGGCGTTCCGTTAAAACATGGAATCTTAATATGTTTACACTTATTGGAATAGGTTCCGGAGTGGCCTGGCTTTTCAGTGTTACAGCACTTCTTTTTCCCGGCATATTTCCCGATCAGTTTAAATCACATACAGGTACAGTTTATGTCTATTTTGAAGCTACCACAGTAATTCTTACGCTTGTCTTATTAGGTCAGCTTCTTGAAGCCCGCGCTCATGGCAAGACAAACAGCGCAATTAAAGAATTGTTAAAACTGGCGCCAAATAAAGCAACAAAAATCGTTGATGGTAAAGAACAGATTGTTGCAATAGATTCTATTCAGAAGGGTGATGTGTTACGTGTGAAACCGGGCGAAAAAATACCGGTGGACGGAAGTATTCAGGAGGGAGAATCGACTATTGATGAATCAATGATTTCAGGAGAACCGATACCAGTTGATAAAACGACAGGCGATAAAGTAAGTTCCGGTACCATTAATGGAAACAAAACTTTTGTGATGATTGCTGAAAAAGTAGGTTCCGAAACACTTCTTTCACATATTATCGAAATGGTCAATTCTGCAAGCCGGTCAAAAGCTCCTATACAGAACCTGGCTGACAAAATTTCCGGCTATTTTGTTCCGGTTGTCGTTGGCATTTCAGTTATTACTTTTATAGTCTGGGTAATTTCCGGAGGTGAACATGCATATATTTATGCACTTGTAAATGCTATAGCAGTACTTATCATAGCCTGTCCATGCGCTCTTGGCCTGGCTACACCAATGTCTGTAATGGTTGGAGTAGGCAAAGGCGCCCAATCTGGAATACTCATAAGAAATGCCGAATCGCTGGAAAAAATGAACTCAATTGATATAGTTATTATAGATAAAACAGGAACTGTCACGGAGGGAAAACCTTCAGTTGAAAAGGTTATCAGCATCACTCCAGAGATATCTGAAGAAGAGATACTTCAGAAAATTATCTCTCTGAACAGCAGTAGTGAACATCCTCTGGCTCAGGCAACTATGCGTTATGGTGCAACCAAAAATATAGAGATCCTTTCTGTTTCTGATTTTGAAGCTGTATCCGGAAAAGGCGTTACAGGTAAGCTTGGTGGTAAAATGGTCGCATTGGGCAATGAAAAACTGATGGAGCAAGTTAATGCTGTTGTCTCTGATGAATTGAAAACACAGGTCAGTTCAGAACAAAAACTTGGAAAAACAGTCTCCTATTTGTCTGAAGATAATAAGGCGATAGGCTTTGTCGTTATTTCAGATAAAATAAAAGAATCGAGTAAAGAAGCTATTCATAACTTGCAAAAAGAAGGACTGAAGGTAATAATGTTTACTGGAGATAACGAAGAAACTGCCAGGGCAGTCAGCCAAACATTGAACCTTGACGGATACAAAGCCCAGATGCTTCCAGGTGACAAACTTGAAGAAATAAAACGGCTTCAGGCCGAAGGCAAAAAAGTAGCCATGGCAGGTGACGGAATTAATGATGCTCCGGCACTTGCACAGGCAGATATAGGGATCGCTATGGGAACCGGAACCGATGTAGCAATAGAGAGTGCCGGAATAACCCTTGTGAAAGGAGACCTTAAAGGCATTGCCAAAGCAAGGTTATTAAGCCAGAAGGTAATGAAGAACATAAGAGAGAATCTATTTTTTGCCCTCGGTTACAACAGCCTTGGAATACCGCTGGCCGCAGGAGTTTTATATCCTATTTTCGGGATACTGCTATCCCCTATGATAGCTGCACTGGCAATGAGCTTTAGTTCGGTATCAGTTATAACAAACTCGTTACGTTTAAGAAATTTGAAGTTGACATAAGCTAACCGGATGGATAGCTGAACAGGATTTATAGATATCTTTGTCCTGAAAAACAATAACAGAAAACACAATATGGACGATAAATTACAGCTGTTAATATCCCGTCTTAAAGAGTATAATAGTGCTGTAATTGCATTTTCTGGCGGAGTAGACAGCACTTTTCTTGCCCGAATTGCAAAAGACGTTTTTAGAGATAAACTGGTATTGATTACCGCTACATCAAGTACTTATCCATTCTATGAACTTGACGAAGCGAAATCGCTGGCAGTCTTGCTGGGAATAAAACATAAGATAATTGTTTCAGAGGAGATCGATATCCCGGGATATGCTGACAACCCTCCCGACAGGTGTTATTATTGCAAGAGTGAGTTGTTTGGCAAAATAAAATATATTGCGTCACAGGAAGGATATGAAGTTATCTTCGATGGTAGTAATGCCGACGATCTAAAAGACTTCCGTCCGGGAATGAAAGCAAAACAGGAGAAAGGAGTCATCTCCCCTCTTGCAGATTCAGGTTTCACAAAAAACGATATAAGGCACTTCTCAGCTGAACTGAATCTGCCAACAGCCTCAAAACAGTCATATGCTTGTCTTGCTTCCCGTTTTCCCTATGGCGAAAAGATCACAAAAGTGAAACTCGACCGCCTTGCTACTGCAGAATTCGAGGTCAGGAAACTTGGTTTTACCCAATTCAGGATCAGGAGCCATGAAAACCTTGCCAGGTTTGAATTTATTCCGGCCGAAATGGATAAAGCCTGGAAAATAAAAGACAAGCTGACAGAAATTTGTAAGAGCTCCGGGTTTACCTTTGTAACGATCGATCTTAAAGGCTACAGAACCGGCTCAATGAATGAGGTTTTAGCTGAATCGGTTAAGGTGGATTTTTTAAAAAATGTTCGAAGTAGTCGTTTATAAAAACAGCCTATGCGATGCAATACATTTCTTACGGTTTCAGAACTTAACCGTTATAACAGGCAAATGCGACTCTCTGAAGTCGGAAAGGAAGGCCAGGAAAAAATCAAAGGAGCTTCGGTAGTTGTTATAGGTGCTGGTGCACTGGGTTGTCCCGCGCTGCAATATCTGGCAGCCGCAGGAGTTGGAATCCTGGGAATTGTCGATAATGACTGGGTGGATGAATCTAATCTTCACAGACAGCTTTTGTACGGAGTAAAAGATATTGACAAACCCAAACCAATTGCTGCCAGAGATAGGATTATGCTTAATAATCCTGAGATTAAAATTGTCCCGCACTTCATCAGGTTTACAAAGGAAACTGCATTAAATATTTTACGGGAATATGATATTGTAGTAGACTGCACAGATAATTTTGCGACAAGGTATTTAATAAATGATGCAGCTGTAATTCAGAATAAGCCGATAGTTTACGGAGCAATCCACAAATTCTCCGGACAGGTTATGGTTCTTAATTACCTGAATGGACCTACACTCAGGTGTATTTACCCCAACGCCCCCCACCCTCTGGATGCGCCATCTTGCGAAGAAGAAGGTACGATAGGATCAATAGCAGGTACAATAGGTACAATGCAAGCTACCGAAGTCCTCAAAATCATACTTGGCCTGGAAGGTATTCTTTCCGGGAAAATGTTTTTTCTTGATTCTCTGAACTTTACTTCACAGGTATTTTCGTTTGTTCGCGATCCTGTGAATTCAATTGTAAAGGAACTGGGTACTTATGAAGAATTATGTCTCTCCGAAAAAGAACTTGTCCAGGAGATAACAGCTCAGAAATTAAAAGAACTGATCTTCAACAATCCTGAACTTAAGGTAATTGACCTCAGGGAAGAATATGAAAAAACTCCTATTAATTTCAAAACGTTGTCAATTCCATTTCATGAAATAAATCAGAAGCTTCATCTTATTCCGCAAAACGGACCTAAAGTGTTTTATTGCGGACATGGAATAAAAAGTTCAATTGTTATAAACTACTTGCAAAAAGTTCATTATATGAATGATCTTTACAGCCTGAAGCTCTGATTTAGCTTGAAGAGGTTACTTATTTAAAGGTCCCGGGAATATTAACTAAGGGTTTAAATGAGTGAGGCCAGAGTGGCTTCCTGCAGAATATCATAAGTGTTATCCCTTATCTTTTTGAAAACATGCCGTATTTTACAGGTTTCTTCAATCTTACAGAATTCACATGGCTGATAGGCCTTTTCAGAAACACAATACATTAATGCTATGGTACCTTCAAAATGCCGTATCACATCCAGTAAACTGACTTCAGAAGGTGATTTGATAAGGTAATAGCCGCCAGATTTTCCAAGTTTGCTTCCCAAAATTCCCATTTTCTCCAGTTCCAACAATATAGACTCAAGAAAACGTTGAGGGATGTTTTCCATTTTGGCTATATCGCCGATCTGAATTGCCCCGTCGCCATATTTCGATGCAAGGTTAGTGAGAGCCAGCATTGCATATCTTGTTTTCTTAGATAGCATAAATCTCGGTTTCTGTTATTGCAAAAATAGACATCAGTTGTCGATTGACAAAATTTTTTGACTACTATGCTCATCTTTTTTACCCATCCATTTTTATGCATTTATACTTATATGACAGGTTGATTTTTCTTATTTCTTTTGTACACTAATTCAGTAGACTTAATGTATTTAAATTATGGATCTAAAAAAAATTACAATTATCAGCGGTTATGGCAAAGACGGTTCAAAGGAAGAAGTTGACCGGATTGACCTGAAATTAGGCGACATAGTCAGCATCGTAGGGCCTACGGGTTGTGGTAAAACCACTTTAATAAACGACATTGAACTTTTCGCCAACAGGAATACACCATCAGGCAGGCAAATTCTGATAAATGACGAACCTTTACCAGATGATTTCACTTTGGACCCTTCCAAACATCCTATTGCATTGATTTCACAGCATACAAATTTTCTGAGTGATTTACCGGTAGGTGAATTCCTCACAATTCATGCTAAAGTCAGAGGTGCTTTAAACATTAACGAAGTTGTAGAGGAAACAATTGAGTTTGCAAATAAACTAACCGGGGAAGCAATTATAAAAGAAACCGCCATGACCGAATTGTCAGGTGGCCAGACGAGGTCTCTTCTGATTGCTGATGCGGTTGTTATTGGTAATTCACCCATCATTTTATTAGATGAAATAGAAAATGCAGGTATTCACAAAACAAAAGCATAGGAGCTCTTGAAAAAATACTCAAAGCTATTTGTTTTCGTAACACACGATCCAACTATTGCTCTTTTTTCTGATTGCAGAATTATAATGAAAAGCGGTGCAATGCAGAAAATTGTCTATTCAAACTTAGAGGAACGCGGCGTAGCCCAGGAACTACGGAAAATGGATGATATGATCCTCTATTACCGCGGCCTGATCAGGGCAGGCGAAATAATCAATAATAAACATTTGGAAGCATCAATAAAATAATTTTAATATGAAACTTGTAATATTTGCAGGACCGCCTACTTGCGGCAAAACAACAGTAATCCGTCAGGTCATTAAGAGAATGATCGCCAAAAACCTCAAACCATCGTTCGTTAAGATTGATGTTCTTTATGCTGATGAGGATGAAACTATCAATAAAGAGTTCGGAATCCCCACAAAAAAAATATACTCCGGGGAACTCTGTCCCGACCATTGCAATGTGGTCGTCCTCGATGAAGTTGTGGAATGGGCCGGGAAAGTCGGATCTGATTATCTTTTTGTTGAAACTGCCGGGTTGTGCCTGAGGTGTTCACCTTATGTTGAGAATTCCCTTGGAGTTGTTGTTCTTGAGGCTACAAGCGGAATGAATCTGCCCAGGAAAATAGGACCAATGCTCACATTGGCCAATATAAGCGTCATCACTAAGATTGATCTTATATCACAAGCAGAACGGGAAGTGTTCAGATACAGAGTTCTTGAAGCTGCAAAGGATATACAAGTTGTTGAGACAAATGCACTGTATGGAATCGGTATTGATCCTATTGTAAGACAAATACTTAAAACCAGTGATGTTGAATTCCCTATGTACCTCAGAGGTAACCCTCCTGTTGGTACCTGTACAATCTGTGTCGGGAAGAAAGAGATTGGAGCCAAGAATCATTTTGGAGTATTGCGTACAATGGAACAGGAACTTTTTTATGTAGGTGAATAAACATCTGACATATGAAACAAAAAATCTATCTCGACAACGCTGCAACAACACAAGTGGATGAACGTGTTGTGCTTTCAATGCTTCCCTACCACTCTGAAGAGTATGGAAATGCTTCAAGCCTTCATTCGTTTGGCACTCATGCAAAGGAAATTCTCGACAGGTCAAGAAGAAAACTCGCATCATTCATCGGTGCTGAACCAAATGAAATAGTTTTTACTTCAGGAGGTACAGAAGCAAATAACCTGGCTTTAAAAGGTATTGCGTTTGCAAATCGTTCAAAAGGCAACCATCTAATAGTTTCTGCCATCGAGCACGATTGTGTGTTAAATGTCTGCAAATGGCTTGAGACGCAGGGGTTTTATATTACTTATCTGCCGGTTGACAATACAGGTGTTGTTGATGTAGACGAGCTAAAAAAGTATATTAACTCCAAAACCATCCTGGTTTCGATAATGCATGCCAACAACGAAATAGGTACATTGGAGCCAATTGCAGAAATCGGACAAATTTGCAAAAGCTATAATGTTCCCTTTCATTCTGATGCCTGTCAGTCGTTCGGAAAAATTCCAATAAAAGTGAACGAGGCAGGGCTGGATCTTCTCACCATTAATTCTCACAAGATTTATGGCCCTAAAGGCGTTGGAGCCTTGTATGTAAGGAAAGGTGTAAACATTATTCCGTTATTGCATGGCGGCGGACAGGAATCCGGAATAAGATCAACAACCGAAAACCTTCCTGGGATAGTCGGGTTTGTAAATGCAGCTGAATTATGCATAGAAGGAATGAAAATTGAGAGCAGTACACTTCTGAGACTCAGAAAGAACCTTACGGATTTCCTGTTTGACAATTTTGACAATGTTTATATTAATGGATCAATTGATGATAAACTTCCAGGTTTGTTAAACTTCAGTTTTCATGGCCTGGAAGGGGAAACAATGAGATTACTCCTGCTGCTCGATGAAAAGGGTATTGCTGTATCTGCCGGTTCTGCCTGCTCGTCAAATGACAAGACCCATAATGCCTCACACGTTCTGCAGGCAATCGGATTAAACCAGTTTGAGGCACGGGGTAGCATCAGGGTAAGCTTTGGCAGATATTCTACCGAAAAGGATCTGGAAAAGTTTAAGGTTGCACTTACGGAATCAATCAATTCACTTACTTCAATATTTTCATATAAGTCATCATATTAATTAAAACGAAATTCTAATAATATAAAAACAAAGTAATGAGTAACGAAATAAATACATTGACATCAGCTACCCTGGATCTTCTTCCAAAGCTTGACTGCGGAGCCTGCGGTTATAAAACATGCATTGATTTTTCAAATGCAGTGGATAACAATGAATCGGAACTGAAAAGATGCATTCATGTTAAAAACGTTGAAAAAAAATCTGTTGATCATACCAACTGTCTAAGTTGTGCCGGTGAAAATCTGGGTGTCAAACTCGGCTGGAAGGATAGCCTGAAACGTGAATTTGATTTTATTCTCGACATTTTTGAGGGCGAGATAGGCCCTAAAGAAACTATTTTGCCATATAATCCTACTCTGGTTAAGGAACTTGGAGTAAAAAAAGGAGATGTGATGATCGGCCGGCCAATGGGGATGTCGTGCGGCTGCCCCATTACACACTGCGGAGTGGTATCTGAAGTTGATGCACGCAATGGGGTGATCAACTGGTTCGTAACCGGGCCTTTGAGACCGCGCAGCGAAGGTTTTATTGATATCGGCTATTATGTATCACAGGCATACGAAGGAATAATAAAAGAATCAAAAGAAGAAATAAAACTTGGCCGTCGTTACTGGTTCCTGCCAAGAAGATGTATGTTACAGTGGCGTCATAGCGGTCTGGTAAATGCTGTAACAAAACAAAGAGACGGCAGTTATAAAGTAAGAATTGAAGGACTCCTAATTGGTTGAAATGATGATATTTGGATCGAATTGAGTGGCATTGACATAAAATTCTTACTTTAGCCACAAAATATATCGTCAAACTTATGAAATTCGAAACGAAAGCAATCTGCGTCGGTCAGTCAGCAGATCAGGCAACAGGAGCAACTATTGTTCCTATCTACCAGACATCGACATTTACACAGGAGGAAGTTAATAAAAACAAAGGATATGAGTATTCCCGCGTCGGGAATCCTACTCGCACAGCACTCGATGCTTGTCTGGCTTCACTGGAAGAAGGCAAATACGGATTAACTTTCGCTTCAGGACTTGCAGCAGAACATGCAATTTTGTCGCTGCTTCAGCCTGGCGATCATGTTATTGTGCCTGAAGATATGTACGGGGGAACATACCGGTTGATAAAGGAGATATTTGAACCATACAAAATTACATTTACATTCACTGATTTTACTGACCTCAACCTTATTGAGAAGGCTTTTCTGCCATCCACAAAAATGGTATGGATAGAAACTCCGACAAATCCGACACTGAAGATTTTTGATATCGGATCTATATCTGAACTCAGCCATACAACGAATGCAATAGTTGTCGTGGACAATACTTTTTTGTCGCCGTATTTCCAGAAACCGCTTCTTCTGGGAGCTGATATCGTCGTTCACAGTACAACAAAATATATTAACGGGCATTCAGATATTATTGGAGGAGCTGTTATTCTGAATAGTTCAGAATTGTTTAAAAAAATACAACTGGTACAAAAATCAATCGGTGCAGTGCCATCTCCATTTGATTCATGGCTTACTCTCAGAGGTGTTAAAACTCTGGCTATCAGAATGAAGCAGCATGAAAAAAATGCTTTTCAGGTTGCCCGGTTTCTAAAAAATCAACCTAACGTACTTGACGTATTTTTTCCAGGACTGGAAACACATCCCGGATATGAGATAGCAAAGAAACAGATGACCGGTTTCGGTGGAGTGGTATCTTTCAAATTAAAAGGAGGTCTTAATGAGTGTAATGCTTTTTTTAAGAAACTGAAAATATTCCAGCTAGCTGATAGTCTTGGTGGTATTGAATCTCTTGCAAATTACTCTGCACTTATGACTCACGATTATTTTCCATCCGAACTACGTCTGAAAATTGGGGTAACCGATAACCTTATACGTCTATCTGTAGGCATTGAAAACATTGATGACCTTTTGGAGGATTTAAAAAATGCGCTTGACTGAAATTTTCGCACTTATTTTTTTATGCCGAACAATTCAGATATGAATGCTAAAGAAACATCTGTAAATATATTGATTGCTGACAGTCAGTTTTTAATTACAGAATCCCTGAAATTTATTCTTGCGAATGAAGGTCGTTTTAAGGTAATCAGTATTATTGCTGAAAGGAGCGAACTGTTAAAAGCGTTAAAACCCGGTAACATTTCATTGCTTATAATTGATCATTCTCTCGTTGATATAGCCTCCATAAATGACCTTAAAGAGATAAAAAGCAGTTTCCCCGGTCTCAAAGTTTTAGTCATCACCAATAATGTAAGCAAGGCTGAACTGCAAGAATTAAATTATGCCGGGATAAATGATATCATCTTAAAAACTGTTGACAGGAAAGAATTGTTTGATGCAATTGATTCTGCCCTCAAGGGGAAAAAATACTACTCTGGTGAATTGCTCGATATATTGCTTGAGGTTGATCAAAAGAAAAATTCTATTAAAGATACAGGTCAATTAACAATTTCTGAAATTGAAATTGTCAGGCTTATTTCGGAAGGATTAACAACAAAAGAAATAGCTTTACGCAAATTTATAAGCTTTCATACAGTAATATCCCACCGTAAAAACATATTCAGAAAGCTTGGAGTTACAAGCATATCAGAGCTGATAATGTATTCTATTAAGGCAGGCTGGATAAACACTATTGAATACTACATTTGAATGTTATACCATATTTAGGGTACACAAAAATGCCATAAACAGGGTATTGTCTCCAACGCTCTCATCATCAATCTTTGTGCCTTAACAATTTTTATCTTATGGCACAGGAAAATTTACAATTCGACACACTGCAGTTACACGCAGGGCAGGTAGTTGATCCAACAACAAATTCACGAGCTGTTCCTATCTATCAGACGAGTTCCTATGTATTTAACGATTCGGAACATGCTGCCAACCTGTTTGGATTAAAAGAATTTGGGAATATTTATACCAGATTAATGAATCCCACTACCGATGTTTTTGAAAAACGAATAGCTGCACTTGAAGGTGGAGTGGCAGCCCTGGCAACTTCATCGGGTCAGGCTGCACAATTCATTGCTCTCACCAATATCTTACAGGCTGGAGACAACCTTGTATCGACTTCATATTTATATGGCGGGACATATAACCAGTTTAAGGTACAGTTCAAGCGTATCGGAATAAAGGTAAAATTTGTTGATGGAGACAAACCATCTGATTTCGAAAAACTAATTGATGAAAAAACAAAAGCCATCTATCTTGAAACAATAGGAAATCCACGATTCAATATTCCTGATTTTGATGCAATTGCCGCTGTGGCAAAAAAACATGATATTCCACTGGTCGTCGATAACACATTCGGTGCAGCAGGTTATTTATTCCGTCCTATTGAACATGGAGCTAACATTGTCGTTGAATCAGCCACCAAATGGATAGGCGGGCATGGCACAAGCATCGGCGGTGTAATTGTAGATGCAGGCAATTTTAACTGGGCAAACGGAAAATTTCCGCAGTTCACTGAACCATCAGAAGGATATCACGGTCTTAAGTTCTGGGATGTTTTTGGCGCTCCCGGACCATTTGGAAATATCGCATTTATTATTCGTGCACGCGTTGAAGGTTTACGCGATTATGGACCAACATTAAGTCCGTTCAATGCATTTCTATTCCTGCTCGGTCTCGAAACACTATCACTAAGAGTTCAGAAACATGTTGACAATGCCCTTGAAGTGGCACAATGGCTGTCGAAACATCCTAAAGTAGAATATGTCGAATATCCCGGTTTGTCTAACAGTCCTTACCATGAGCTTGGTAAGAAATACCTTAAACATGGTTTTGGCGGAGTACTTGCTTTCAAGGTGAGAGCCGGGAAAGAAGCTGCTGATAAACTTGTGAACAGTCTTAAATTAATCAGCCATCTGGCAAATGTCGGAGATGCCAAAACACTTATTATTCATCCTGCTTCAACAACCCATCAGCAACTTTCAGAGGCAGAACAGCTAAGTTCAGGCGTAGTTCCGGGAGTATTGAGATTGTCAGTAGGAATTGAGAACATCGAGGATATTAAGAATGATATAGAACAGGCACTTAATATCTTATAGATAATTTTAGAATAAATTAAATTGAAGTAAGTTGGTAATGGGACAACACTTTTTGAGCTTAAGTGTTGTACATTTACGGAAGAAAACAAAACAATTTAATAATTCAATCAAATGGCTGACTACACAATACCTGATAAAAAAGATGTTGAGAAAACAATCAAGTCTGTCTTCAGACTACTTTTTCCTGCCACTAATTCATATTCAGACACTGAAATTGAAAACAGCCTCGATCATTCACGGGTTTTGCTGCTTGGATTATTAATTGGGCTTACTGACGAGAAAGAGAAAGTGGCAAATCTGTTTTTTGATAATCTTGAAAGTATAACAAAAACACTCCTTAAAGATGCTGCTTTTATCCTTGAGTCTGATCCTGCAGCAACACAGCTTATTGAGGTTATTGCTATTTATCCCGGGTTCTTTGCAATATTCTGCTACCGGATTGCACATTCCCTGGCAAATTTAAGAGTTCCTCTGCTCCCAAGGATGATAACAGAGTATTCTCATAAAGTTACGGGTATTGATATTCACCCTCATGCTGAAATCGGATCTCCATTTTCAATTGATCATGGCACCGGAATCGTAATCGGAGAAACAACAATAATCGGGAATAATGTAAAACTCTACCAGGGCGTTACGCTTGGAGCTCTTAGTGTTGACAAGAGTAAAGCCTCGAAGAAGCGTCACCCTACCATTGAGGATAATGTCGTGTTATATTCCGGATGTACGATACTTGGAGGTGAAACAGTCGTTGGAAGAAACAGTGTTATCGGAGGCAATGTATGGTTGACGGAAAGTATCGCACCTTTTTCAGTAGTCTACCATAAAAGTGAAATAGTCGTCAGAAACCAGAACGGTTTTCAGGAACCGATAAACTTTATTATTTGAAATATTTATTACAAAACTTAATATCATGAAAGTAAACTCAATTCTCGAAACTATCGGAAACACACACCATTTGAAAATCAACCGGCTTTTTGATCCTGCATATTCAGTATGGGTAAAACTGGAAAGATCCAATCCCGGTGCCAGCATTAAAGATCGTATTGCATTGTCGATGATAGAAGATGCTGAGAATAAAGGTATATTGAATCAGGGAAGTGTAATTATTGAACCCACATCGGGAAATACAGGAATTGGTCTGGCAATCGTTGCAGCAGTAAAAGGTTATAGGCTGATTCTTGTTATGCCTGAATCAATGTCGCTGGAAAGAAGAAAAATTATGAGCTCATACGGCGCTGAATTTGTGCTTACCCCCCGCGAAAAAGGTATGAAAGGCGCTATCGAACGCGCAAGGGAACTAATAGATGAAACACCAAACTCATGGATGCCTATGCAGTTCGACAATCCGTCCAACACTGAAATTCATAAAACCACAACTGCACAGGAGATCCTTAAAGATTTTCCTGATGGACTGGATTATCTGATAACAGGAGTTGGTACCGGCGGACATATTACCGGAGTTGCAGAAGTGTTAAAGAAAGCATTCCCGAAACTGAAAGTATATGCAGTTGAACCGGAATTATCTCCTGTACTCAGCGGCGGTACTCCTGCTCCTCATCCTCTTCAGGGAATTGGCGCAGGATTCATACCTTCCATTTTAAATATAAAACTTCTTGACGGGATAATTAAAGTGTCAAAAGAAGATGCATTTAATTTTACCAGGAGAGCTGCAAAAGAAGAGGGTCTGTTCGTCGGAATATCTTCCGGAGCGTCTCTGGCAGCAGTAAATCAAAAGCTGAAAGAATTTCCCAAAGGATCAAGAATACTTACTTTCTGTTATGATACAGGTGAAAGGTATCTGTCGATCGAGGGATTATTTTAATACAATTCTTTTAGCCCCCCATCCCATTTGAAGGGGGGCTAATTCATAATTCACAAGGATAATTATCTTAAAATGAAAGTATTAAGCCCCCTTTAGGGTTGGGGGCAATTTTTACTCTTCAAACAGATATAGCTGGCGGTCATCACAATCTTCTGTTTCCAGATTCGAGATACTCAATCCCAGGAGCCTGATTCGTGTTCCTTCGAGCTTAAGCGATTTACGGATTTCCGAAACTTCTTTATGTAGTGTCTCAAAATCTCGGATATAATTCTGAAGTGTTTTACTCCTTGTAATCTGCCGGAAATCCGAAAACTTAACCTTCAGAGTTATGGTCCTGCCGGTAGCTTCTGAATGTTCCATCCTTTCCATCAGCTCTTTTTCAAGTTTATACAGTTCTGCAATGACTTCAAAACGCGTTGTCAGATCTTTCTCATAAGTAAGTTCGGTTCCGACAGATTTACGCTCCTGATCAGGTTCAACCGGACGGTCATCAATGCCCCTTACAATATCATAGAAAAAGACCCCTGACTTGCCAAAATTCCTTACCAGCGAAACACGATCCCACTTTTTCAGATCTGCTCCGGTGTGAATTCCAAGCTTATGCATCTTTTGCGCAGTCACCCTTCCGATTCCGTAAAACTTTTCTACAGCCAGCTCTTCTATAAATTTCTCAGCAGCTTCAGGCCGTATTACATATAACCCGTCTGGCTTGTTAATATCTGATGCGATTTTTGCAAGAAATTTGTTCACAGAAACTCCGGCAGAAGCTGTAAGACCAGTTTTTGACTTAATCTCATTCCTGATTTTTTTTGCAATTACAGTAGCTGAACCAATATTTTTTTTATCCTCAGTCACATCTAGAAATGCCTCATCAATTGATAGAGGTTCAATCAAATCGGTATACTCCCGGAAGATCTCATGAATCGCTCCGGAAACCTCTGTATATCTGGTAAAATTATGTTTCACAAATATAAGATCGGGGCATAATCGTTTTGCAATAACTGATGGCATTGCCGATCTTACACCAAACTTCCTGGCTTCATAGCTTGCAGCAGCTACCACACTTCGCTCCCCGCTTCCGCCGACGGCAACTGGCTTGCCTCTCAGCTCCGGATTATCCAGCTGTTCAACTGACGCGAAAAATGCATCCATATCTATATGAATAATCTTTCTCACTGCGAAAGAATTGAAGATCTTCGCAGCAAGCTACGAAGAATCTTCGATCCGCTAAAGTAAATTCTTAATGCTCCCTGAATGAGCAGCAAGCAACCAAAACCACAGCTTCCACAACAACAAAAAAGGATCAGAACAAGACAGTCGTTACAACCCAGACTCAAACTGTAAAAACAGTTGCTGATACCACTAAGACAAAAGTTGCAGTTAAGAAAGATGGTACTCCTGACAAAAGATTTAAAGAAAACAAAACAACAACGAAAACAACAGGACCTGTAAAAAAAGATGGCACCCTGATATGAGATACAAAGCAAATAAAGGTGTCGTAAAAGATACCACAAAGGTCAAAAAGTAATATTTACTTTAAACAAGAAAAAAGGTTTCCCGATAACAGGAAACCTTTTTTTGTTTATCCTTTGAAAATTGGCCGACATTGACCATTATTGCAATGAATATAAAATCAAATTTATTGGAAACAAGGTCAGATAAAAAAGGTAAGGTATTTGCTCTGATATTATTCCAGCACCGGTTGTGGGGCTCAGTAATACTCCCGTATATTATTCAAAAGGAAACTAACAGGGGATATTTTAAATTATCTGAATGCCTTTCCCCTTTTCCCAATACCGATACATTAAGCATTCTGACCTCTGAAGAACGTGAGTTAGTTAAGATTGTAAACGAATACACCGACAGAAATCTGTTCAAATTGTTTTCGAGAGAAAAGACTGTAAAGGAATTTCTTGAAAAAATAACAAATGAAAAGCTGGAACAATTTATCAGGCCTTTTATAGAAAGAAAGCTCTATAAATGTTTTACAATTGCTCGTGATGAAAACATCCCTATATATTTTCAGAAGACAAAAACAGGTACATTGCATTCTGAGGATCAACTGTTGATCAGCGAAGATAAGGCGGAACCCATCTTCAGATTTATAAGAGATAAGGAGCAAAGCTCCTATAGTCTAAGCATCGAATCTGCAGGGAAACCGGTCGACCTGAGGAAGAATCCGGTCGATATAATATGCATGACCCCTTGCCTGATAAGAGAGGAACACAGGATATTATTTGTTTCAGATATAGAGGGCTCCAGATTAAAACCATTCCTTTTAAAAGAATTCATCCTTATTCCCCAAAAAACAGAATTAAAATATTTCAGCGGATTCGTGCTTAATACAATAAATAGTTTTAAAGTTGAGAACAAAGGTTTTGAAATTATTGAATGCTCGCCCGAGAGGCAGGCCCTTCTCGAAATTGAAACCGGATTAAAAGGGAACACCGGTCTTATATTAAAATATAACTACCAGGGAAATATAATATATTCGAACGACCCTTCCAACTCATTCACTCTATTTGAAAAACAAGGAGACAGTTTTATTTTCAGGAAGTACTATCGGGATTTCAACTGGGAAAAACAATGTCGCGAAAGGTTAGGTGAACTTGGCTTCTTTTCAGATGATGATATTAATTTTTATCCTGTTTCATCAGCCAGCAAGCAAAGTGATGATATGTATGGAGTTTTAGAACTTGTCAATAGCAACTACTCTGAAATAACAGATCTTGGTTTTGTTCTCACTTCAAGACTTGATTTAAATTACAATTTAAGGCCAATCGATATTGAGATAAGCAGTCAGATTGAAAATGACTGGTTTGATCTGCGGGCAACTGTAAAAATAGGAGAATGGAAATTACCCTTCAACCTGTTCAGAAAGAACATCCTTGAAGGGATAAGAGAATATCTGCTGCCTGATGGATCAATAGCTGTTTTGCCCGAGACATGGTTTTCAAAATATAAGAACATTTTTGAGTTCGGGAAAAGTGACATTGACTCCCTGAAAATACATAAGCAACATTTTTCTTTACTTGCAGATGCTTTCAGTGAGGAGGAGCGTAAGGGTTACGCGAAGCTTGAAAAATTACTGATTCCCGATAAGTTACCGGTTCTTCAGCAACCTGAAGGTCTCAATTGCCTTATGAGGCAATATCAGTCTGATGGTCTGAGTTGGCTTAATTTTCTTCAAACAGCAGGCTTAGGCGGCTGTCTTGCTGATGATATGGGGCTTGGTAAGACAATTCAGACGCTTGCTCTTCTGCAATATAACAAGGAGCATTACATATCAAAAAAACTGCCTGGCAACGAAACAGAATTAAGCCTTTTAACAGGATCGGATATAAAACTTACATCGCTGATTATTGTACCGGCCTCACTTATCTATAACTGGGAAAATGAAATAAAAAGATTTGTTCCAGGCATGAATGTTTACAGTTACAAGGGTAACCAACGCAAAAAATCGACCTCATACTTTCAAAACTTTGATATAATACTTTCCAGTTATCATACTATACGTCAGGATATTGAATTAATAAGCACATTTAATTTTAATTATATTATTCTGGATGAGAGTCAGGTCATTAAAAACCCGGCATCAATGCTTTACAGAACAGTTACAAGTTTAAAATCTGAGTTCAAACTTGTGCTTACAGGAACTCCTGTCGAAAATTCACTCACTGATCTTTGGACGCAGTTAAATTTTGTAAATCCCGGATTGCTTGGTGACCTGGCATTTTTCAGAAGAGAATTCGCAAAGCCGATAGAGAAAATGGGCGACGATGAGAAAGAGCTTAAACTCAGGAAGATAATCCAGCCATTTATCCTGAGACGTACAAAAGAAATGGTTGCACGCGATCTGCCTCCTGTTTCCGAGCAGACAGTATTCTGCGATATGTCTGATGACCAGTTCAAATTGTATGATGAAGAAAAGTCATCGGTAAGAAACAGTATTCTTAAAAGCATTTCATCGACAGGTATGGAGAAATCAGCAATAATCGTACTGCAGGGACTGATGAAACTAAGGCAGCTGGCCAACCATCCTGTTTTGGCTAATGAAGAATATGAGTTTGGTTCAGGCAAGTTTGAAACAGTTCTTCAGGATATAGAGAGTGTTATATCGGAAGGTCATAAAATACTCGTATTCTCGTCATTTGTAAAACATCTTGATCTTTATGCTGAAGAACTGAGAAAAAAAAGAATACGTTTCGCCATGCTGACAGGTGCCAGCACAAAAAGAGAAAAAATAGTGAACAGTTTCCAGAATGATCCGGAGAATAAGATATTCCTTATCTCTCTTAAGGCAGGAGGCGTTGGTCTCAATCTGACCGCAGCTGATTATGTTTTTATTCTTGATCCATGGTGGAACCCTGCATCGGAAATGCAGGCTCTGAACCGTGCTCACAGAATAGGACAGCAGAAAAGCGTATTTGTGTACCGATACATAACAAGTAATAGTATTGAGGAAAAAATAGTAAAACTGCAGGAGAAAAAATCACAACTCGCCGACATCTTTATTTCAAGCAATAATCCGCTCAAGGATATAGATATACAGGAAATACTAAACATAATAGGTTAAACTTTTTATAAGGCCACTTTTATATACCCTTTTGACTTCGTAAAGGCTGAGAATTGTTCACCCCCATCCCCCCAAGGGGGGCAAAAAAACTGACTAAAAGTCCCCCCTGGAGGATTTAGGGTGTGAAAAGAATGAGAATAGCAGGGAGTCGCTCGAAAATCAATAAATTTGTAGCTAATTTTTTGAATTAAGAAACATATTGTTATTATCATGAAAGTACTTGGAATAAACTGCAGTCCACGAAAAGGTGGAAACACTGAATTATTGATTAATGAGGTCTTCAGATCTCTTGAAAAAGAAGGTGTAAAAACCGAGTTTTTTCAGCTGGGAGGAAAAGAAGTTAACGGATGTATAGCATGCATGAAGTGCAGGAAAAAAAAAGATGGAATGTGCCATCAGAAGAATGAGGTAATAAACAAATGCATAGAAAGAATCCTGAAATCCGATGCAATTATAATAGGATCGCCTGTTTATAATGCTGATGTCACAGCTGACGCTAAAGCTTTCCTGGAAGTTTCAAGTTTTGCTCTCGGTGGCGCCGGTAAGCAATTGAAACATATGCCGGGAGCAGCGGTAATTGCAGTAAGACGTGCAGGTGCAATTCATGCTTTCGACAGTATAAATCATTTCTTCCTCATAAATGAAATGATCATTCCCGGATCGTCGTACTGGAACATTGCAATCGGAAGGGAAAAGGGAGAAGTACTTAAAGACGAAGAAGGGATGAAAACCATGAAAGTACTTGGTGAAAATATGGCGTGGCTGCTGAAAAAGATAAAAGACAAAGGTTAAAAGACAAAAATCTCAATTATGAGCAACATCTTACAGAAAACCAGAACATAGGTTGAATACAAATCCTTTGTGACACTTCGTGTTAACCTTTGTGTACCTTCGTGGTAAAAATTAATTCATTGAACCACAAAGGATCACAAAGTAAAACACTAAGTAACACAAAGGAATAATAGAATAATAATTGGATTTTTGATAAGTCCTTAGTAATTCTCTTCCCTCATCTGCATGAAAGCTTTTGGATGCAGACAGGCAGGACAATTTTCAAGCGCTTTTTCAGATTCATAAACATAGCCGCAGTTCAGACATTTCCACCAGACCTTACCATTTTTCATAAATACCTTGTCTTCCGATACATTCTGAAGTAGCTTCAGATATCTGCGTTCATGCTCAGTTTCTACTTTTGCAATCATTTTAAACGCAGAAGCAACTTCAGAGAACCCTTCTTCTTTTGCAACTTCTGAAAAATGAGGATAAAGGTCAGACCACTCCTCATTTTCGCCTTCGGCAGCAGCTTTTAAATTTTCCCTGGTAGTTCCTATTATTCCCGAAGGATATTTGGCTGTGATCTCCGTCACTCCTCCTTCAAGGAATTTAAAGAAGCGCTTTGCATGTTCTTTTCCTGAAGCGAAGTTTCCATAAATATGGCTGCAATTTGCTCGAAACCCTCTTTTTTAGCCGCACTTGCAAAGAACTCATAACGGTTCCTGGCCTGTGATTCACCTGCAAACGCCTTTAGCAGGTTTTGTTCAGTTTTTGTTCCTTTTAAAGATTTTGTCATAACAATAATATTTAATCCTAAAATTACAACTAAATTATTTCATGTTGAATAGCTACATCGATTTTCAAAAGTGTTCCGCAAGCCGTTTGATCCGCTGAGCCTGATGATCAAAAATGGAGAAAGCCGGCTTAAATCAGCCGGCCTTCTCTTTTGGTCAGATCAGTTTAGGTTAGATCTAAAAATTATCACGTTCCACATAATGTGTATGGAGCAGTTCATGCGACTTATGGCTATTCGGCTTGTCGAGGAACTCCTTATAGATAGCAATAACATCAGGATTTTCGTGTGATTTTCTGAGTACTTTGTGTTCATCTTCCGAGTAGATGGCTTTCATACGTTTTTTTCTGATCTCCAAATTTGTAGGAATAGGCTGTCCGCCGCCTCCGATACAACCTCCCGGGCAAGCCATAATCTCAACAAAGTGATAGGGAGCTTTCCCTGCTCTTGCCATACTCATGATCTTATTGGCATTAACCAGCCCATGAGCAATAGCTACTTTCAGTTCGGCCCCTTCAAGAAACTTCCATGCTTCTACACAACCTTCAATTTTAATAGTTGCTTCTTTTATTCCGTCCATACCTCTGACAGGAGTAATATTCAGATTCCCAAACGGAACTTCCCGCCCGGTAACTATTTCATAAGCTGTACGCAAAGCAGCCTCCATAACCCCTCCGGTAGCTCCGAAAATAACGGCTGCACCAGTAGAATCACCCATTATTGAATCATAATTTGCCTCTTCAATATTTCTGAAATCAATACCTGCCTGTTTAATCATAACGGCAAGTTCACGGGTTGTAAGAACAAAATCAACATCCTTGAATCCG
>Ga0182027_10005002_pt1 | contig 20310 bp, 21 predicted proteins | sample 712E1DmetaG_FD_121300 | JGI IMG/M metagenome (GOLD analysis project Ga0182027, IMG submission 121300) | Permafrost microbial communities from Stordalen Mire, Sweden - 712E1D metaG (Illumina Assembly) | ecosystem: Environmental > Terrestrial > Soil > Wetlands > Permafrost | place: Sweden...
GAGCGTTACGCAACAACCGTCGTCGCCTTCATCCGTCTCGCCATGATCCGCATCATGCTGCGACGCTTAACCAGATCAAACGTTTGTCCGTGAATCTCAACTTCTTGGATCGGCTCTTAGACAACATCTTATAAGCGACCACGTAGTGGTCCTTCATCCCGCACTCATCAGCTGCAAGACGCACAGGTTGGTAACCTCCTTCCAAAGTGTCGATTCCCTCCGCCGAAGCCCGGCGGGACAAGTCTCGCTTTCCGTTCGTAATCGGCTCGAGCCAGTCAGCATGTTGCGCGTTTGTTTGTCCCCATTTCTCGAATGCGGCAAGGATCTCATACGCATCGCGGCCCGCGTCCGCGTAAAGACGGCGCGCATTTTCTCTGCTCTTTGCGAAATACGTTGCCCAAACCGATAATTCTAGAAGGTTTCTTGCACACCAAGCGATCAATGAAACGTCTCGTTCTCGATTCTCGGTATATACGTGTTCTAGTGCGGAATATTCAGAGAACACCTGGAAACCCAAACCAGCAAATAGTTGCACGTACCACTCGTTGTCCGCTCCTGGAGTTGCAGCCAAGCATTTGATTCTAGCGTACATCGCGGCCCATCTGCCGAATGACTTGATGTTGGCCGCGCTTTCAACATGTTGAGCGAATTCGGGTTTCATAAGACGCGCTCCTAAATGCCGATTAATCTACACCTAGTTCTTGCCGCTGGGCGTTCGGTTGGTGCCACGTAAGCTTTGCCGCACGCTTACAGAAGTGTATGATTTAATCATACACCGTGCTATACTCCTCCGGAACAAGGAGCATTCGGCCATGCGGAACACGTCCCCAATCAGCATCACCCTGCCCCACGACATGGCGGCGCTGGTCAAGGCAAAGGTCGCGTCCGGCGAATACGCGACCGAAAGCGAGGTGATCCGCGACGGCTTGCGCGTGCTTCTTGCTCGCGACGCAGCCGTCGAACGCTGGTTGCGGGAAGAAGTCGCCGAGAGCTACGATGAACATGCAGCCGATCCGAGCACCGGCATTCCGGCTGATAAGATCATGACTCGCCTGCGCGCTTCCAATCGGGAGCGCGCCACAAAACATAAAAAATGACGAAGCACTACACCGTCGTCTTTATACCCCGCGCCGAACGTGAACTCGATAATCTTTATGCATACATCACCGAATCATGCCGACGAGGTACGCGCGGATCGTTTTGTTAGCGGCATCGTCGAAGATTGCATGTCCCTTTCGACGTTTCCGGAGCGCGGCACGAAGCGCGACGATGTTCGCCCAAATCTCCGCACCAAAGGTTATGCCCGGCGCGTGACCATCGCCTTTTCGGTCGATGCGACGACAAACGTCGTTGCGATCCACGGCGTGTTCTACGGCGGGCAGAATTTCGAGAAATTGCTCGGCGACAGCGACGATTGAGAGCGCCGGTCCCTCAATCCACCACCTCGAACTCCGCGCCCAGGTGGCGCATGAGAGTCTCGAACTCGGGGAAGCTGGTGGCGATCACCGAGGCATCGTCGACGCTCATGGGCTCGCGCGAGGCAAGGCCCATCACCAGGAACGCCATAGCGATGCGGTGATCGAGGTGCGTCGCAACATGGCCGCCGCCACGAACGCCCTCGCCGCCGCGCCCTTCGACGATCAAGCCGTCTTCAAACTCCTCTACGGCCACGCCGCCGGCGCGCAGCCCGGCGGTCATGGCGGAAAGCCGGTCGGTCTCCTTGATGCGAAGCTCGGCAAGCCCGCACATCACTGTCCGTCCTTCGGCGAACGCAGCGGCCACCGCCAGGATGGGATATTCGTCGATCATCGCCGGGGCGCGCCGGGGCGGAACCTCCACGCCCTTGAGCGCCGAGGCGCGCACCACAAGATCGCCGATCTTCTCGCCGCCGCTCTCGCGCGGATGGGAGATGGTGATATCGGCGCCCATTTCCAAAAGCGTTTCGATAAGCGCGGTGCGGCGCGGGTTGAGCAGGATTCCTGGCAAAGTGATCTGCGAACCCGGCACGATCAATCCGGCGACCATGGCGAAGGCCGCCGAGGAAGGATCGCGCGGCACATCCACCTGCGTGCCCTTCAGCTCCGCCTCGCCCAATAGCGAAATCGCTTCGCCGCCTTCGGCCAGTGGCTCGACGGAAATCTCGGCCCCGAAAGCCGTCAGCATGCGTTCGGTGTGATCGCGGGTCAGAGCCGTTTGCGCAATCCGCGAGCGGCCGGGCGCGTTCAGCGCCGCCAGCAGCATCGCCGACTTCACCTGCGCCGAGGCAACGCTCAGCGTATGATCCACGCAAATGGGTCCAGCCGCGCCCCTCAGCGTCACCGGCATGAGGCCGCCGGTCCGCGACTCATAGTCCGCGCCGAACAGGCGCAGCGGCTCCAGCACCCGGCCCATCGGGCGTTTGCGCAGCGAGGCGTCGCCGGTGAACACGGCGGTGAGCCGCGTCGTCGCCATCGCTCCCATCACCAGGCGCGAGCCGGTGCCGGAATTGCCGAAATCGAGCACGTTCTCGGGCTCCGCCCAGCCGCCCACGCCCGTGCCGTGGACGTGCCACTCGCCGCGCTCGCCGACGCGGATCACCCTGGCCCCGAAGGCACGCACCGCCTCGGCGGTGTTCAGCACGTCCTCGGCTTCGAGCAGGCCGCTGATCTTGGTCTCGCCCAGCGCCAGGGCACCCAGAATCAGCGCCCGGTGGGAGATCGACTTGTCGCCCGGAACCGCCGCCGATCCCTTCAAAGAGGCCGAACGGCGGGCTTTCAGCGGGCGGGGCGGACTGGCCGGGGACATCAGGGGCCCTTTCGAGAAGGCCGAGATTGCCTAACCCAATGGCAGCGCTCGTCAAGGGCTTTGACAGGCTGGGGGAACCGTGGCAAACGACCCCCCCTTTCGGCAACCACGCGGGATAAATGGAATTGGTCAAAGCGGATCTCGGAACGAAGCGCGTTTGCCCCAGCTGCGGCGCACGCTTTTACGATCTCTCCAAGCGGCCCATCGAGTGCCCGAAATGTGCGTTCACATTCGAGCCCGAGGCCATGTACAAGCAGCGCCGTCCGCGCCAGCCCGAACCGGCCGAGGCCGCCGAGCCGGCGGCTGAAGTCGAGGAAGAAGAGGTCGAGGAGGCCGTGGAAGCCCCGATCGTCGAACCGGTCGCCGGCGAGCCGGCGCTTGAAACCGGCACGGACGAGGAAGAAGAAGAAACCGCACCCGAAGAGCCGGAGGCTCCCACCGTCGGCATCTCGGTGGTCGAGGGCGAAGACGCCGCGATCGAAGAGATCGAGGACGCCGAGGTCGAGGAAGGCGAAGAAGAGGACAACGGCCTCCTGGAAACGGTCGAAGAAGACGAGGACGATGTCAGCGGAATTATCGACGCCGACATCGAGAAGGACGAGCGCTAGAATAACTTGTTTGACGCGCAATCTTACGGCGAACCGCTTCACACTTCGCCGGATTGCGCTCTAGGCTCCCGGTCCCCAAACCGGGACGCTATTGGGGCCATAGCTCAGCTGGGAGAGCGCCTGCATGGCATGCAGGAGGTCAGCGGTTCGATCCCGCTTGGCTCCACCACTCTACGCTGCTGCGCAGCTTCGGGTGGCGCGCCAAGTCCATGGCCGATTTCCGGGCGCGATTGATCTGGATACGTGCCCCCACCACAATTCCGACAAGACAAAACGGCGCGGGCGCGGCTAGCATTGGCCGCCCTCGACCGGGAATATTATTCGAAAGGCCAGCGTATTGAGCCCATTCATCGATGCCCGCTCCGTTCCCGAGGGCACCGTCCTGCAACCCGATCTGGCCATCATCGGCGGCGGTCCCGCCGGGATTTCGCTGGCCCTGGCGCTGGCCAATACGCCACTGCACATGATCCTGCTGGAAAGCGGCGGGATGACTTTCGACGCCAAGACCCAGGCACTCTACGGCGGCTCGATCGTCGGCGCGCCTTATATCGGCCTTGACGCGTCGCGGCTGCGATTTCTCGGCGGCAGCACGAACCATTGGGGCGGCTGGTGCCGGCCGCTCGACGAAATCGATTTCGAAGAGCGCGACTCGCTGCCCCACTCTGGCTGGCCGTTCCGGCGCAAGGCGATCGAGCGCTACCTCTTGCGCGCCCAGTCTTTGTGCGAGGCGGGACCCTGGCTCTACGAGGACGCCGGGAAACTCGTGGCGTCCATCGGGGCTGTCCTGCCGCTCGGTCAAGGCGGCGTCGTCACCCGCTGGTTCCAGTTCAGCAAGATGCGCGGCAGCGTGCTGCCGACCCATTTCGGCGAACGCTATGCCGACGACCTCAAGCGGGTGCGCAACCTCTCCACCTACCTGCACGCCAACGTCACGCGCCTGGGGCTGGACGCGGCCGCGCGCAAGATCGACGAACTCGACGTGGCGACGCTCGGCGGCCGCAAGTTCAAGGTGAAGCCGAAAATCACCGTGCTGGCGATGGGCGCCATCGAGACCGCGCGGCTGATGCTCGCATCCAACGACGTGATGGCCGCTGGCGTCGGTAACGCGAACGATCTGGTCGGTCGCTTCTTCGCCGACCATCCGATTCCGCGCGACACCGCAACGCTGGTGCTGTTCGACGGAAAGCTGGCGCCGTTCTACCAGAACAACACGGACCTGCACGGCGCCGTCCTGCGCGCGGGCCTTTTTCCCAGCGAGAATTACCGCCGCGCCAACGCGGTAACGGATTCCTCGACGACCATCGAGGACAAGGTCGCGCTGGACGATCTGGGCAAGGCCGCGGTTGCCGCGACCGCTGCGGCGCTGGGCGCGGACGCCGGCAATGCCGCGGCCTTCTCGCTCGGCTGCGGCATGGAAGTCGCGCCCGATCCGGATCGGCGCATCACCCTGGATACCAAGCGCGACGCGCTGGGCATGCCCAGATCGAAGCTGCACATGCGCATCGCCGATTCCGATTTCGCAAATTTCCGCGCGACGCTGAAGGAGCTAGGCCGCCAATTGCTGGCTTCACGCATCGGCATGCTGCACCTCAATCTGAAGGAACGCAGCGAGTGGCTTGCCGGGATCGACTGGGGCAATCACCACATGGGCACCGCGCGGATGCATGCCGATCCGAAGAAGGGCGTGGTCGACGCCAATCTGCAGGTCCACGGCCTCGCCAATCTGTTCGTGGCGGGCAGTGCGGTGTTTCCCACCTACGGCGCGGCGAACCCGACGGTGAATCTCTTGGCGCTGACGCTGCGGCTCGCCGACCATCTGAAGGGCCTGCGGCCATGAAGGGGCACTTTATTGAGGGCAATCTCGTCATCGCGCGGGCGGAGTAGCCCTCAAAGTGGTCGCGCGCGGATCAACTCACGCAGGGAATTGCCGAGATACGTTTCTCCCGCAAGGTCCTTGGGCAGAAGCACGGCTTCGCGGCAGCGCCCCTCTTCGATCAGCGCGCGGCGCAGCACGCCGTCGAGCGCGCCCGAGGAGAGCGGCGGGGTGAGCAGCATTCCACCGCGGGCCACGAAGATGTTGCTGCGGCTGCCCTCCGCCACTTCGCCGTGCCGGTTGAGGAAGACAACTTCGTCGCAGCCCAGCCGGGTGAATTCGCTTTCGTAAAGCTCGCGCCAGTTGGTCTTATGGCTGGAGAGCCCGTCGGCGGTAACTCTCTGCGGCGAGATCGCGTACCGCCAATGCTGCGGATTGGGCGCCAGCGGCGCAGCGGTGCAGGCAAATTCGCTGGATTCGTTCAGTGTCAGACGGACGCGCAAGTCCGTTCGTGCCTCAGCCGCGGCGCGGTCGAGCGCGCGCCGCGCATTCCTCTCGTCGAATGTAATGCCGAATTCCGCCGCCGAGCGCGTCATGCGTTCCAGATGCAGCCCCAGACGCACGAAGCCTTCGGCAGGCGAGAACTTCAGCGTCTCGATCAACCCCAGCGACCGGCGTGAGGCCTCGAAAAAGCGTGCCTTCAACAGGCACTCGGCATATTCGCCCTCGGCCACGGAATCCTGCACCACCGCGCCGCCGATGCCGAGCTCGCCGTGCCGGCCGGAGATCGTCAGTGTACGGATCGCGACGTTGAAGCGCGCCGAGCCGTCAGGCGCGAACCCGCCGATGGCGCCGCAATAGACGCCGCGCGGGCTCGCTTCCAACTCGGCGATCACTTCCATGGCGCGGATTTTCGGCGCGCCGGTGACCGAGCCGCAGGGAAACAGCGCCCGCACGATCTCGCTCGCGCCCGTACCCGGCTTAAGCCGCGCCGTCACGGTGGAAACCATCTGGTGCAGCGTCGGGTAGGTTTCCACCGCGAACAGATCGCCGACCGAGACGCTGCCGATCTCGGCGATGCGGCCCAGATCGTTGCGCAGCAGATCGACGATCATCAGATTCTCGGCGTGGTCCTTGGGATTGGCGGCGAGACGCGCCCGCGCTTCGGCATCGGCGACAGGATCGCTCCCTCGCGCGGCGGTGCCTTTCATCGGACGCGCGGTGATCGCCCCGCCGGCATCGAGATCGAAGAACAGTTCCGGCGAGAAGCTGAGGATCTGCCGTTCGCCGTCGTCGAGATAGGCGCCATAGCGCGCGGCGGACCCGGCGCGCAGGCCGCGATAGAGCGCCATCGGATCGCCCAGAAACGCGAAGCGCGAGCGGAAACTGAGATTGGCCTGATAGAGATCGCCCGCCGCGATCAGCTCGCGCACCCGATCGAAGCGGCTTCGATAGGCCGCCGCGTCCCATTCGTGAACCAACGGCCCGGCATAGGCGCGCCCTTCGCACCAGCCATCGAATGCAGCCTCCAGCTTCTCGCCCGTCAGCAGCTCGGGCGCGTCGAAGACCCCGAACCACAAAAGCGGCGTGCGGCGAGCGCTGGGCAGCAGCCCTCTGAGCCGGGCTTCCAGGGCATAGCCTAGTTCGTAGGAAAAATATCCTACAACATGGCGCGCCGCAGCCCCAGCGGCCTCGATCGCCGACAGGGCGGCGGGCAGGTCCTCTGCGGTATCCACCCTGATCGTCGCCAAGGGCCGCGCAAAGGCTTTAGCCGCGCCCAGGGCGGCGTCGTCGAGGATCAGGCAGGGTCGGGCCATGACCGAATCCTTGTGCCCTGACAGGCTTTTGGGAGCAACAGACGGTTCAGGATATTCGGCGCAATCCCTTGATTGCCGGCCGCCGCACCCCACATTGTAGGGAAGCGGCGCCTCCATGGGCCGCCAACCATACCAAGCCGCTCGAGGAGGGCTTTGGCGATGAACAGGACCGTTTATTTCAACAGCCCATTCCTGCTCGGCTTCGAGCATCTGGAGCGCTTGCTGGAGCGCACCGCCAAGAGCGCCGGCGACGGCTACCCGCCCTACAACATCGAGCAGACCAGCGAAGACAGTTTGCGCATCGCGCTCGCCGTGGCCGGCTTCGGTCGCGAAGAGTTGAACGTGACGGTGGAAGACCGTCAGCTCGTCATCCGCGGCAAACAGAGCGAAGGCAGCGATCGCAATTTCCTGCATCGCGGCATCGCGGCACGCCAGTTTCAGCGCGCTTTCGTGCTGGCCGAGGGCATCGAGGTGACGGGCGCGACGCTGGAAAACGGCCTGCTCGCCATCGAACTCAAGCGCCCCAAGGCCGACACAATCGTCCGTACAATAGAGATCAAGTCGGAGGCGGCGAAGAGGTCGGTGTCATGATCGAGAAGTTCGAAGAAGAGAACGAGACGTTCGTCGCGGGCCGGATCGCCTACATCAAGCCGACCGGCAGTGCGGAAGCGCACCGCCTCGGACTCATCCCGCCCGGCATCGAGTTGCCGCCCGGCACGAAGCTCTATGTGCTGCACGCCAGCGACGGCAGCGTGCTCGGCTTCACCGACGGGTGGGAAAGCGCCTACGGCGCGGCGGTGCAGAACGAACTCGTGCCGATGCGGGTGCACTGACGCTAAGCTGTCATGGCCCGCGAATGCGGGCCACCCAGTTGGCACGCACCCCACTCACGACGAGCAGGCTTGGCACTGAGCATCATTTGAGGCATCGAAATCACGTCACCTGGGTGGCCCGCATTCGCGGGCCATGACAAGCAAGGTTGCGGAATGGCAGAGAACTACGCCGCGACCGAATTGGCACCGTTGGATGGCTCAGTGAGGATGGCGTAGAGCGCCTCGGCGGATTTCGCCGCCCGCAGCTTGTCGCAGGCGGCCTGGTTGCGCAGCAGCCGCGAAACGCGGGCCAGCGCCTTCAGATGATCCGCCCCGGCGCCTTCCGGAGCGAGCAGCATGAAAACGAGATCGACCGGCTGGTTGTCCACGGCGTCGTATTCGATCGGCGTCTCCAGCCGCTCGAAGACACCGGCGATCTTGTTAATGTTGGCGAGCCGGCCGTGCGGAATGGCGATGCCCTGCCCCACGCCGGTCGTGCCCAACCGCTCGCGCTCGGTCAGGATTTCGTAAATGCGCCGTTCGGGAAGGTGCACCAGGTTCGCCGCCCGCGCCGCCAATTCCTGAAGAAGCTGTTTCTTGCCTTGGACTTTCGACGCCGCCACGACGCCGTCGGAACTGAGCAAATCCGCTATCTGCATGACGGCCCTATTGCTGACGTTTGCGCAGAGGATCGGGCTGAAAGCCACCCCAGACGATTATTAACCCTGTACCTGCAGTGCGTATTTTTCTTGCCCGCCACATCGCCCGTTTGCGTCACGGAAGCTCCGTATTTGCTGGGCCTCGTTCGAGGGGCGCGGACCTTTAGTCCTCACTTTTTCGAAAGTCAACGCTTGAAATTTACGGATGCAGGGATGCTGCGGCGTCCCCGCCTTTGAGTCTGCGCCGTTCCACCGACGAGGGGATGCGCATGGCCTCGCGGTACTTGGCAACCGTGCGTCTGGCGATGTTCACGCCGTCCGCGGTAAGCAGCGAAACGATGCGGTCGTCCGAGAGAACGTCGGCCTGGGCTTCGCGTTCGATCATCTCACGGATGCGGTCCCGCACCGCTTCGGCGGAATGCGATTCGGCGCCGTTTACCGAATGGATGGCGGCGGTGAAGAAGTATTTCAGTTCGAACAGGCCGCGCGGCGTGGAGACATATTTATTCGAGGTGACGCGGCTGACCGTCGATTCGTGCATACCGATGGCATCGGCGATGGTGCGCAGATTGAGCGGCCTTAAATGACGCACGCCGTAGGCAAGAAAGCCGTCCTGCTGGCGCACGATCTCGCTCGACACTTTGAGGATGGTGCGGGCGCGCTGGTCCAGGCTCTTCACCAGCCAGTTGGCGCTGTTCAGGCACTCGGTGAGATAGGTCTTGGATTCCTTGTCGCGGGCGCGCGCCGACACCTTGGCGTAGTAACGCGCGTTGACCAGGAGGCGCGGCAGCGTGTCCGAGTTGAGTTCGACCAGCCAGCCGCCGTCCGGTCCCTCGCGCACGATCACGTCGGGCACCACGGGCTGCACCGGCTCGCTGCTGAAGGCGAGGCCCGGCTTGGGCGACAGGTCGCGGATTTCCGCGATCATGTCGGCGATGTCGGCGGCGTCCACGCCGCACAGATGAGCGAGCCCCACCGTATCGCGCCTAGCCACGAGGTCGAGATGGGCGAGCATCGTCTGCATCGCCGGATCGAAGCGGTCCTTGTCCTTCAATTGCAGCGCCAGGCATTCGGCGAGGTCGCGCGCACCGACGCCGACCGGATCGAAGCCCTGCAATTCGGCGAGCGTCGCTTCGACGTCGCAAAGTTGCGCCCCCAGCCGCTCGGCCAATTCGCCGAGATCGGCGCGCAGATAGCCCGCTTCGTCGATGGCGTCGATCAGCGCCACGCAGATCAGCCGCTTGTCGTGGTCGAGCGCCGCGATGGCGAGCTGTCCCAGCAGGTAATCCTTCAGCGAGCCGCCCTCGGCGACGGTGGATTCCAGCGCGTCTTCATCGCCTTCGAAGCCGCGGGAGGATCTGACCGTCGTCCAGTCGGCCAGCGGCTGGCTCGGGACGGAGGCGGCGGGCGGCTCGTCATTGTCGTAGAGATTGTCGCGCGAGGTATCCATTTCCTCGCATTTCGAAAAATCCTCGCGCGCCAGCGAGGTCTCGAGCCGCTCTTCCGGCGCCTCCACCGGCGCGGGCTCCGGCTCGACGGACGGCGCTGTCTCGACGCGCTCCAGCAGCGGATTCTTCTCCAGCTCCTGTTCGCAATATTCGCCGAGCTCGACGTTCGACAATTGCAGCAGCTTGATCGCCTGCTGCAGCTGCGGGGTCATCACCAGCGTCTGACCCTGACGGATCTCCAAGCGCTGTGAGAGAGCCATGCCTATGCCCCGCTCATAGCGAGAACCGTTCGCCCAGATAGACCCGCCGCACGTCGCGGTCGCTGATGATGTCGTCGGGCGTGCCTTCCTTCAGCACCTGGCCGTCGTACAGGATGTAGGCGCGGTCGATGATGTCGAGCGCGTCGCGAACGTTGTGATCGGTGATCAGGACGCCGACGCCGCGGTTCTTCAGGTGACTCACCAGGCCGCGGATTTCGTTCACCGCGATGGGGTCGATGCCGGCCAAAGGTTCGTCCAGCAGGATGTAGGAGGGATGCGTCGCGAGCGCGCGGGCGATCTCCACCCGTCGCCGTTCGCCGCCCGAGAGCGCCAGCGCCGGCGTGTTGCGCACATGGGTGACGCCGAATTCCGCGAGCAGCTCCTCTACCGCGGCTTCGAGCAGCCCCGGCTCGGGCTCGACCAGCTCGGCCGTGGCGCGGATGTTCTGCTCGGCGGTCAGGCCGCGGAAGATGGAGGCCTCCTGCGGCAAATAACCGATGCCGAGCCGCGCGCGCCGGTACATGGGCAGACGCGTTACGTCGTAGCCGTCGACTTCGATGGTGCCGCCGTCGACCGGGATGAGGCCGGTGATCATGTAGAAGCATGTCGTTTTGCCGGCGCCGTTCGGGCCCAGCAGACCCACCACTTCGCCGCGCTTGAGCGACAGGCTGACCGAACGTACGACCGGGCGCTTGCTGAAGCTCTTGGCGATGCGGGTGACGACCAGCCCCTTGCCGCCCTCGATCACCTGCGGGCGGGGAGTGGACAGGCTTTTTTCGGTCGGAGCCGGCTGCATCATGCTAGAACTGTGCCATCCTGTGCTTAAGGAACTGTGAAACCTAAGGATTCTCGCTCGGTTGTGTCGCCGGCATGAACAAGCCTTGGACGCGGGTGCCCTGCTCGCTGCCGCCGCCCAGTTTCGCCGCGCCGGTGATCAGATTGACGCTGAGCTGCGTTCCACGCATCACGTTCTTCTGTCTGGTCAGCACCACATGCCCGGTCAGCGTCACCAGCCGCGGGGTGACGTCATAGATGCCGTCATCGCCGGTCGCGGTGCCAGAAGGCGCATCGACCACGACGTGACCCTTGGCGAAGATCTTGTCCGCCTTGCCGTCCGCCGAGGTGATGCGCACCGCGTCCGCGTGCATCCGAATTTCGCCCTGGTGGACGATCACGTTTCCGGAATACATCGCGGTCTTGGTCGCGGCGTCGGCGTCGAAATTATCGGCGGTGACTTCGATCGGCGCATTGGGATTCTGCATGCCGAGCATCAGCTGATTGCTTTGCTCGGCATTGGCGGCGGCGGCAAAACCTGCCGCGACGGCCAGAGCGAGGAATTCGCGCATCATCGTTTCACCTTGTTCGGAATCATGACCATGTGAACATGGCCGCTGAGCTTCACATGCTTCTTCTGCCGGTCGATCTGGAAGCGGTCGGCGCTGAAGGATCCCGGCGGTCCGTGCCCGCTCACCTTGTCCGCGCCGGTAATGATGCTCTTCTTGAGATCGACATCGGCGCTCTTGGTGTGAATCTCGTAGCCGCTGTCGGTGTAGAGCGAGATTCCGTCGTTCAATTTGAGGGTGCCGGCATCCATGTCGAAGAAGCCGGCTTCGGCGGAAGCGTTGAGCCAGCGCTGGCCGTCGAGCTGCAGGTCGGCGTCGACTTTGTCCAACGTGGCGCGGTGACTGCCGGGGGAGTCCTGGATCGCCGCGTCGGCGGTGATGGTGAACGGGTTGCCCTTGGCGTCGGCGCCCGTCAGGCGAGGCTTGATCATCGCCAGATCGTTGCGCAGCCGGCCCATGCGCTGATAGGTGAGCGAAACCCGGTCCGAATGGCGCGGCGCCACGGAATAGGCGACCACCGAGGCCACCACCGCAGCCGCCGCGATCGGCAGCATTCCCTTCATCAGGCGCACGAAGCGGGTGTAGCGCAGGGTTTCGAGCGCGGTGCTGCGCGCCCTCTGCGTCCAGTCCCGCAGCGGATGCTCGCCCGTCACCGCCAGCGACGCCAAGAGCTGCGCCACCGCCGTGCGCCCAAAGCCGGCGCGGCTCATCTAGCGCAACCCCGCGCGCAGGCAATCGTGGATATGGAGAATACCGACCGGCTTCTTCGACTTGTCCTTGGCGTCCAGCACAAAGAGCTGGGTGATCTTCTTATCGTTCATGAAGGTGATCGCCTCGGCGGCGAGCTGGTCGGCACGAGCGACCTTGGGATCGCGCGTCATCATCTCACTGGCCTTGGCGCTGCGCAGATCCCGGTTCCAGTTGCGGCGAAGATCGCCATCGGTGATGATGCCGACGAGACCGCCCTTCTTGTCGGTCAGGCCGACGCAGCCGAATTGGAATTTGGACATCGCCGCCAGCGCCTGGCGCAGCGAGGCGCCCTCCTCCACCAGCGGCAGTTCGTTCGCCTTGTGCATCAAGTCCGAGACGCGGATCAAGGCGCGCCCCAGGCTGCCGCCGGGATGGAAATCGCGATATTGGTCGGCCGAAAAGCCACGCCGTTCCATCAGCGCCACTGCCAGCGCGTCGCCCAGTACCAGCATCAACGTCGTCGAGGTGGTGGGAGCGAGCCCCATTGGGCAGGCCTCGCGCACCTTGGGCAGCACCAGCGGTACGTCGGCCGCCTGCAACAGCGTGGACCCCGGAGTGCTCGCCATGCCGATCAGCGGAATGTGGAAGCGCTTGGCATAGGTGATGAGATCGGAAAGCTCGGCGGACTCGCCGCGCCAGGACATCATCAGCAGCGCGTCCTGGCGGGTCACGCCGCCGAGATCGCCGTGGCTGGCTTCGGCGGGATGGATGAAATAGGCCGGCGTGCCGGTCGACGCCAGCGTCGCGGCGATCTTGCGGCCGATCAGCCCGCTTTTACCGATACCGCTGACGATCACGCGGCCCTTGACCGCCATGATCGCATCGACGGCGCGGCTGAACTGCCCGTCGAGCGCCGCGCCCAGGGACTTGATCGCCTCGCCCGCGCTGTCCAGCACGCGGCGCGCGGCTGCGAGATCGCCCGCCATCGTCTGCGAGGAGGAAACCGCCTTGATGTTCGCGGGACGCATGAAGACACCCGTGTTTGCTCTGCCGGCTCTCGCCCCCAAAAACCGGCCGATGCCCAAAAGATGATCAGGCAGGGATGCCCCGAAACCCGGCCCTTAAGCGAAATTCATGCCAAGTCTGGACAAAAGCGTGCCCGGGTTCAAGGCGACTCAGCGAGACGCGGTAAATAGTCCGCGTTAATGCTGGAAAATGTCGGTTTCCGCCCAGCCGCCGAGGTCCAGCTCAACCCGCGCGGGTAGGAACGCGAAACAAGCCGCGGCCAGCCCGCTGCGGCCCTCGCGCACCAGCATGGAATCCAGCGCTTCTTTCAGTCGGTGCAGATAGGCCACGTCGTTCGCGGCATAGGCGAGCTGGCGCTCGCTGAGTTCGGGCGCTCCCCAGTCGGTGCATTGCTGGTCCTTGGAAAGATCGACGCCGAGCAGCTCCTTCACCAGGTCCTTCAGTCCGTGTTTGTCCGTGTACGTCCGAACCAGCTTGGAGGCGATCTTGGTGCAATAGACCGGCCGGGTCATGACCCCCAGCCAGTGCGCGAACATCGCCATGTCGAAGCGCGCGAAGTGGAAGAGCTTGAGCGCCTTGGGATCGGCCAGGAGGCGCTTCAGGTTGGGTGCGGCGTAGGCCCCCCGCTCGAACTGCACCGCATGACACACTCCGTCGCCGGCGGAAAGCTGCACCAGGCAGAGCCGGTCGCGGATCGGGTTGAGGCCGAGCGTCTCGCTGTCGATGGCGACGATCGGGCCGAGATCGAGCCCGTCGGGCAGATCGTTCTTGTGGAGTTTGGTCTTCAAGCGGTTCCGTCCAAATCAATGTTTGGGAGGAAACTAAGCCAGTCCGGCGGCGCCCGCAACGCGGCGAAGACGGGCCCCGGCGCTCAGAAATACCTCTGCAGCTGAAAAATCGCGTTGGTGGCGTTGGGCAGGCTGCCCCATTCGCTGCGCCGGCCGCCATAGGTCCCCCCGGCGTAAAGGCCCAGGCTCCAGGAATCCGACAGATCGTAATTGGCGGCGAGCTGCACCATGCCGGAGCCGTCGGTAAGATTGACGAATCCGATGCCCGACAAATCGAGGTTCCGCACCAAGGCCTCCGACCAATCGGCGCGCCAGAAGATCTGATGGCGGCTGTTCGGCTGCTGCTGGTCGGAGGCGTAGCCGCGGATGTACCAGAGCAAGGGTGAAGCCGGGGGATCGGCGGCGGCGGTGTCGAACCAGTTGCGCCAATCCGTCCCCGAGAATCCCCCCTGATGGAAATGATATTCGAGATTGAGCGTGATCTTGGCCACACTGGTCCAGGACGCGCCGACGGCCAAGTCGCTGCGGAACGCGCGCCCTGTGGAAGTCGGCGGCAGCACCGGCGCGTAAGCCGGCAGCGTTCCGGTTGCCTTGCCGAAGGCGATCGCCTGGGCGATCAGGTTTGGCTCGCTGCAGCCCGCCCATTCGGCGTAGGCGATGATGCTGTTGCCGATGGGGTGGGAAATATTGAGCCCGACCTTGGTGCGGCCGCTCTCGTGATAGACCAGCGCCTGCGGGCTGAATTCCTCGATCTCCAGATTAAGAGCGAACATAAGGCGGTCAGCGGTGTTGGTCTGGTCGATACTGGGATCGATCCAGCTTGGCGCGGGCCCGTCGAGCGGCCGCGGCGTATGAAGCTTGGGCGCGTAAACGAAGGTGGCGGAACCGCCGTCCCAGATGGTCTGTGCGCGCGCCATCAGCGTGCCAAGCCGGTCGCCGCGTAGCGCGGAAGGATCGGCCGAAGCCTGGGCGACCGCCGTGCGCGTCTTGAAGAAATCGGTCGGGTTGAAGCCCAGCGCGATGCCGTTCTTGAGATTGATGCGGCCGAATTCCAGGTAGGTCTCGGGCATCGGCTGCCAGGTGAAATAGGCTTCGCGCAAAGCGTTGCGCGCCGCCTCGGCCGGAAAGCCGATGCCGTCCGCCTCGGTGAGGTTGAAGCGGTCGCTGAAGGTGAAGGACAGATCCTCGTCCAGCGACCATTGGTCGTAGGCGTCGAGGCTGCTGCGGTTCGCCCAGTCGGAGGATGGCGGCGCCGGCAAGGCGACCGCGAGGCCGCCGCGCGCGGACGACAGGACGAAATCGTCCTCGACATAGTATTTCCCGTGCGCGCTCGACGCCGGCGGCACGGCCGCCTCGTTCTCGACGGCCTGGGGAATGCGCCCGAGGTCGCCATTTTCCTGCGCCGCCGCGGGCGCCGCCGCGCAAATGACGCAGAGCGCGGCGATAACGGCGCGCATCAATCGACCTTGACGCGAGGCAGATATTCGCGCTGGAACCAGGAGTCCGGAATGTCCTCGGCCTTCATGTCGGAGTTGGTCATCGTGGTCACCAGATTCTGGTCGACCGCGTCGATGATGATGGTTTCGCTCGGGCGCAGGCCGCCCAGCTGTTCGACGAATTTGTGGTAATAGGCGATCTTCAGAAGCCGCCCGCTGTCGGAATAGAATTTGCCCTTCACCGGGTGGTACGTGCCCTTTTCGACCCAATATTCGATCCGGCTGTAGACCGCTTCGTCCGACGCCGCCTTCAGGTCGAGGTGCCAGCAATCGCAGTTCTTGCGATCGGCGTCTTCCAGCGTTTCCTCGCCCAGCAACTTGGCGGTGTAATCCTTGTTGAGATTGGCGGTGACGACGTCGCCGTCCGAGGCCTGTCCCATCAGCCGTTGCTGCGGCGAGATGCGGACGCTGACCTTGGAGGACGGATCGTAGAACCACATGTTGCTGCCGTTCATCAGCACCATCTTGCCGATGTCGCGCTCGGGCGCGACGTAGCGCACCAGATTGCTGAACTGCTGGGTCTGCATATTCTCCTTGGCGAACACCACCAGCATCACCTGGTTGCTCGCCTTACCGTTGGTATATTCGACGAGCACGTTGGTCAGGCGAAACGGCTGGCCCGGATTGCGCAGCTTGTCGACGCCGACAAGAATCTCCTGCGCCGTCGGGGGTTTGGATTGGGCATGGGCAGGCGCAATCAGCAACCCCGCCAGAGCAACGCCGAGGAAGACTCTGTTCATTTGACCCTCACACATGGCGCAGCGCGTCGACGACCTTCATGCGCGCGGCGCGGTTGGCGGGAACAAGAGCGGCCAGCGCCGCCATCGCAACGAGCGCCGCCCAGACCGAAAGCTGCAGCACCAGGACACCGGTCGTCCGCAAAAGAAGCGGCACGTCGGCCGCCTGCCCCGGCGGATGCCAAGTCAGCCCCAGGCGGTTGAACCAGAAGCCGCCGAGCGTTCCGAGCAAGACGCCCGCCGTGGCGCCGATCGCGCCCAGGAGCAGACCCTCGACGACGAACTGCCGGCGCACGCCCGAGCGGCGCACGCCCATGGCGCGGATGGTGCCGATCTCGTTGGTGCGTTCCATGACGCTCATGCTCATCGTGTTGACGACGGTGAACAGCACGATGATCGCGAGGATCACGGAGATGAAAGCGAAGATGGCGTCGAACAGGCCGGTGATCTGGTTGTATGCGGGCTGGACCTCGGTGAAATCGCGCACGTCCAGGTCGAGATGGTGCTCCTTGAACAACGCGTTGAGCCGGTCGCGCGCCTTGCCGAGATCGGCCGTGTGCAGGAGCTGGACGATGATCGCAACCGCCTTGTGCTCGTCGCGGCCATAGAGAAGCTGCTGCGCCAGCGCGATGTCCATGCCGACATACATGTCGTCGATCTCTTTGAAGCCCTGCTGGCGCAGCTCGACCACGGTAAGCCGGACGATGTTGGGCGTGCCGGCGGATGCAGCCAGCAGATCTAGGCTCGGTGCGCGGCCCGGCAGCGCCTTGAGCGCTCCGTCCGTTGCGTCCTTGCCGCAGTCCCCGCGTTTGAAATGCTGACAGAGCCCCAGCGACCGCCCCATCCCCGCGCCGATGATGCCCTTGTCCGGCTCGCCGTCCTTGAGGCCGAAATGGAACTGACGCGGCACCGAACGCGGCATGTCGTCGTAGAAGTGATAGTCGTCCCAGTGGATCATCCGCTCGCGGTCGGAGGGTACCACGCCCAGGCCCATGAAGGTCTTGGACGTGTCGCTCTCGGCGCTGCCGGCGATGCCGAACATGCTCACTTGGGGCGTGACGACCCGCAGCATCGGCTTGAGCACGGGGTCGTCCTTGATGAGGTCCATCACCTTCTCGTAGCCGGAGATGCTGTAGCCGCCAGGGTTGCCGGTGCCGAAATCGAAATAGCCGGCATGGAAGATGGTGAGGTGTCCCATGCGCGCGACAACGCCGGTCTCGATGCCCTTGGTGATGAACTGCTGGTATTCGCCGAACAGGATCATGGCGACGGCGCTGACGACGATGGCGCCGCAGGTCATCAGCGAGCGGCGCCCGTTGCGCAGGATGTTCCGAAAGGCGATCTTCAGCAGCATCGGTCCTCACACATGGCGCAAAGCATCCACGACCTTCATGCCGGCGGCCCGCCTCGCGGGAACGTAGGCCGCCACGGTGGCCATTAAGACGAGGCCAAGCCAGACCGCGAATTGTAACCCGGCAACGCCGGTGGTTAGCAGGCGCAGGGGGATCGGCGAGGACTCTCCCGGCGGGACCCAGGTGGCGCCCAGGCTGTTGAACCAGACGGCGATCACCGTCGACAGAACCACGCCCGCCGTGGCCCCGATGATGCCCAGAAACGAGCCTTCCAGAAGGAACTGGCGGCGCACGCCCGAACGGCGCACGCCCATGGCGCGGATGGTTCCGATCTCGTTGATGCGCTCCATCACGGTCATAGTCATGGTGTTGACCACGGTGAACAGCACGATGATGCCCATGATGACGGCGATGAAGACGAAGATCGCGCCGAACAGGCCGATGACCTGACTGTACTCGGGATTCAACTCGCGGAAGTCGTGCACCTCGAGATCGAGCTTGCGCTCGCGGAACAGGGATTCGAGGCGCGCCTTCGCCCTGGCGAGGTCGGCAGTGTGGCGGAGTTGGATCGCGATGGCGACGGCCTTGTGCTCGCCGCGGCCGTAGAGAAGCTGCTGGGCCAGCCCGATCGTCATCCCGACATACATGTCGTCGAATTCCTTGGGGCCCTGGTAACGCGCCTCGGTGACGGTGAGACTTACGACATTGGGCGAGCCGGTGGCGGTCGCAGCCAGGAGATCGATGCGCGGTTGGCTGGCGGTAGCCGTCGGCGCGGTGGGGGCGCGGTCGCGCGCGGCAAGCTCGGCGAAATCCACCGGAGGCGGAGCATCGATGGCTGGCGGGGCCGCAACCTTCTCTTCGGTCTTCTTGGGCTTCGGGCAACCATCGACCTTGAGCGGCCCGCACAGCATCAGCATGCGCGCCAGCCCCTTGCCGATGTACCCACGGCTGTCGTCGCCGTCCTTCAGCGCGATGTCGCCGGCGGCGCCGAAGGTGCCGTAGTCGTCCCACTTGCGCATCTCTCGGAGGTCGGCGGGGACAACGCCCGAGCCCATGAACGTCTTCGACGTGTCGGCCGCGAAATTGCCGGCGATTCCGAATACCGATACCTCGGGCGTCACCACGGTCAGCATCGGCTTCAAGACCGGATCGTTCTTGATGAGATCCATCACCTTCTTGTAGCCGGAGATGCTGTACCCGGCCGGATTGCCGTTGCCGAATTCGAAATAACCCGCCTTGAACACCGACAGGTGGCCGCCGGCGCGCACCGTTCCGGTCTCCATCCCGCGTGCCATATAGCCGATGTATTCGCCGAACAGGATAAGCGCGATGGCTCCGACCGCGATCGCCGCGCCGGTCATGAGGGAGCGCCGACCGTTGCGCAGGATATTCCGAAAGGCGATCTTGAAAAGCATCATCACGCGCCCTCTTTGCGGCGCTCCACAAGTTTGCCGTCGCGGATGACGAAGGTTTCCTCGGCGTGCGAGATGAGCTGGGGATCGTGCGAGGCGAAGATGAAGCTCACCAGTTGCTCGTGCTGCATCTTGCGCATCAATGCGATGATCTGCTCGCCGGTGTGGCTGTCGAGGTTGGCGGTCGGCTCGTCGGCCAGCACGATCTCCGGGTGCTTCACCAGCGCGCGGGCGATGGCGACGCGCTGCTTCTGGCCGCCGGAGAGCTGGTTGGGACGCTGACGGCGCTGGTCGGCCAGGCCCACGGCCTCGAGCATGGCCAGGGTGCGCGCCTGTCGCTCGCTGGCCGGCATCCCGATCAAGAGCAGCGGATATTCGACGTTCTCATACGCCGTGAGCACCGGGTACAGGCTGAAGTTCTGGAAAATGAAGGCGATGTTCCTGGCGCGGAAATCGGTGATCTTGTTGTCGGAGAGCTTGGCGACAGTTTCGCCGCAAACTTCGATGCGCCCCGAGGTCGGCATGTCGATGCAGCCAATCAGGTTGAGCAAGGTGGTCTTGCCGCTGCCCGAGGGGCCGACGATCATGGTAAAGCGCTGGCGCCTGATGTCGAAGCTGATGCCGTTGACCGCCGTGACCTTCACGCCGCCGCCGTCATAAGTCTTGACGACGTTCTGTAGGCTGACGATCGGCTGGTCGAGCGGCTTGTCTTGCGTCATGGCGGCCCCTCCTGGCTGGCGCTTACGCTTTGTGCAGTCTCTGAAATGGCCGTGGCGTCTCCATGGCGAGCCGGGGTGAGCCGTTAACGACTTCGTATACGACGTAAATCTATCCAGATTGATATACGTTGTAAATTAAAAATTTGGGGGCCGTCTATCGCGGACCACGACACAAATTGACGCAGTGCTGCGTGCGATTCGACCGGATTCCTCCAAGTGCTGCATTTCACCATCATGACCCACCATAATCAGATGTTAGAGTACTCTATATTGCAGAGTAATCTGAGTCAAGATTGGGCGAACGGGCCTTTGATCCACGCGAGAAGGGCGTGACGGAGGGACCTGCTACGCGCCTTGCAAGGTTGTGGGGGGACTGCCTAAGAGGCCTGCCAAGCCGCAAACCCCTCGCGGAAGCCCGTCATGGGCAATTTGTAGCTGATCTTGTTCCCCGCGCCGGCGATGTACGAGACTTGCATAAAATCGGCCGACGATAGGGCATCGGCGACCGGATCGGCGAGCGCGATTGCCGCCTGGCAGGAGCCCCGC
>Ga0182027_10005004_pt1 | contig 20308 bp, 19 predicted proteins | sample 712E1DmetaG_FD_121300 | JGI IMG/M metagenome (GOLD analysis project Ga0182027, IMG submission 121300) | Permafrost microbial communities from Stordalen Mire, Sweden - 712E1D metaG (Illumina Assembly) | ecosystem: Environmental > Terrestrial > Soil > Wetlands > Permafrost | place: Sweden...
AAAAGCCTTTATAAGGCCCTGTTCTTCCATTTCATTTAATTCCTCTTCTGCAATAAACCGTTCCAATTGATTAAAGGCTTTTTTAAAACTAAGAAACCGTTGATGCCACTGTATATCTTCTTTTTTATCTTCCATCCCTTTCATGTATATAATACTCAGACAAATTTAGGAAAATCCGTATAAATCAATACAAAAGTGTAAGCACAGCTTCTTACTTCTTACTACCTACTTCTTACTCAAATACCTTCCGCCTTCCGCCATCTGCCTGCTGCCTTATGATAATAACTCATTCCCTCAATTTAACAAGAAAATACTTCACCACATTCTTCACATTCTGCCATGCCAATTCCTTAACCCACGGGACTGTTTTATCGGTCCATCTTTGCGGATGAAAAGTCATCATCATCTTATCCGGAAGTTCTCCTCTTTCTGCTGCCTTGATAATGTCAAAAGTTGACCTGAATTTGAATTGATTCTGAAAATCAATCGATTCAGGTGTCATATTCATCAAGCTTCCTGAAACAGGTTTTACTTTCCATCCTTCATATATATCTTCTACTAATCCCTTATTCTTAATCCCTAGTCCCTTATCCCGGACACTTACAGCACCTCCATCCCATCTGCGACCTGTATCTGTCAGGTATAATACTTCGTCAAAATTGATGTCAAAATACGGCTCCCCGACTATCCCAAAATCCTTATAATCAAAGTACTTCCAAAGTAACCGGCTATCCCACCTGCTCATCGGACTCCCATGCATGCAGATCGTCTTCACCGGCACAATTTTTCTAAATTTTTCCAGGTTCATATTAAATGAATCAATCCCAATGTCAACTGTTTTTTTTTCAAGCTCTTCCTCCTGCGCCCTGTGCCCTGCGCCCTGCGCCTTGAGTTTTGCCCAGGCAAAACTCAAATCTTCATAGTGGTATCCTATTTCGTGACCAAATCCGGCAATTTCTTTGATAATATCTTCGTCAAAGCTTTCCGGGACTATTCTGAAATAGAAGGTTCCTTTTATTCCTTTTTCCGCAAGTATTCCGGCAAATATTAGAGAATTCGCAGGAAGAGAATCTACGTCATGTCGTAAAACAATTGCCCTTCTCTTGAATGATGAAAAAAATTCCTCAAATGGTGACAATGAAAAACCCTGATCAATAAGGGTATTTAATAAGCTTTTATATGAAATTAAAGTAAAATCCATCATTAAAATTAAGGTCTATGATTAAAAGGTTATTACCCCGATTGTTTTTATTTTACTTGTATGGATAAGAAAAAGGTCGCCTTTTTGAAAATCTTTTATTCGTTCAATTTTTTTGTTTAAATAATGAAAAGGAATATATCCTAAATCATAATACTTCTTTAAATGATCATTCTTAAAGTTGATTTCCAAATATAAGGTAGGCAAATTGGTTGTAATTGTAATGTAACCTCCTTCTAAAACGTTAATTTCATTGCCTTCAGTGTCTGATTTAATAAAGTCAACCTTAGGAATATTTAGTTCTTTAACTATGCTATCAATCGATCGTACAACAATATTTTCTTCACGATAATTTTTCCAATCTTCATTAATACCTAATGAGGATTGAGTTCCAACAATCAAGTTATGTGAAAAGATCGGTATTTTAATCGAGTCTAAACCATCTTTGTCACTTATAGCGTATTTATAGCAGGTAGTATTATTTAATCTTAATAGCTTCTTCATCCTTATTAAACAAAAATAATTGAAGCTAACAGGTTCAAAAGAATAAACATGACCCGGATCAGATACTATACCATTAAATCTACATGCAAACTGCCCCATATTTGCACCAATATCTAAAATTATGTCAGTGTCTTTTATCAAATGAGATAAAATGGGGGAAATCTCATATGGTTTTCCAAATTTAAAATCAGATATAATCTTATATAATTTTACTTTATGATAAATATTTTCACTAAAGAAAAAATTTGCAATTTGTTTTAAAAAATAGTTATTAGTATTCAATCTGATACTTCTGTTTAAATAAACATTGGTGTGTTTTCAATTTAAATATTAATTCTATTTGAATTTAAGAATACTCAATATCCTATTTTTAATTTAGCCTGTTGTATTAATAGTGAAAATCTTTTTATTATCCCAAATAATTCCAACTACCATAATAAACCATCATAAAGAGGATGGTTTTCAAATTTTGAAATCCTGACCAAATCAAGTATACGCTTATTCTCTGGAATATAAATTTCTTCGTACTCCTTTTCTCTGTTTGTTATGACAACTTGTTCTGCCCAATTTAAAGCTTCCGGAATATCTGTTATTAAAAGATTATCCAAATGAGGTAGTCTTTCAATAATATAACTCTTGTTTTTACCTATCAATTTTGAAAGATTAATATTCTTATCATATATCTTTATTTGATATCCCTTTCCTAATAAAGATTCGATTACAGATATAATCGGACTATATCTTAAATCGTCAGTCCCTGATTTAAAACTAATTCCTAAGACCAGAATTTTTGATTTACCAAGTTTTTCTAATCGGTCCAATACGATGCTTTTTTGAATAGAATTACTTTCCTCTATTTTATCAATAACCGGTGTATTCAGGTATAGATCGTGAGACAGTGTTTTTAATGCTTTAAGATCTTTCGGTAGGCAAGAGCCACCATATGCAAACCCCGGTTTGAAATAATACGGAGAAATATTTAGTTGAGTATCCTTGCAAAAAATTCTCATTACTTCATGTGAGTCAATATCCAACTTCTTACAAATATTCCCGACTTCATTTGCAAATACAATTTTTAACGCATGATATGAGTTGTTCACATATTTAATAATTTCTGCTATATGTATACTTGTCTTTTCAACCGGGGCATTGATTTGCTGATAAATTTGAAGGTATTTGTTAAGCGCTTCTTCATTATCACAACCTACAACTATTAAAGGAGGATTAAAATAATCATGAACTGCAGATCCTTCTCTCAGGAATTCAGGATTTGAAATGACGGCAAATTCTTCATTTCGCTTTTTCCCGGAGCATTTTTCAATAATCGCACCAACCTTTTCATTTGTTCCTGGTAAAACTGTGGAACGTATAGCAATAATGTGAAACTCTTTTTTTTTGCTCAGAGCGCATCCTATTTGATCTGCAGTAGCGAATATATGACTCAAATCAAGATGCCCCTGGTCCGTTGATGGCGTGCCTACACAAATTATTGAGACATCTGAATTAATAACAGCACTTATATAATCTGAAGTTGCCTTAACCCTCCCTTGCTTGTATACTTCCTTAATAATATTATCAATATCTTTCTCTATAATCGTTGGTAAGCCTTGATTAATCAAATCTGTTTTTGCCTGATTATTATCAATCCCTATAATATTATGTCCGTTTTTTGCTAGACAACAGAGGCTCACACAACCAACATAACCTAATCCAAATATTGAAATATTCATATTATTCTTCACTAATTATATTCTGCCTTTTATAGAGGCAATAGTCTTTAAAACACAGCAATAGATTTATATCACTTATACAATCAGAAATGGCAAAATTGTAGTCATATTCATGAACTGGGAATCGTTTATTTATAGTAATTTTCTTTTGATTTCCATACATATGCATATAATTCCCATTTATAAATCCACTCCCAATTCCGATATAGCCAAGTGACTCTGCAATGGGGATGACAAAAATTGAAGGTGACGCGCTGCAAAGAACATTAATTATTTTCTGGCCGGATGGTGAATGTTCTTTTACTTTATTCAAAATGGCTGAGTCAATATTGATAATTTGAAATTTAATAAATCGATCTAGGAAATTCTTGTCACACCGGTTGACTGATTCATAGATTATTTGTGAAAACCTGGATCTACCTAAGATTCGCAGCTTTCGTAAAATGGTAAACAAAAAAAAAATAAAATCTCCGGACTTGATTCTTGATATTATATAATTACGAGAAGTATCATATGGAATAAGTGTATTATCAAGATCGATTACATTTAAATAGGTCATAATATTTTACGAAATATTATACTTAAATATCCTTTGGGGTCTTTTAATAAGGAAACGTCGGGAGAATTTTTATAAGTGTTTTTAATGTATAAGAAAAGAGGCCTGAAATTACCTCTAATCAAATAATAAAACAAAGATAGATAAAGCAGCGGCGCCAGATAAGTGTTTTTACTATTTAAGCATACAGTCGTTGACGGAGGACCAAATATTGGTTCGAAATAATTAATTCCATTTACAAGCCCCTGATTAATGGATCCCCAAATTCGTGGATTTACCTCTATAAGTACCAACTCCCCTTCTGGTTTTAGTTTAAACTCAAACATAGCGAACCCTGAAAATTTTAAATGTCGAATTATTTTAGTTGCTATCTCATTCATTTGTTCGAGGAAAAATGTTTTCCTGTAAACGCTTGATCCTCCTTTTATAGGAAATTCAGCTAATCTTAAGTGCCCTGCTGCTTTAAGAATCTCTCCTTCTTTTGCAAAAATTGAATAGCCACAACCAGTACCGGGTATAAATTCCTGAATGATTTTATTTTGATTATTTAAAACAATTCTACGTTTTTTATTTTCCTCAAACACGTACTTAACACCCTTAGCGGAAGATAGATTTTCCGGTTTAATTACAAAGGGGCAAATGGCTTCAGAAACGGATGCAAAATGCTTAGGGATGCGAATATTTAATAAAGATGCTAATAATGCAAGTTCAGTCTTGTTGTGCATTTGTTCGTAAATCTCGAATCTGGAAGTATAATCAAACGTGTTATTGAGGAGTGCTTTTTCCTGGATATATTTGCCATAAAATGAACTATTGACTGGAATGAATACATCTATATTATTTTGTCTGATTACTTTTGATAATTCATCCAAATGAAGTGAAATGTCCTTCTCCGGAGATGGCATCAGAAACCATTTTTTAATATATTTTGTTCTGAAAAACCTTGTAAAGGACCGAGAATCATATGAAAATAATTCGATATTTGCATAATACTTCCTTATAAATGAGGCAATGACAATTGCCTTGTAACTCGATATTTCACCAAGCAATACCCTCATAAATAAATAGATTCCTGAAAAAAAAATTACACGTATAGCACATTCTTAAAATAGAAATGTCAATTAACTATTTGCTTTTCAATTGTAGATATTATATAAGAGGTAACATCATCCCATTCACTCTGGAGATTCCTTCGAAATTCCATTTGGTCCGGAATTGTCACTCTGGACGAAATAATATCATTTACAAAAGAAGGTACCAGAGGCGGGGCAATTTGAAATAAAATTTGCTTCTCTATCATAATTTCATTAGTTTTCATTTTTCGTTTTCCGCAGTAAATACCCGGGCGTCCAAGCATTGCCCCTTCTCTTGCCATACTGTCTCCCGAGGAAATAACCAATCTGCTAAAAAATAATAGAGAATGAATATCATCAATAGGCTCCTGAAGCAGGCACCAATTACCTGGGTATAATGACAGCTTCGATTTATCTTCTAAGGATAGCAGGATTTTAATATTTGGATCCAGCTTTTGAGCAAAAGAGGCAATAGTAAATGAACCCTGATCCAAATAATTTAAACTTCCTGGAGAAACTTCTCTAATGAAAAAATACTGATATGGCTTAACGTCGTATTTTGCTAAGACACTCTGATTAGGTTTAAAATATTGCGGTGAAAGGTAGGCCCATTCTTTTAAAGCATTATAAATAAAAATCTTGCCAGATTTTTTCATGATGGGCGGAATGTGAATTTCATCGGCAGTAATCTTTACCAGCAGAATATTTTGACTTCTCTCCGGATCATCATGAAATTGTATATTTCTAACACGTAACAATTTTAAACAAGAACCAAGAACAAAACTTCCAACGCTAACTCCGACATCCGGTCTTCTCTTAATTAATAATCTTAGGAGGGAGAAGAACTTAAAGATGTTAGCCTCAAATATTATAGAAAAGAAATTATTCCGATGCCGGCCAATTATTTTAATCCTATTATCTGGAAACTCTTTAAATAAGATCGCAGGGATTTCCCCTCTATTTAATCCAAATATTTTTACATCATGACCATCCTTATTCAATTTATTAATAGCATTTTTAAAAAAATTTATGTGTGCGGGATGATTAATATCAAAAACTATATTCATTAGGAACAAATTAATCTATAAATTCCCTGAACCACAATTCAAGATGAATCCATTTCCATATTTCGTTGGCCGCGTCAATCTTGCCTTCAAAATGAGAATTAAGGATTTTTTTTGCTGCTACCTGGTCTATTATTTTTCTTTCTGAAAATGACTTACTATTTAAAACATCCAGAACAAAAGTTTTCCATTCCGGTTTTTTAAACCACTCCTTTTGTGGTGTTTCAAAGCCAATTTTATCTTTTCTGGTTCGTATTTTTTCCGGAAGAATGCCAATCATAGAAGCACGTAAAATATACTTAGTTATTCCATTTTTTATGATCAAATCACCTGATGTAGCAAGCGTTTTTTCAACCAAACGGTAATCAAGGAATGGAACCCTGGCTTCAAGTGAAAACCACATTGAATTTCTGTCCTCCCATTTTAAAAGGTGTTCAAGCTTATACTCAAAATGATCAATTAATGCATCATTAAGACTTCCAGAGTTGTATAAACTGCCAGCGATAGAATTCCCCAATTTATATTTTTCGACAAATTCGTGATCCAGGTACCCTTTTTCACCTATACGTAAATTTGTCTTTGAGTTTTCTGGCAGAAGAAAGTAAAGGAATGTTTTTAATCCATACAGGCTCCGATGATTGGCGAAGTACTGAATTATTTCTGTGCTAAGTTTACCTAATCTCCATTGTTTTAAGAGATCCTTAAAGTAAAACCCAAAAAAATAATGGTACCCGGCTAATTCCTCATCGGCCCCCTGTCCATCAAGAGTTACAACAACTTTACCTTTTGCAAGTTCCATAACTTTAAACTGGGCATAAGGGGAAGTGGAGGGCATTGGTTCTGCATGGGCTCTTATAAAACAAGATAGATCCGCAAGAAGCGTTTCTGCTAATGGTGTAACAAAGAACATGTTTTTCAGCAGCGGCTTGTATTCGTCAATAAAATCAGTTTCATCACCTGATTGTCCTCTTCCATAAACTGCAGAAAAAGCATTTAAATCTGTTTTATTAAAATCTTTTAAAAGAATCGATACTATACTTGAAGAATCCAGTCCACCACTCAGGCATACTCCTACAGGGACATCACTACGAAGTCTTAAACCCAGAGAAGAGGAAAAGAGTTCCCGGTATTCCTGAGAATTAGAGAACCCTTGGGTCATAGAAACATGTTCACGAAGGTTGTACCACTTTTTAACTAAAGGTTGGACATTAAAGTTTGTAGCTTGAAGGTTGAGTATGAAACAGTGACCATGCTGGAGTTTTTTTACTGCATCAAAAAATGTTTGTTCAGTCTGGTCGGTACGATTAAATACTAGATAGTCGAAAATAGTTTGATAGTCAGGTTTGGACTTGTGAGAGAGTAATGACAATAACGGGGGAATCTCTGAAGCAAATGCTATGAAATCAGCTGTTTGCAAATAGTAGAATGGCTTAACTCCATGGCGGTCTCTTGAAGCAAAAATCTTTTTCTCCTGCCTGTCATATATTACAAAAGCCCACATCCCGTTAAACCGATTCATGCATTCTTCTCCCCAAAAGATATAGGCATTCATTAAAACTTCCGAATCCGTTTTAGTAAAAAATGATACACCTTCTTTTTGAAGTTCTTCTCTAAGCTCTATATAATTAAATATTTCACCATTGAATACCATTATATAGCGACTGTCATGGGAAAATATTGGTTGATGCCCGGCAGGTGAGAGGTCAATGATACTCAAGCGCACAAATCCAAAGCCTATATTAGCTTCAGTAAAGACTCCCTCGTCATCCGGGCCACGATGCTTCATAATATGCATCATTTTTCGGATAGGAGGCTCCTGTACAGATTTATTATCAAAACGGATTATTCCACAGATTCCACACATTTTACTTGTTAATTATTTCTTGTTCAAATCTACAATACCGTTTTATAAAGTTCAATTATCGTCTCGGCAATGGTTTTTGAATCGAGGCCAAGCTCAATAATACGTTCCCGTCCATTTGTCCGGCCATGTTTTTTACGGTACTCGATTGCAAGTTTTATCTTTTCTGCAACATCTTCAGGTTCATAGCTTGCAATAAAACATCCATCAGTATTTCCAATAACCCATTTTACATCACCAACATTCGTGCTCACAATAGGGCAATTACATGACATTGCCTCTTTTATGGTGTTTGGTGAACCTTCATGCAGGCTGGTAAGAACTAAAGCATCAGCGGCATTAATATAATCTGGAATATCTTTTTGTGGAATATTCTTCAGAGAATGGAAGATTATTTCATGATCATTTATTATTAAACTAATAGCTCTTTGAAAGAGAGTGAAATTTTTTTCAAGTCTATCAGGGTCAGATGCAAATAAAATGTGAGTTTTTTCTTTATCCCAGCCTAGTACAGCCTGACAGTTTCTTTTATCTGAAGTATCAAATCTTTCAGTATCAACACCATTAGGAATAATTTCAATTTCCTTAAAACCCAGTTTTTGGTACATCTCCAACGACTTAACAATTGTTTTGCTCCAAAAATAATTATAAAAAAAAGACATAATTATTCTGGGATATTTTCTGCTAATAACATCACTGCCCATTAGAGAGACAATCAATGGCCTTGCGCCGGAAAGAGATGCTACATAGGAACAAAATGAATAGTGGGCATGAATAATATCGTAATGGTTTCCCTTTAAATATTTACGCAAAATAAAGATATGCCGTAAATAAGACCAGAGACCTTTACCTCTGATTGTAAAAAAATCTATCTCAACACCCTGTTCTTCTAAAGACTGGCCCTGATTTCTAACAATCGGGCTAATACCATCCTTGGCATTTCCGCTACTCACAAAAAGTACCTTCATCCCGAATAGAAAATTTCACTATTGAACGTACATATTCTTCTTCCAAATTGCTTTTCCCTTCTATTAATTCGAAATTATTATTTTCGGTTCTCTTCCAATAAAAATCAGAATAAGTAAGTGTATAACTTCCAAAATATACACATTGAAATTCAAGCAAAAAAAATGATTCTCCATCATACGCAAGATCAATACTAATATTCGGGACATCTAATGTCTTTAAACATAAATAAGCATATTCTAAGATTCCATTTGGAATTTCTTTTACAAAATTTCTAATTCCACTACCGCTTGCTCTAAAATCCCCCTTCTTAGCATCGCGTTTCAAGACATAATATTTCTCACCAAATATTAGAATTTTATAATCCCCATTTAATCCATCTTTAAAATCTTGTATAATAAATTTTTTCCTGTACTTACTTTCCTGAATATAACCTGAATATTTTAATGCTCTTCCTTTTTCCCAATATTCCCTGAAATACTGTTCAGTCCGCGATATTTTTTTTATCTTATTTATTAATCCTTTCTGAGTATGAGCCATCCCTACTCCTCTGCTCATTGCTCCAGCAGCTAGCTTATATACTAGAGGATAAGTAAATGACGAAAGAACTCTATTCATCTCTTCAAAAGTTCCAAAAACTTTAGATGATATGTTTTGGACTCTTTCATCATTCAACGAGTGCCTAATCAGCTCCATAAAAACTTTATTATTATTTGCTCTCAAATATTTAAATGAAGGAATCACTTTAGCATTAGACAGCTCTAAATAATAAACAATATCCTCAATAAAGTTCTTATACCAATATCCTGTATCTTCAGATGAGGTATAAATTACCATTTTATCCCCCCAAAAGTTATTCGGATAATTAATTACTTCTGAAAATGGTATAAACACAATTTCAAAATCCAACGCTGAAAAATGTTTCTTAAGCAGATTTTTGTCCATCCCGGATTTATATGGGATAGCATTATATTTCGATTCAAAGTTCCCTTTATAATCTATAAGTGCGTAAATAGTCCTATTGTGCATTCCCGTATTTTTAGTCACGTTCAATATAACCAACCCAGCCTTTCGGAGGAATTGTTTTTATTGAATAATTATTCAGATCATTCTCACTTATTCTATTCCCGTCAAAAAATATTTGATGTTCAGAATCATTAACTGTATTTATAAAAGATTGCAATAGAGGAATTTTTCTGCTATCAAAACCCATAAGTTTTGCCATAACAAAATCAAGAAACAAATCACTATTTGAAATTGCAACCATCCCCATTGCATGAGGAATCGGTTTAAGCGGTCCATCGCCTTGCCCTGCTATGATAGCATCTGATATTGTTATTATTTTTCTTTGAGGAATACCTGAGATCTTACCATTTAATGTGCCATAAGAAATAATCTTATTTATATCCAATACCATTCGCCAGACCGTATCGTTGCCATACCATGATCCACTTAAGTTGGCATAATCTGATTCAGGTGCAAACCGCCATATTATAGCAGACAAATAATGAAAAGGGTAATAAAAAAACTTCCCCTTAAATTTAAAAGAAATTTCACTAAAGTATTCTGCTCCCTTTCTAATTAAATTATTTCCCGGATAGCAGTCTCCGCCACTTTTGGATAAATTACTGGAATGATGCGCCAGGTAAGCCTTTTCTCCTATAGTACCAACATAATTCTTGAGGCCATTTGTAATACCGGCCTTTTGATGTGTTTTTAACTTTGGCAAATTAATAATAATGTCAGCATCTATAGCTTCTCTCGCAATAAGGTATTTATGAATCCCTTTATTATGATTTTTAATTGTTTCTTCAGGGTCATAATCTCCCACCCTGAATGTTTTATTTTGAATAGATAGGGGTTCTAATAAACTATCAGTGGTTAAATCATATAATACATAGTCGCTTTTATTACGGCAATTCTTTTGCAAAGTCTTTTTTTGCTCCCACTTCTCATTTCTGAAATCAACAACTTTAATCGGAATATTCTTTATTTTCTGTAATTCAGATATTTGATGTAAAAAACAATTTGAATGCAGTAACTCCCAATTGCAGGATTGAATAGGGGAATCACCAATAACAACAAAAGAGGGTTTTAATTGCAGAACAAATTCTAAAACCGCTAATATAAAATTGGGATTTGTGGTTAAACACAGCTCATCGTTTTTATTAGTATTATGATAAACCCAATTAGGTTTCAAAAGTAATTTTTTACCAGGCCCTATATCTTTAAAAACACCTGTTTTTTTAAATATATCAAATAAATAATCTTTTAGATTTTCATAGTCTGAATAAAACCCATTCAAAGCCCTCAAATCTTTACGGCATGGAACATTATAAACCCAAGCTGAATTCATTCTAATTATTAACTCAGATTTTCACACCAATACAATTAAAACTCATTTCTTCAAAAAAGATAGACATTTATAATAAAAGTCAGTTGTACCCAAATTTCATTAATTGCCTTTTAGTATTTTTTCATATTCATCCTGGAAACTATTGATCATCTTTTTAAGATTAAAATCTTCGATAATACGTTTCGCCCCTTCAACACCCATTCGTAAACATATATCCTGATGATCAAGTAAAAACAAAATTTTCTCTGCCAGTTGATAAACATCTCCTTCTCTGACCAGATATCCTGTAACTCCATCTTTAACTAATTCGGATGTACCTCCACCATTGGTTGCAATTACCGGTTTACCGAGAGCCATATATTCCATTGCCGCATTTGATATCCCTTCAGTAAAAGTTGCCAGAACAGCTACATCAAAACAATTTACAATAGACTCAATGTCTGATTGCCGGCCCATAAAAATAAATTTATCTTCATGTTCCAAAGGAATTAATGATCTGATTTTTCTCAAATCTTTTCCATCTCCGACAATCATGAATGAAATGTCCGTCCTGTCATGTAATATAGTTAATGCCGCCCTGATGAATGTTGGATAATCTTTTTGCCAATCTATGCGGGCAACCATTCCGACCAGCTTAGGTGATAGAATATTGAATTTTGATTTGATATTTTCAATTGGTTCCAGCTCATTAATCCTATTGAAGTCGAACCCATTGTGCACGAATGAGCCAATTCTGTTTGATACTTTGTAACAATTCAACCCCGCGTTTGAATTTGCAATTATTCTATTAATAAAAAGCTTAATTATTAGTCTGATAATTCGTGTGATAAAACCTGGCTTTGTCGAATCCTGGATACTGCCATCTATTATTTTATAATTAATAAATAGTTTAATAATAATAGCATGTATTGTTGCTAATGATGCCCAGGAATGAATGATATCAGGTTTAATAATTTTGATTTTTCTATATATTTTCAGAAGTGATCTGAAACCAAATCTTTTTTCATCAAGTGAATAAAAATAATCAATGTCCTTTTCAATATCATGCAAGTAATATGCGTCAGTATTTTTCACAATAAAAGAGATTGAATACCTGTCTTTTGGTAATCCTTTAATCAGTTCTGCCAGTTGTCTTTCTTTTCCACCGACCCCAAATGATCCAATAATGTATAATATCTTGATTCGATCCATCAGCTGTTTTGATTATAATTTCATTACAGTTTTTAATTGATTTTTTCTTTGCCGGCAACACCCGAATATACCTGTGCGGTTTTTGATGAAATTTCCTTCCAGGAGAATTCACCTTCATTATATATATTGCTTATGTTAATTTTAATAGTGTCGTAAAGAATTTCAGATTGCATAATTTTGATGATTGCATTCGTTAATGCTTTGCTATCATCAGGTTCTACTAATAATCCTGTTTCACCGTCTCTTACGATTTCAGGAATTCCGCCTGTTCTGGTTGCAACGATTGGTTTGCAAAATGTAAAAACAGTTGAGACTACCCCGCTCTGAGTTGCTTCTGTATATGGTAAAACTACTATATGGGCCCGCATTAATAATCTGACTATTTCGTTATTCGGAAAATATCTATTGATGATTTCGATAGAATCCCCATCGATATATTTAGTATAATCAAACCAATAGTTCCCATTCCCGGCAATTATCAAATGTGCCTCAGGAATTTCTTGTTTAACGTATTGAAATGATTCTAATAAGACTTCTATTCCTTTATATTCAGAAACACGCCCAATAAATAAAATTAAATTATCTTCTTCAGGTATTTCTTCTTTTTTAAATTCATTAAGCCATTCATGATTACCAAAAGGAATCATGTAAGAGTTAATTCTATTCTTGCTAATCCTTTCAAATAATATTTTAGAATAATCTGAATGTAAGATATAAGTGGCATTTCTCAGTTTGAATATAAACTTATCAAGTATTGCAGATAAAAAACTTTCCTCTCCAGGATGCGGTAATGGATCATGGATTGTTATCACAACTGGGACAGATGGTAAAAATATTTTTATAAAAAGAATTAAATGTGTATTTACATTAAAATGAATAAGGTCATATTTTTCTTTTTTGAGAAACTGAATAAAATCTTTAATGATTTTAAAGTTTTTTGGATGAAAATATGCCAGACTTCTCAGGAATAGAGCATGCAAATTAAATTTAGAATCAATATAGTTATTAAACTCATCGGTTATATATTGTTTCTTATTAACATTTAATATAAGTCCGCATTTTTCACGTTCCCATAAATCATCCTTTTCAAACAGCAATTGTTTCCCTGCCCCACTTTGAGAAACAATTGCAATAAGGTCAATATCAATATTACAAGATAAATGCTTTGCAAGAGGTATAATTTCTTCGTAACAGGTATTTGTAATTATGGCTACTTTCATTTCTTGTTTAAGAAGAACTTATTTTTTTACCTGATCATAAATTTTAATAAACTTTCCAGCGATATTTTTCCAATCATAATGTTCTTTAACAATATCAACATCTAATACCTTTATAGTCTTACCCCTCAGGTAATCAATTAATTTTTCCTTCCATTCTTTATAGTTGTCAATTCCCACTACTATACCAGCATTGTTTGCTCTTAAAACCTCAGCTGCATTTCCTGTATCCGTGCAAAATATTGGTAATCCGCAAGCCATCGCTTCCATTATCGATACCGGGCCAGCTTCACTTTTAGATACATGTATGAATAAATCAGCAGCGTTATAATATGTTACAAGTTCATTACTTGTCGTATAGCCCTCAAACCTGATCCTGTTTTTATTTGATAGATTTTTGGCCTTTAGGTGCAAATACTCTTCATATTCGCTGGTTCCATGACCTACTACCAGAAAAATAAAATTTTCTTTAATTTTACTCAATATATCTATAAATTTGTCAACCTGTTTTAGGTTGTATAGTCTCGATACGGTTAATAAAACCTTTGTCTCTTTTGGTATCAATAATTTTCCCCTGCATTCATTCTTATCAATAACTCTGAATTTTTTGGTGTTGATGCCCATTGTTACTTTCGTAAGGTTGCCATGATAATACCTTTTCAGCGTGCCAATATTTTTCTCGGTTTGATAAGTGACATGATCTACTCCCTTAAAATAATGCTTAGCTGAAAAATGCTGTTTCAAATAATAAATCTTTTTAAATGGGTTTCTTTGCATTCTGAACAATGCATTGAAAGGCAAACTTGTATCACCATGAAATGTTAAGACAAATTTATCATTATGATAAGTATCCATTAATTCCTTATTCAATCCTAAAAAATGAGGGTAACTAATATGGAAAATATATTGATGTTTTAGATCTTCTGATAAATAGAAGGTAAGCATTAATGAGGAAGTAATTTCTTTATTCGGTTTTTCGACTGCCGGAAACATTCTTTGTGTTAAACCATTTTCAAAAGTGTGGCTATAGATTTTATCTGCCCTTAAGTCAGGCTGCCACACTTCATGCTCAAACTCTCCTGTTATTTTAAGTACTTCTGAAGCAAGCTGATCCGACCAATCATAACCAGCAATACCAACCCATTTACCATTAGGAGTATCCCAATTGATCACAGGTCTTGGTTTATTTGTATGCTCCTCATAAGCCGGAGGATGGTTCATTATGTGAATGATCTTTATCTTAGCTGTCATTTTCTATAACTTACTGGCTTCTATAACCAATGTAGAAGAATATTTCATTTGTTTTCATTATTTTTAAGGTCTTTTAATAATTCTGCCACACCAGTGAATCCAATATTAAACAAAGCATCAAGAATTGAGAGCCCGGGAATAAAATTAGAAGTATTAATCTGTGGATAATTTGGATGTTGAAAATTCTGAGCTACTAAAGAAATTCCTGCTGCATCAAATTTGTCTTTTTGCTGATAATTTTTTCCTAATCCTCCATAGAGATAAGTTGTTCCCCCTGCTTTTAAAACCAAATCTATTAACATCTCAGAAGCTGACGAAACAGGGTCTAATTTGGAACTTACTAAAAACCTGGTGTTAATTCCAATTTCCTGACTGACAGATATAATAAAATTGATATTTTTCTCAGCTAATAAAGAAGACTCATCATCTTGATAAAAGTATTCAATGAGTTGAAAAACAGAGCTAAAATACTTCGTTTTGAAATAATTTTGACGTATTGTCTGTAAGTGTTTATTTTTATTAAAAATTGGGCTAATCCTCATTTTATTTATTGGTAAAAATACATCACCTCCTATATGTTCGACCGGATTAGTTAACCAGTATGGGGAGCTATTTAACAAGATTTGAACTCGTTTTGTCCACAATGAGTCCCTTGGATTATTAACAACATGATCTAAAAGGATAAATACATCTGAGCGATTGATTTTATCAAAGAAGCCTAACCAGGGAAATAAGTTGGGTTGATGAATTGCAACAGTTATTTTTTTATCGGTTACCTCATTCATCGCAAACGTCAATTGAAAATTTATATGTTTTTCTTTGTATCATTTGGAGCTTGTCTAACTGATCAAATTGATCAGTTTTTTTTTAATAATATGCACACAACACTCATTAGTAGTATAATAAATCAATTGGTACCGAAACTTGAGTTAATTAAAAGCATTATTCTTTTACCCCAGAAATAATGTCACGCAATCGGCCTTTAAATTGCGATAAATATGTTGAATTTTTCGATTTGAAATTATCATCGATAGAATTAATATAAGAAATAATATGTTTGTATAAGATATTAACGTATTCTGATTCATTTTCCTGATAATGCATTGGGTGAAGATTTATTTGTATCATTCTTGTACGACCTTCCTCTATAAAAGTATTTATATTTTTACCTCTGAATTCCATTCTTGAATCAGAGATATAATTATCATTAAAGAAGAAAGGGGGATCATAAGCATTCAAATATCCAGGGAATGAAGGATATAAGCCATGTATGGATGGATTATGGAGACTGACTGAATTAACCTTTTTCAAGGATATACTTTCTAATATTGTAGCTTCAAGAGCCATTGTATTTATCAATTGTTCATCTTTTAAATCAGGGTAAACAGTCGGATCAAAATGTAATCCGATTTCAAAACCCATGTCTGAAATTGTTTGAATAATTGTTCTATTACAACTACTTAGGATATTATAAGTTTCAGCTGTCGTAAGAATGAAAAATGTTGATTTAAGTTTTTCGTCAAATTCTATTTCAGCCAATTTGAGCGCGAATCGCAGATCAAGATCAACATCATGTCTTAAAATAAATGAGGTAGTTTGATCGTAACAATTAAAGCAACTAACCTTGCCAATACTTTTTAATTTCTTTAAGAAAGATATATAACCGGCATAAGAGAAAAAGCTATTATTCATAGAATTAAGAGGTATAAATTTAGTTTGGCGTTCATCTAAAAAGACAGACTAAAAAATTAGAATTCAATTTCTTTAGTAGTTAATTTCTTATTATTCTTTGATGATTGATAAAAAATCAATCCACATAGTTATATATAATTGATATTTATAATGGAAAACTAACCATCAAAGTAGTGCCTGTATCTTTTTATAAAGCTATTGATAGCCTTAGTAAGTATAGGTTCAACGCTTTAAGTTATCTTTTGAATATCGAGATATGAAGCATTCATTGAATTAAAACTCCAAAATTGAGATCCCTACAGAAAGTCCAACGCCAAAACCGGCAATTAAAACTCTACTGCCTTTTGTAATTTTCCCCTGATTTTGCGCTTCTTTAATAGCAATGGGAATTGTAGATGAAACTGTATTTCCACAATTCTTAATGAAAATGAAAAATTTTTCTTCTGGAATTTTGCATCTCTTTCTGACAGTTTGCAACATAAATTCATTGGCCTGGTGAAATATAAAAAGATCAATATCATTATTAACAAGTCCGTTTTTGATCAGAAATTTATCGACTAAAGACGGCACAACAAACGAAGAAAATTCAAAAATAGATTTACCATCCATATAAAGATTGTTGTCATTCCTTAAAAATTGACCTTCTTCATCTAATATATCTGTTCCTGTTAAGTCCCTTCTTTTCATGCCACCATTTTTCACAATCAACTTATCAAATCCGCTGCCATCTGTGTAAAAACCAAAATTTCCTATAGTGGCAGAAAAACAGGAATCTGATGTTATCGATATTAGTGAAGCTGCGGCTCCATCTCCAAAAAGAGTTTTATTACCTCTATCAAGTTTATGAATAAATTTTGAGTATGTTTCCGCTGTAATTAATAAGACTTTCTTTGCCTGGTCTGAAACAATCAAAGCTTTTGCCAAACCCAGTCCATATACATATCCAGAACAACCAAGATTGAAATCAAGTGCTCCAACAGATTTATTAATGCCTAGTTTGTCCTGAAGAATACAGGCAGTTGTTGGAAGAAAATAATCCGGACTTTGTGTACAAAATAAAATATAATCAATATCAAACGGATTAATTTCATTCTCTGCAAAGAGTTTTTGAGCTGCAAAAACTCCAAGGTCGCTTGAGAATTGATTTTCTCCTGCAATATGTCTATTATAAATGCCTGTCTTACCTGCAATCTTATCAACAGACCATTCCGGATGATCTTTATTGATCATTTCGTTTGTTAAACGACCTTCTGGTAAATAATAAGCACTATATGTCAAAAATGCCTTCATTTTTGATTTCTGTTTTCAAGAATAAATTTATACACCTCTTGAACAGTAATTAACCCTTTGAATTTGTCAACTGGGATATCTATACCATATTTATCCTGTATCATTACTAGCACAGCCATTCCAGTAAGTGAATCCCATGAGCCTATTTGTCTGAAAGCAGTATCTGGAAACATTTCAAACTGGTCTCCATCAATATATTGCTCTTTAAATTTTTGTGTAAATTCATTTAATTGATCCATAACCAAAGAATTTTTATTGTTAATATTTATGTTGGAAAAAAGTTTTATTGCTTTTAACAAGTTTCCCTATTTTATAATTGTCCTGCATCTTTAAATTTTTTAATTTGTTCTTCTATAAAATTATCATCTATTTCTTTAATTATTTTTACAGGATTCCCTCCCACTATGCAATTTCCTGGAATATCTTTATTAATTACAGACATTGGCATAACTATTGTTTTGTCACCAACAGAAACACCATGAAGAATAACGGATGGTCCTGCAATAAAACAACCTTTACCAATTTTAGTTTTTGCTCTGGCAATCAACGGATTTCCGATAACATTATTTAATGTTAAATTCGCCAGAAAACTTGTATGAGTCCAAATATATACACCTAAACCAATTGAAGTATGATCGCCAATTTCCAAACCACCTGAAGCATCAAGAACAGCTCCTTCTCCTATCCACACATATTTTCCGCATTTTAGCTTGTCTCTATCAATGATCTTTGCATTTTCCCTCATTCTGCAACCTTCAGGAAGTCCAAATAACATTGCTCTTTCATCATCAGTCATTACTCCTGAGATAAATGACTTTAGGATTTGAGATCTTAAATTGTTATTTCTCTCTTGATTTTTAAATAGATTATTCATATGAATATTATTTTCCCAACCAGTTTATTGTTTTTGAAATAAATTGCACCTGTTCTTTTTTTAGCCGACTATATAAGGGGATAGCTATTCCACACTTATAAGCTTCAAATGCGTTTGGAAATTCTTCTTCCGATTGATAATGGTATTTGTTTTTGTAATAAATCATTGCAGGTATACATTGCGCTCCATAGTTTGTTCCAATACCTAGTTCTCTCAAATTATCAATAAATTCATCTCTATTGATTATGGTATCCAATACCAAATGAAAAGATTGCCAGGAATGTCTTTTATTTTGAGGAACTTTGGGTAGTATTATTCTGTTTGTCTGGCTTAATTCTTCAAAATAGATATTGGCTAACTTTTCTTTATAATTTAAATTGGGTTCTAATCTTTCTAATTGGCTGTTAACCAGAGCAGCCTGAAAATCAGTTAGTCGGTAATTAAATCCGGCTTCAACAAACTCCATTTTGGCATCTTGCATTTCTATGCCATGATTTCTCAGAATCCTCAATTTTCTTGCCAATTCATCATCGTTGGTAACCAACATACCACCTTCACCACTTGTGATAGCCTTGCGTGGGTGAAATGAAAAGGACCCAGCATTACCAAATGTTCCGGTAAACTTTCCATTTTCGGTAGCCCCAAATGCACATGCAGCATCTTCTATAACTTTTAATTTATATTTTTCTGCTAACTCACAAATTTCCCGGATATCACACGCTAAACCAAACTCATGTACAGGAATAATTGCTTTTGTTTTATTTGTTATTGCTTGCTCAATCAGATTTTTATTAATATTAAATGTATTAATATCAATATCAACAAAAATTGGTTTAGCGCCAACCAGTTCAACCACATTTGCCGTAGCAATGTATGAGAAAGCCGGAACGATGACTTCATCTCCCCTCCCAATGCCTAATGCTATTAATGCCAAATGCAGAGAAGCTGTTCCGCTTGAAACAGCGATGGCATGCCTTACACCAAGGTATTTTGATATATTATTTTCAAATTCTTCTACCATTGCACCTTGAATAAGCATACCTGATTGTAAAACAGCAACAACGGCATCAATATCATGTTGCTGTATATCAGGCACCATTAAAGGAATAAAATTTAATTCTGACATTTATAGAATTGATTTAAAGTATTCAGCTGTACGTAAAATGCCTTCTTCCAAATCAACTTTGGCTTTAAAACCAAGTACCCTTTCAGTTTTCTCAACAGAGGGTATTCTTAATTCGATATCTGCGGAAAGCTGCTCTTTGAATACAATTTTTGATTTTGAATTTAGGACTCTGCAAACTGTCTGTGCCAGACCCAAAGTGGTAATTACAGCTCTGGCATTGCCAATATTAAATGATTGCCCAATTGCGTTTGGGTTTTCAATAACTTCCAATAAACAATCCACAAAATCATCAACATAACACCATGCCCTTATTTGAGAGCCATCGCCATTAATGAAAATATCTTCATCTTTTAGAGCTC
>Ga0182027_10005005_pt1 | contig 20305 bp, 20 predicted proteins | sample 712E1DmetaG_FD_121300 | JGI IMG/M metagenome (GOLD analysis project Ga0182027, IMG submission 121300) | Permafrost microbial communities from Stordalen Mire, Sweden - 712E1D metaG (Illumina Assembly) | ecosystem: Environmental > Terrestrial > Soil > Wetlands > Permafrost | place: Sweden...
ATCAGAAAATGACGTTACTGTTGCCGGTTCTGCCGGAGAAGCACGATGGACCTATGCTGTCTCGAAATTGGCTGGAGAGCATCTGGCACATGCATATTATCGCCAATATAAATTACCAATAGTTACTGTTCGCCCTTTTAATGTTTATGGCCCCGGGCAGACCGGAGAAGGGGCTTTGCAAATTTTTATTAAAAGAGCATTAAAAAACGAAACCATAAAAATTGATGGTGATGGCAACCAGATAAGGGCTTGGTGCTATATTGATGACTTTATTGATTGCCTTGTAAGATGTATTGAAGATCCTAAAGCAATTGGGCAGAGTATTAATATTGGCAATGCCAGAGCAGTAATCACAATTTTAGGGTTGGCACAGACAGTCTGCAGGGTATTAAAGTCTGATTCCAAAATTGTTCATGTACCTCCTTTATCTGCCGATATAGCCATTCGGATTCCAAGTGTAGATAAAGCTAATGAAGTATTAGGTTTTAAGGCAAAAGTTGATTTAGAGGAAGGTATTCTTAAAACTGCAGGGTGGATCGCAAATAATCTATAAAATTACCTAAACATGGATAGGAAAAAATCATTAAAAGGTGAAGTACCTAATAGTTTATATGATCAGATAGTTAAGCTACATAATGAACTTGATAATACTTTTATTGATAAGTATAATAGATCTTTGCCATTTAATGAAACATTATCAGACAGATGGAAGCGTGCTAAAAAACTAGGCTTCGGCAAGGAATCTTCAATTTATGATTCTTCTCTGGTGTTTGGAAAAGTGAAAGTTGGAAGTAATTGTTGGTTTGGACCTTTTACAATTATTGATGGAAGTGGAGGGCTTGAAATAGGTGATTTTTGTACAATTTCTGTTGGGGTTCATATATATACTCATGATAATGTAAAACAAACTTTGAGCTCAGGTAAACTTCCTATTGAAAGGGCAAAAGTAGTTATCGGGAATAATGTGTATATAGGGCCTAATGTAATTATTATTAAAGGTGTTAGAATTGGGAGTAACTGCATTATCGGGGCCAATTCATTTGTAAATAAAAATGTTCCAGATAATTCCATTGTGTTCGGTCAACCAGCTGAGACAAAGGGAAAGATAATAATTGATGATGATAAAATAGAATTCATTTACTTTAAATAATTCGATTGGATGACAAACCAGTTAATTATATGTTATAGATGTATTTATGATTCAAATACTTCAGGCATTTCTTTTGATAATGAGGGGGTGTGCAATTATTGCAAGCAAATTGAAAACCTGGAAAAGGACATGGGCGTGCTGGTAAATTTTCCGGATAAAGAAAAATTAAAGGAATCTCTATGATGAAAAAAACAAAAATTATTCATTTACTTACTCATCTTCCTCATCCGGTTATTTTAAAACATAAAAATCCATTGGATTATTTCCATTCAATTTCAAGGGGAGATTTTCAACAAATAGATTATCCGCCTTACTGGGTAGGTTTTTTCAGCGAGGATCATCATGTGCTGGCGGCACAGGAACTGATCTCATTTACCGATGAATTTGAAATAGAGTGCTGGCGGCCTTATGGATATGGTATTAAACATGATTATAAAAAAACGGTTAATGGTATAGTCCACAGGGTATTTCCTGGAGGTACTTTTACTATACCTATGGTCGGTAATTTTACGTGGTCTTCATCTCTATACCGCGCACTAGTAGAAGAAATTCAATCAAACAATGTGATATTGAATGTATATGTTGGGCATAACTGGTTTCCAATTATTCTAATCCAAAAACTAAAAAAACTTAAATCTCGATTTGGTTTGATTGAAACACATCTTAGCAGCGGATTCAAAAAATTCAGTTATTACAAATTGGATTGGTGGAAGCGATTGTTTAAATGGTATTATTTAATCGAGCATTACCTTGATGTTAATTCCTTAAAAAAATGTGATCATTATTATTCGGGTTCTTTTGTAGAGGCAAAGTATTTGAAAGTGCATCATCCTGACGTAAGCTCAAGCTTTTTTATGGCAGGAATAGATTTTAGCAAGTTCAAGGTTTTAAGCAAACCAGAAAAAATAAAGCTGCGTGAAGAACTTGATTTGCCGACTAATAAAAATATCCTCATCGCTCAGGGTAATTGGCGTAGTATTGATTATGGTTATCAGCATTTAATAGAATGCTACAAAAAGGTAAAACAATCCGGACGAGCCGATAATCTTCAGCTTGTTATGATCGGAGGTTACAAAACTGAGGACCTGTATGAGGTGGGCTTAAAAGCCAAGGCCATTATGGTTGAGAGATGTCCAAAAAGCCAATTTTATAAATATTTGGAAGCAGCCGACTTTTTTACCAAAGCAAGTTTTGGATATATATTCATTAATTTTGGTGGTTTTGGATTCGCCACTATTGAGGCCTTAGCTTGTGGTTTGCCCATGATTTCCAACAATATTATTCATTATCCTGGGACTGACGAGGAAAGGAATGGAATTGGAGTTGAAATGCCAACTAAGGAAAAACTAATTGAGGCGATGATTTCTATGAATGAAAACTACCCTAATTATACTTCATGTCGGGAACTGGCAAAAAAATACTTCAATATTGAAAACACCAGATTAGAGTTGGTGAGCAAATACAGAGAATTATCTGCTAAATATTTCAAAGTAAATTGAATATGAATCATCCCTATGTAATCATATTGATACTCAGCTACAACGGCAAGCACTTGCTCAAAGACAGCATTTCGTCATACATTACCAATGGTTATCCTAATTTTGAAGGGGTAGTTATTGATAATGGCTCAATCGATGGGACCAAAGAATGCGTAGAAAAAAATACTTGGAAGCATTTGTATTATGAACTAAAAAAAATCTGGGCTATTCAGGGGACTTTTATTTTGGGTTGGATTAAACATTTCCAGGTTTCGGAAAAATCATGGACGGAAAATGAATACAACAATTGTTTTTAAACTAAATGGGGTATGTAATCTTCTCCCCTAAAATTTTATCTTTATGGGATGAATTATACGGGAAATCAAATGGAATTTAAAGAAATGTTTAAAACTAAGCAGGATTGCATTGATTATATTACATCAATTAGATGGCCTCATGGTTTTGAATGTCCTTTATGTGGGTCTATTCGATACTGGAAAAAGAATAAAGGGCGTTTTGAATGTAGAGACTGCCATACTGAAACAACTGTAACCAATGGAACAATATTCCATAAATCAACTAAACCTTTGCTGATTTAGATTTGGGTTATTTGGTGGATGGTAGCCCAGAAAAATGGTATAAGTGCAAAAGGATTACAAAAAATACTTGGTCTTGGCAGTTATCAAACTTCGTGGACTTGGCTTCATAAATTTAGGAGACTTATGGTATTGAGCGGCAGTGCCAAATTAGCGAGGACTTTTGGAGTTAATGAAGTGATGGTTGGTGGAAAGACATTTGGTAAGAGAGGAAGGGGAACTGAAGGGAAAAGCTTAATTGCTGTTGAGGTTAAAGGCAGAAAAACTGAAAGGACGAGGTTGGCAAAAATTTCCGATGCCTCAAGCGATAGTTTAAATGAATTCATTGAAAATAATATTGAACAATCTTCAACTATTATTACTGATAGATGGCCTAGTTATAATAATTTGACCAATATAGGATACGGGCATAAAATACAAAGTCAGTAATAAAAGATGGTGACGAAGAAGTATTACCAAATGTTTATAGAATAGCTTTGTTATTAAAAAGAGGGATGCTTGTTACACATCAGAGTTACTTGAATAAAAATAAGTTGGAATACTACCTTGATGAATATGTATTTAGATATAACTTAGGAATGCAACATAAGTATAGCATTGAAAAAAATTACTATCGTTTTAGTAGGACCAACCTCACCATGGGAACTTAATGTTTTTGGGAAGGGTGAAATCTTATATAACACTGAACTGGAATGTATAGCTTGTTATGATTCTATTAGCATGGTTACTAAAAAGTGTATGATGACGCTTACACCTTCAACGGGATTTAATATTATTGGAACTTACTTATGGGAAGGAAGACAATTCTAATAGTCTATTCTGCATCAATTTTCCCAATCGTGATGGCAAGTCAGGATAGGGTATTCAATATGATAAAACGACTTGCAAAAGATCATATTGTTGACTTTGCATTTATAGATAGAGGGAACAATGATTTGAAACTAAATATGGATGGCTTGCAGGGAATATGTCGGAAAATAATACCTATACCTGCATTGAATCCTTATGGTCGAAAGATCAAAAGGATATTGCTTGGAATAATGATAAGGATATTAAAGATACTGACAGGGTTACCTGTTTCCTATTTATATCAATCTCAGAAAAAATATAAAAGTTTTCTTAGAAAAATGATAATTGAGAATAATTATGATATAGTTCAGATTGAATATTGTTATATGTCATCCGTTTTTAGAGATATAGAGGGGGAAATATTTAAAGTAGTTGATACACATGGTATTGCGTATAAAGATGAGTACTTAAATATTAAGAAAAAACGGGGGAATAAAATTTCAATTAGCCAAAATAGAGAAATTGAAAAGATCAAAAAGCTCGAATCAAGCATTCTTAGTAGTGCTGACTTAAATATAGCCATAACGGCTATAGATATTGATGATCTTGTTGATCTGTCGCCAAATGTTAATCATATTATTATACCTATTGGACAGGATCTTGGAAGATTTAACAATTATGAACTTAATACAGAATTAAATACTATTCTTTTTTATGGAAGTATGGGTGGTGTACAAAATATATATGCATTTAAAAGATTCTGGAATAATATTTATCCTATCATAAATCAAAGAATAATGGATTTAAAGGTTCTAGTTGTTGGCGCAAATCCACCCTCCGAGATCAAAAAACTTCATGATGGGAAGAACATTGTTGTTACTGGTTTTGTTGAAGATACAAGACCATATCTTTCCCGTTCCAGTGTTATGATCTTGCCTCTTGAAATTGGAGTTGGCTTCAGGGGGAGAACAATAGAGGTAATGGCAATGGGAATTCCGATTGTTGGAACACATAATGCCTTGGATAATCTTGGTTTGCAAAATGGGAAACAAGGTTTTATCACTGATAGTGATATGGAAATGGCTGATTATCTCTGCAAAATACTAACAGATAACCTGTTAAGTAAGCAAATGTCCTTAGAATGTAAGAAATTTGTAAAAGCTTTTGATTTGGAAGAGACGTATGGCAAACTTTCAAAATATTATTTTAATTTAGTTTGTAATTGATTGATAATAAGGGCTAATATTTGACTTGGCATTTAATGAATAAATCCAACAGGTCATTTTAAATTTTTAATAAATGTACGATATTGAAGGAACAGTAAATTTTGTGAATATAGAGACCTTTTTTCATTATGAAGAAGAAAGAAATATCGCTCATCTTTCAAAAATATATGAACAACCCGGGTTGCTAAAGGAAAAGATTCGTAAGATTTCTAAAGGAGTTTTAGATAATAATCAGATAATTACCGGGGGAAAAATATTGCTCAAACCTAATTGGGTGACACATAACCGGAAAGAAAATGACCAAATATGTTTAAGAACAAATGACAAATTATTACTTGCACTTGTTGAGGTAATTCTTGATTGTAAACCTGCAATAATTACCATTGGTGATGCTCCGATACAAGGTTGTAATTGGGGAAAAATGCTAAGCCCGAATTTTTATAGAAACATTGAAGAATTAAGTAATAGATATTCTATTCCTATTGTGATTAAGGATTTCAGAAGAAGAACTTTTGATCCCAATAAAAATAACCCTACAAAAGAAAGGAACCCTGTTTCTGACTATATAATTTTTGATCTGGGAAAAGAAAGTTACCTGGAACCAATAAGTTCAACGGAAAATAAATTTAGAGTTACAGATTATGACCCTGACCGGCTTGCAGAATCACATACAATTGGAAAACACAAATATTGCATAACAAAAGAATTGTTTGATGCCAATATTGTAATTTCTGTTCCAAAGATTAAAACACATCAAAAAACAGGCATTACAGGGGCATTAAAAAACTTAGTGGGGTTAAACGGAGATAAAGACTACTTGCCACATCACAGGGTTGGTGGAAAAGGATTCGGAGGAGACTGCTATCCCGGGAAAAATATTTTGCGCCGTATATCAGAATATTTTTTAGATTGTGCCAATAGACATCAAGAGAAAAAGATCTATTGGTTTTGGATTTATTTATCCAAAATAATGTGGAAGATATCATTCCCTGAAAATGTTCATCATTTGTCAGCGGGATGGTATGGTAATGATACCACCTGGAGGATGGTAATGGATTTAAATAAAGTTGCAATCTATGGGAAAAAGGACGGTACGATATCCAAAACACCGCAACGTGAACTTTACTCCCTATGTGATGGTATAATTGGAGGTCAGGGAGATGGGCCACTTAATCCACAACCATTGCCACTGGGGGTGATTTGCTTTACTAATAATAGCTCAATGACAGATATTTGCCTGGCTACTATGATGGGATTCGATATTCAGAGAATTCCGCTACTTAAAGCTGCCGGGCAAAATATAATACAGGGAAATATCGTACTTACCTTAGACGGCCAGCTAACGACACTGAAGAATATAGCAGATTTATCGATCAGGACATTACCTCCACCAGGATGGGTGGATTATCTTAATAAACCTTGAAAATAGCTATTCATAATTGTCCCGGAAGCTTTAGTGACCGATGGATTACTTATTGTCAGAGAAATAATATCCCATACAAAAAAGTAAACTGCTATTCGTCAGACATAATCAGGCAGATTAAAGACTGTGACGGATTGATGTGGCACTGGAGTCACGATGATTATCGTGATCAAAATTTTGCAAGGCAATTAATTTTCTCAATCGGAAAGATGGGGTTAACAGTATTCCCAAATTTCGATACATGTTGGCATTTTGATGACAAAATTGGGCAAAAATATCTGTTAGAGGCAATTAAAGCCTCTTTGGTTCCTTGTTATGTTTTCTACGATAAAAAAGAGGCGCTTAATTGGATAGTAAATACAACTTTCCCAAAAGTATTTAAACTCCGAGGCGGTGCCGGTTCACTTAATGTAAGGCTTATAAAGAATAAGAATGCAGCAAAGAGAGTTGTAAGAAAGGCTTTTTGTAAAGGATTTCCTTTGGTCAGTAAAATATCCGGCTTCAAACAGCGCTTATGGATGCTGAGAAGAGATAAGAACATTAAAGCAATAATTCATATCATAAAAGGATTAATACGATTTGCCTACCCACCAGAAGGAATTAGTTTATTGCCCCGGCAAAAGGGATATGTCTATTTTCAGGATTTTATTCCTAAAAATAAATTTGATGATAGAGTTGTAATTATTGGTAACAAAGCAATTGCTATCAGACGACAAAACAGAGATGGCGATTTTCGTGCATCCGGCAGTGGCTTGATAACGCATAATTCTGACCAATTTAATAGCAATACAATTAAATTGGCATTTGATGTTGCAGGTCAGATCAATTCTCAATCTCTGGCTTTTGATTTTTTGTATGATGAAAAAGGAAATCCTATGATAGTTGAGATAAGTTATGCTTATAGCATGGGCACTGCTTATGATAATTGTCCGGGCTATTGGGATAAAGATTTGAACTGGCACGAAGACGATGTGAATCCACAGCGTTATATTATTGAAGATTTTATTAACTCATTGAAATGAAAATCCTCTTCTTCATCGAATCTCTTCGCTACCGGGGGCAACGAATGCCGACTTGTTGGGCTGATGGTTTTTTTCAACGAATGTCTTAATCAATATAACTGATGGATCGAATCAGGATATTATTCATTATTGGTTCTTATGGGGTCGGCGGGAAAGAGCGACAGTTAGCAGAACTGATTAAAGGATTGCCAAAAAACAGGTATTCAATCTCTTTTATTGTGAAAAATACTGACGCATATTACTTGCATAGTATTGAAAATGAAATAGATTACTTTTATTCACTTAAAGAAAAAAGATTTGGTTTAAGATCGCTTCTGAAAACATATAGAAAAATCAAATTTATTAAACCTGATATAATTCATTCCTGGGCATCTATAGCTACTTTACAGGCCATAATTATTCGGGTGTTTCTAAAATTTAAATTAATAGATGGGAGTATTAGGGATTCAATTAAACCAGATTTATTAGCAAGGATTATCATAAAAATAATTGCTCTTTATTCAGATAAAGTTATTGCAAACTCTGAAGCCGTATTATTATGTTATAAAATCCCTGACAGAAAAAGCAATTTTATTCACAATGGGTTCGATTTGAATAGAATTATTGGTCTGGAACCAATTGAAAATATTAAATCAAAATTCAATATTCTATCTCCTAAACTGGTTGGAATGGTTGCCCGGATTGATTTTGAAAAAGATTATCCGACTTTTATCAAAGCTGCTATAGTCATATTATTGAAGAGAAGCGATGTAAAGTTTGTTATTGTTGGTGATGGCGAGGATAAAGAAAAAATACAATCCATGATTGCCTCCGAACATAAAGAGAAATTTATATTTACCGGTCGGCAATCAAACGTAGAGTCTATTATCAATTGTTTTGATGTGGCTGTTTTAGCAACTTTTACTGAAGGGATATCCAACTCCATAATGGAATATATGGCTCTCGGTAAACCGGTAATTGCAACTAACGGTGGCGGCACATCCGAATTAATGAAAGATGGAGTTACAGGATATCTGGTCAGAGAAGGAGATGTTTATCAACTGGCAGAGAAAATCTCGTTTTTACTTGATAATAAAGATATCTCATTAGGTATGGGGATTGAAGGGGGAAAACGGATTAGTGAAAATTTCAATTTTGATAAAATGATTAATGAGTTTCAGGCCGAATATGAAAACATAATGAAAAACTAATTTTTAGGTGTCCTAGGGAAATAGACTTTAGTACAATATGCAAACCAGAACTCAAATAGTAAAAGATCATTTTAATGAAACAGATAACTATTTAAAAAATAATCTTGTAATTATCTTAAGATCTAAACTGATTAAGGAAAACTTACCTGCCCTAAATAATAAAGACATTCTTGATATTGGTTGTGGTAATGGGGATTTGACATTACCTTACATTAAGGATAACAAAATTACCTTCCTGGATTTATCTGATAAAATGCTTGAAATAGTTCGGTCAAACACTCCCGTTGAGTATTATGGGAATGCAGAATTCTTAAATATTGATTTTGATAACTTTACGGAGACAAAAAAGTACGACTACATATTTGTAATTGGTGTTCTAGCACATGTTAATTCTTTAGAAAAAGCTTTTTCCAGATTTCCCGGATTGTTAAACAGTGATGGGATCTTAATAATTCAATTTACAAACAGTCGGAATATTTTATCAATTATAATTAGGTTCATATCAGGAATTAAGAGTGTGTTTAGGAAAAGACTTGAATATAAAGTGAATTACACTCCAACGCAAAAAATTGCAAAAGAATTAAGAAAGAACAAATTAAAGTGCTTTAAGATGGTTTCTTATTGGCCATCACTTCCGGGTTTCCGGTTACTTCCTTTAAGTATTCGTAAAATTGTTTATTTTAAATTACTCAATGGCAGGCTTTTTCGGCCTTTAGGCGGTGAAATATTATTGTTTATTAAATTAGTAAAAGATTAATGAGAATATTATTTGTTTCAAGTGGTACATCCGGAGATGGCAATAATCATTTGATAATGAATCAGGGTGAATCATTAAAATCTCAGTGTATTGATATTGAATATTTTGCCATTAATAGCAAGGGTTTCAAAGGATATTTATACAATATATTTAAATTAAGGAAGCATTTAAGAAAAAATTCATATGACATAATACATGCACATTATGGGCTAAGCGGACTGGTAGTGATTTTTGCGAATATGAAACATACAAAGGTGATCGTCTCGTTTATGGGGAGCGATTTGTATGGAATTCGCTCCCTGAATGGTAAGTCTACTTATTTTGGCAAACTATTGGTCTCCATTAATCAAATATTTGTTAAATATATTGATTATGTTATTGTTAAAAGCCAGACAATGGCAGGCAAAATTACACATAAGAATTTATCAGTTATTCCTAATGGCTTAGACCTGAAACATTTTTATTCGATAGACAAATCTTTTGCTCTTAAAAAAGTTGGGTGGGATCAACGATTCAATCATATCTTATTTATGTCTGATCCAAAAAGACCTGAAAAAAATTTTACTTTAACAGAGAAAGCCTTAGCACAGTTAGAAAATTATGATATTCAGTTGCACTTCTTGAATCATATTCCTCACAATGAAGTTGGCTACTATTATAATGCTTCCGAAGTATGTATTCTTAGTTCATATCATGAGGGGTCTCCCAATGTTATTAAAGAAGCCATGGCATGTAATTGTTCGATTGTCAGTACAGATGTCGGTGATGTACGAGAAATATTTGGCAATATGGAGGGGTGCTATATTACTTCGTTTGAGCCAGAGGATGTTGCTGAAAAAATTCGGATGGCGCTCGATTTCGTCCGCAATAATGGCAATACTTGCGGCCACCAGCGAATTATAGAGTTAGGCCTGGATTCAGAAAATATAGCGAAGAAATTATTAGAAGTTTATTGGAAAGTGCTTAATAAGAATACAGTTAACCATAGTATGGGTATTCTCGGTCAAGTGTGTAAGAAAGGTTTATGGAATGATTCTGTCCCTGGTATTAAATTCGATGAATATGGAGTATCTAACTATGCTCATTTATTTGACAGATTAGTTAAAGAATTTCCCCGTGGAGAAAAGGGGAATAAACTGTGGGAGAATTTTGTCAGCAGGATAATAAATGATGGAAAGAATAACAAGTATGATTGTATTCTGGGTGTCAGTGGTGGAACAGACAGCTCTTATTTGATGCACCTGTCAACAAAATATGGTTTGCATCCCCTGGCCGTCAACCTCGATAATGGATGGAGCTCAGATATTTCGGTTAAGAACATTAAAAAGGTTACCTCTGCACTGAATATTGACCTGGAAACTTATGTAATTGATTATGAAGAAGTGAAGGATGTTCTACGTTCCCAAATGATGGCCGGTCTTCCATGGATTGATGCACCAACTGATTATGCCATTATGTCGGTTCTTTATATTATTGCCAGACGTGAAGGTGTCAAGTATATTCTTACAGGAAACGACTTTCGTTCTGAGGGCAAGCAACCCACTGAATGGACATATACCGATAACAAACAGATTAAGGATGTGCATAATCGCTTCGGTAAGCACAAACTGAGAACCTTCCCGCTTATTTCTTTCAGTGACCTGTTATATTTGGGATTTGTTAAGCAGATAAAAGCCATTTCACCTTTTAATTATATTGACTATCAGAAAAAGAATGCCCAAAAAGTTTTGAAGGAACTTTATGGATGGGAATACTACGGGGGGCATCACCATGAAAACCTTTTTACAAAATTTGCCATTGCTTACTGGTTACCTAAAAAATTTGGTATTGATAAGCGGCTAATAACGCTATCTGCCCAGATAATGAGTGGAGAAATCTCCCGAGATGAGGCTCTGGAGATAATAAACTATCCCTCTTATAGCCAGGACAAAATTGAGAAAGACAAGGAGTATGTTATTAAAAAACTGGGCTTTTTGGAAGAAGAATTCATGGAAATATGGAACAGTCCCAACAAATCTTTTCAGGACTATCCATCCAATTACCCAATGATAAAGCGTTTTGTCAAACTTATTATTCCCATTGTAGGCCTCGTTTTACCTCAAAAACCAAAAATTTTCTTTGAAATGGATATAAGATCATGAATAAATCTATTTGTTCACGATGTATCCTTAATACTTCATTAGAAGACATCTAAAATATTCAAAGTAAATGATCATAATTGTCAATTATGGAATGGGGAATCTCAACTCTGTTAAAAGGAAACTTGCCCGGCTGGGAGTAGATGCACTTATTTCAAACCTACCCTCAGATATTTCAAAAGCTGATAAGCTGATTTTACCGGGAGTAGGACATTTTCAAAAAGCAGTTGAAAACCTTAAACAACTGCAATTATGGGAAATATTAAATGATATAGTACTTGTTAAAAAAAAGCCTATTTTAGGTATTTGCCTGGGTATGCAGCTAATGGCTTTGCGAAGCGAAGAAGGTAATGTTGAAGGTTTAGGCTGGTTCGATGCCGAAGTAGTTAAATTTCGAGTGAAAGATTTTTTAACACATAAGGTGCCACATACCGGGTGGAATCAGATTATTAAATTAAAAGAAAGTCCTCTGATGAATGATATTCCTGATCTGTCAGAATTTTACTTTGTACACTCCTATCATTTCAGATGTAACAATCTGGCTGATATACTAAATGAAACTGAATATGAATATAAATTTACATCTGCTGTAGAAAAGGAAAATATTTTCGGTGTTCAGTATCATCCTGAGAAAAGTCATGATATTGGCGAGAAGCTATTAAAGAATTTTATTGATCTATAATACAATGTTCAGGCCTAGAATTATTCCTGTTTTACTACTTAAAAATCAAGGCTTAGTTAAGTCTATTGCTTTTAAAAATTATCGTTATATCGGAGATCCTATTAATGCTGTAAGAATCTTTAACGATCTTAAAGCGGATGAACTGATTTTTCTGGATATATTAGCAAGTAAGGAAAATAGAAGTATCTCTCTTGGATTCGTGAAAAACGTTGGAGAAGAGGCAAATATGCCATTTGCTGCCGGAGGGGGAGTAACAACTCTTGAACAAATAAAATCGATTCTCGCGGCAGGGGCCGAAAAGGTGGTAATCAATACTTATGCTGCTCGTGAACCTGATTTCATCCGATCTGCATCCGAAACCTTTGGCTCTTCTACTATTGTAGTTTGCATTGATGTGAAGAAAAATGTTTTTGGTAAGTTACAAACATGGATATTAGGTGGAAATAAACCCTCAGGTTTTGAACCGGTAGAGTTTGCACAGAAAGCAGAAGAAAGAGGAGCCGGCGAAATTATTATTCAATCTATTGATCGTGATGGGACAATGAACGGATATGACATCCCATTTGTAAGAAAAATTTCCGAAGCTGTAAAAATCCCGGTTGTTGCCTTGGGTGGTGCTGGAAATATCGGGCATCTTAAGCAGGCTTACAAGGAAGGTTATGCAAATGGTCTTGCAGCAGGAAGTATGTTCGTTTATCACGGAGCAAGGAATGGCATATTAATTAATTACCCCGAAAAAGAGGAAATTGAAAGCATAATCAGATGAGAATACTAATAGATTTAGGACATCCTGGCCATGTCCACCTCTTTAAGAATTTAATTAAAGAATTGAGAATTAAGGGGCATGAATTTTTGATTACGGCGAGGAATAAAGACGTTTCCTTTAGTCTATTAAAAAGTTTAGATATCAAATACTTCAATAGAGGCAAAGGATATAAAAGCATTCTAGGAAAAGCTTTAGGGATGTTTGTAATTGATTATAAAATATTAAAACAAGCTCTTTGGTTTAAGCCAGATATATTAATTGGAGGAGTTGGTAATGTTTATATTGCACAAGTTGCTAAATTATTAGGTAAACCATCAATAATATTTGATGATACAGAACACGCAAAATTAGAATTAGCTTTTGTTAGAAGTTTTTCAAACTGTGTTCTAACGCCAGATTTTTATAAATTATATTTAGGTAAAAATCAAATTAGATATTCCGGTCTCCACGAGTTAGCCTATTTACATCCAAATTATTTTTCCCCTGACAGATCAATACTAACTGAATTAAATGTTGATGAAGGAGAGAAGTATTTTATTTTACGTTTTATCTCATGGAACGCCAGCCATGACATTGGGCAGAATGGACTTAATTTTGCAGAAAAGAGGCAACTTATTGATTTACTCAAAAAGAGTGGTAAAGTATTTATTTCATCGGAGATAAAATTAAATGAAGAATTTGAACCATACAGGTTTAATTTATCTCCTGAAAAAATGCATGATGCCCTTGCTTTTGCAGATTTATATATTGGCGAAGGCGCCACGATGGCATCAGAATGTGCAGTACTGGGGACTCCGGCTATTTACATCAACAGTCTTGCAGTAGGTAATTGTACGGAGGAAGAGAAGAAATACCAATTGGTTTTCAATTTCCGATCTGCAGAAGGCATCCTCAAAAAAACACTCGAATTAATTCAGATGCCCAATCTTCATGAAACATTTCAGCTACGCAGGAAAAAACTTCTTAATGATAAAATAGACCTTACTGCTTTTATGGTCTGGTTTGTCGAAAACTATCCACAAAGTTTTAAGACCATTAAAAAGAATCCTGATTATCAATACAATTTCAAATAGATGCCATTCGAGTTTACGATAAATATTTATCCCCAATTTATTGAAGCCTTGCAGCAGCAAGGTTTTTCATTTAACCTTTTGATAAGTTTTTAGAAAAACCAAAAGAAAAGATAGCAATACTACGCCACGATGTTGACCAGGTACCATATAATTCATTAAAAACTGCACAAAAAGAAAATGAATTAGGCATCACAGGCAGTTATTATTTTCGTACTGTCCCCCAAAGTTTTGATGAAAAGATAATTAAAGAGATTTATTCGCTTGGACATGAGGTGGGATATCATTACGAAGACGTCAGTCTGATGGCTGAAAGACAAAAGATAAAAGTAAAAAGACAAAAGTGGGTAGGATCAGAGCGCACGACACACGACTCACGACGTACGGAGAAAGAGTTAGCAGAGATAGCGATTGAGAGTTTTAAGGCGAACCTGGAGAAGCTTAGACAAATTGTGCCGGTGAAGACGATTTGCATGCATGGAAGTCCGATGAGTAGATGGGATGGCAGGTTACTTTGGAAGTACTATGATTATAAGGATTTTGGAATAGTCGGGGAGCCGTATTTTGACATCAATTTTGACGAAGTATTATACCTGACAGATACAGGTCGCAGATGGGATGGAGGTGCAGTGAGCGTCCGGGATAAGGGACTAGGGATTAGGAATGAGGGATTAGGAGAAGATACATTTGAGGGATGGAAAGTAAAACCTGTTTTAGGAAGCTTGATGCATATGACACCTGAATCGATTGATTTTCAAAATAAATTCAAATTTGGATCGACTCAGGATATTATAAAGGCAGCAGAAAAAGGAGAACTTCCGGATAAGATGATGATGACTTTTCATCCGCAAAGATGGACTGATAAGCCAATACCATGGGTTAAGGAGTTGGTGTGGCAGAATATGAAGAATGTGGGGAAGTATTTTCTTATCAAGGTGAGGGAATAAGTTATAATTATCATAAAGCAGGAGGCTGATGGCTACATACCACACCTGCCGCCCCAGGAGGACTAAAAGGAAGGTGAGCTAAATTCTTTCCGGATCCTGGATCTCATATACGTTTCAATATCTTTTGAATTCACCTGGTACTTTGGTTCCAGGAGTTCGAAATTTTCTTCATATTTAAATAATGAACTATCTGACAGAATACCTAAAATTGTTTTGGATTTCATCCGATGCCGTGAATAAGTACCACAATACCTGACAAGCTCTTCAAGAAGGATCCCTTCCTGCAAAATGGAATATACATCATAATAATCGCGAAAAAGATTTCTTCGTGACATAACTTCAAGCTTCATTATACCAAGTGACTTGATATCTGCAACCCTTATCTGCTCGAACGCAATGCTTGTTTTAACATCAGTGGAATTCGTCAGCGCATTTGAATAGAATGAGATCTTAACATTGTTAAGGGAAAAATTTACCTGGTAAAGATCAAGAATATCAGTTTTATTGAATTGAATACCTGCTCAGTATCATGCGATAACCCTTTCATCATGTCTCGAGAGCTTTATTGTGTTTGTACAGACATCTTTTCAGGTAAATATCAGGGTTCTTAATTTTAAAATATAGGAGGGCAAGCAGCAGATTCATTGAATGAAATTGTGCGTCATTTATCACTATCCTGTTATTCCATATTTCTCTTATTTTCCTTTTTGGAAAGATGAGAAACAACTTATTAATGTCTTCAATATCGAGATTTATCAAGGTTTTTTCAATAAGAATATCATCCGGTATCAGATTGTGTTCCGGGTTCTTATATGACCATAAAACTCTCTGATCAATTAATTCCTGATTCAGCAGATCCCTGATATCTTTTGCTTCCTTATTCATTAAAAATGCGTACTATTTTACAAATATAAAACATTCGGCAAGCATAAGCAATAATCTCTCGAAATGGCACAAAGGCGCAACGGCGTAAAGGCGTAACGGCTTAACGTCTCTTAGTCCCTAAGTCTCTTAGTCTCTCCGTCTCTTCGTCCCTATGTCCCTCTTGCGCCGGTATTAACTTCATCTCCTTTAGAAAACTTCTGCTCCGGCGCCTGCTCTTAGAGTGGCCTTTGTACTACAAATATTTCGCCCCTCTGGGCCTTGAAGCCCACCACACTTCTGTCCATTTATAGAATTTCTCCCCTTCTCCTCTTCTCCCCATCTCCCCTTCTTTTCTTTCCCTTCCGTCTTCCGCCTACTATCCACTGCCTGATGCCATATACTATATTTCCGGGAAATACTATATTTGTATCTAAATTATTAGTAAATGTTTTTAGAGAGATACATCAACGACATCAGAAATCTTTGCCAGAAGAACAAAGTCAAAAATCTTTACGTTTTCGGTTCTGTCCTGACAGATAGTTTTACCGATAAAAGCGATATTGATTTAATTGTTGATATTGATTCAAACGACCCTTTGGATTATGCTGACAACTATTTCAATCTAAAATTTGCCCTGGAGGAGTTGTTAAACCGGCAAATTGATTTGCTGGAGAACAAAGCTATTAAAAATCCTTATCTCCGAGAAAATATTGACAATTCCAAAACTCTTCTTTATGCATCCTGAAATTAAGGTCTGGCTAAAGGATATTCAATTATCAATTAATGAGATTCACGAGTTTCTGCCTCCTCAACGCAACTATATTCTTTTTCAGAAAGATTTAAAAACCCGGAAAGCAGTTGAAAGAAATATTGAAATCATTGGTGAAGCGATGAGACGAATCAAAGAGTTTGAACCGGATATCTTGATTTCTGATTCACGAAAAATTATTGATACGAGAAACCGGATAATCCATGGATATGACTCAGTCTCTGCTGATGTTGTATGGTTGATTGTAACTCGTTATCTTCCAATACTCGAAAAGGAAGTACAAGAACTTCTTAAATAATTCCAAGGGAGCCATTTGATTGCATTTGCGGAAATGGCAAAAGTCGGAAGGAAAAAAGAAATGACAGCAGGCTGATGGCGGAAGGCAGTAGGCAGAAGGGAAATCCTTCAGCCTTCCGCCCTCTGCCCTCAGCCTTTCTTTTTATTCCACAATTTTCGTAATTTTCCAAAGGAATAATTATTGTTTAACTTAATTCGTTGCATCATGAGTCATTTTGAAGAACTAAAGGTTTGGCAGAAAGCTGTTGACCTTGCAGTAAAAGTTTACGAAATCACTAAAAATGATCCTTTTAACAAAGACTTCGGATTGCGGGACCAAATGAGAAGATCCTCAGTTAGTATATCAAGTAATATATCAGAAGGTGATCAACTGGAATCTGATAAATCTTCAATCAGATATTTACGAATTTCAAAAGGGTCTACTGCTGAACTTTATACCCAGGCTATTATTTCTAACCGGATTGGATATATTGACACTACAGATTCTGAATATTTAAAAACTGAATGCCAGACAATTTTAGCAATGCTAACAAATCTTATAAAGCACAGAAAAACAGTCCAATAGAATTAGAGATAGGTTCCTTCAGCCTACAGCCCAAAGCCAACTGCCTTTTGCTAAAACTGCAAATGGTTAATAATCAATACCCCATAATTGAAAATTCCCCAATTTCGCCCCAACGCGCTGCAACCTTTTTTATTATCTTGTAGTCTTGAAATTAGCTGAAATAGCACATTTTTAATTTCAACCTAAAACAACCTGACATGAAGACGTCAAATTTACCTGAAATCAAAAGAACCCGAGATATGAAACTTATTAAAGTTTTTCTTTTATCTGCACTTCTTATAGGATTTATTAATTCTAAAGCCTCTGCCCAATGTACTGTTACCGGGGTCTCAGGTTCAGGACAAGACTTTGCAGGACAATGTGCACCTGTATCTACATCTATTTATTATCAATTTACCTTTACTTCCATGCCCCCTCAACCAACATATAGAGTTTATTATGTTTGGGGAGATGGTGTTGAAGATAATACTTATCCTGCGGTACAATACAACAGTGTTTTTGGAGTATGGTATGTAAAAGCCGACTTGCCTCATACTTTTCCCGTCAATGGTGATTGTGAATATACAGTCACTATATCATTGGTTGACAATGGGTACGTATGTTCTGACTCAAGACAATTTCAGGTAGTTGGTAATTGGCATCTGGATAATGTTGCCACAGCAAGTGGAGTAATAGCATTAAGTCCATCACCCGAGAAAGATGTCTGTCGAGGATTGCCATTAGTTGATTTCCAGTTTGCTGATGTTTCAAACTTTGCTTGTAATCTTCAAAATTATCCAACAGCACAAAAACCAAACCATACAGCCAGATATGAGCAGTTTGTATATGGGACTAATCCTGTTGTTGGCAAGGGTATACCAAACCTTTTTATCAAAGTTGGAACAGCACAAACTTCGGTTCAATTAACAGATGCCGGCGGTGTTCCTGTGGCAAATTCCTGGACCGTGGACCCAACTACCGGTGGCGTTGTAGCACTTTACAATACACAAAGTGGGTATTTTGAAGGACCTATAGTTCAAATTCCAGTTAATAGTGCGACTGGTGTATATACGCTAAATAATACATACAAAATATCGTTTGATGGGGTTGGTACCGTTTTTCAGGATCAATTTCAGGTAACTGTACGGAACTGGAATGTCTGTAATCCCTGGAATGGTAGTCAGACTGCTCCTAATGATCTTATTGCAAATAAAGCAACATCATTGATTTATATAATTAATGGTCCATTGGCAAATGCCGGGCCAGACGGTTCCGTTTGTGCTAATGGGACATATAATATGAATGGTTCAGTCACCAATGCCACTTCTTCATTGTGGACGACAGCTACTGGTGGTAGTTTTACAAATGCAACAATTCCGAACGGTGCAGTATATACTCCAAGTGCTGCTGATATTGCAGCTGGATTTGTTAATCTTTCGCTTCATGCTTATGCGGGAGGACTTTGCACGGAGCATATAGATATCATGAAACTTACTATTGATCCTCTTCCTGCTATTCCGACGATTACTCTGACTGTAGGAGCAAATAATTTTTGTGATAATGGCGGAACAAGCCTTACACTTACTTCAAGCGTTTCGCCTAATAGCAGTTACAAATGGTATAAAGGCGGCGTTTCAACAGGAATTACAACACAGTCAATTGTTTTAAATAACTGGGCACAGTCAGGCAATTACACAGTTGAGGTTTATGGAACTACAGTTAATCACTGTCCAAGATTATCAACGCCATACACAGTTACAATTTACCAGATGGCTACCGCTACAAATCCGGTTGCAGCAACAGTTTGTACAGGTTCCGCTACTTCATTTGGCATAACTCCTGCTGGTGGCGCCAATACAATTCAATGGCAGCGTTCTAACGGAGCATGGGTAAACATTACAGGAGCTGCTATTCCTAATGATGGTTGCACATATTCGAATTTTACCACTGCAACACTTGGCATTGGAAATGCTCAGATAGGAATGAATACCTTTCAATACAGGGCGGTCCTTACCACAACTGCAGGTAGTTGTGTTACGTCAAGCGCTGCAGCGATTCTAACAGTCAATCCAACACCGACAGTTGTTATCACCAATCCGGCAGCAGTCTGTTCCCCGGCAACGGTAAATCTTACATTGGCAGCAGTAACAGCAGGCAGTACAGCAGGACTTACGTATACCTACTGGACGGATGCAGGAGCGACAATAGCCTATGGCACACCCGCGACAGCAGGAGCAGGTACTTACTATATAAAAGGTACCACGGCATTAGGCTGTTTTAATATCCAGCCGGTTACAGTAACCGTCAATCCAACACCGACAGTTGCTATCACCAACCCGGCAGCAGTCTGTTCCCCGGCAACGGTAAATCTTACATTGGCAGCAGTCACAGCAGGCAGTACAGCAGGACTTACATATACCTATTGGACAAATGCAGGAGCGACAATAGCCTATGGCACACCCGCGACAGCAGGAGCAGGCACTTATTATATAAAAGGGACCACGGCATTAGGCTGTTTTAATATCCAGCCGGTTACAGTAACCGTCAATCCAACACCAACCGTTGTCATCACCAACCCGGCAGCAGTCTGTTCCCCG
>Ga0182027_10005006_pt1 | contig 20300 bp, 22 predicted proteins | sample 712E1DmetaG_FD_121300 | JGI IMG/M metagenome (GOLD analysis project Ga0182027, IMG submission 121300) | Permafrost microbial communities from Stordalen Mire, Sweden - 712E1D metaG (Illumina Assembly) | ecosystem: Environmental > Terrestrial > Soil > Wetlands > Permafrost | place: Sweden...
ACACAATTCTACCAGCCGGTAGCAACAGCCACCATTGTCCCAAACACGCCCAATCCCGATGGTTCCATTGTGCACATTGTCCAGCCCGGTGAAACCCTTGGTTCGCTCAGCATGGCTTACAATGTCCCGCTGGCTGATATCCTCACTTTGAACGGTCTAACAATAAAATCCACGATTTTTGTGAACGAGAAACTTACCATCCAGGCGGCATTCACGCCCACACCCACCCAGCCTACATCCACACCCACCGTTCCTCCCACCAGCACACCCTGGCCTACATCCACACCCACTTCTACAGCCACCGACCTGCCTCCAACACCGACACCCTCTCCGGGTCTGCCTGTCACCGCCGCGGGCGGAGCCGTTGGTGCTATAGTTGTTTCCGCCCTGATCCTTGCCGGTCTGGTTGCCTTGCTGGGGCGGAAAAGATGATAAAGCCCTTCGAAAATTGAAGATCTATTGATTGAAAAAGAGAACTGGAGCATCATCTGCGCCAGTTCTCTTTTTCCTCGCTTCACATCCTCTTACTTAACTTTACCTTGGGCAGCCACCGCTTCGGCCGCCTTCCGGACGGTCTCCTCGTCGGCCAGGTAGTAATGCGTAAGGGGCTTGAGATCGGCATCCAGTTCGTATACCAACGGGATACCGGTGGGAATGTTTAGTTCCGTAATTTCTTCATCAGAAACATTATCCAGGTATTTGACCATTGCCCGCAAGCTATTGCCATGAGCGGCGATCAAAAGAGGCTTGCCAGTCTTAATGATTGGTGCAAGTGTAGTATGCCAAAAAGGTAAAACGCGCTCCAAAGTAATTTTGAGCGACTCAGTGGAAGGTAATTGCGCTTTGCTCAAGCCAGCGTAGCGTGGATCAAAATGCGGGTGCCGCGGGTCATCCCATTCCAGCGCAGGCGGCGGCACATCGTACGAGCGCCTCCATACTTTTACCTGCGCTTCGCCATACTCTTTGGCGGTCTCAGCCTTGTTTAATCCTTGCAGTGCTCCGTAATGGCGTTCGTTCAATTCCCACGCATTGGTGACCGGAATCCACTCCAGGCTCATTTCCTGAAGAACAATCCAAAGAGTCTGGAGTGCCCGCTTCAAAACGGATGTGTATGCCAGGCCAAATGTGTATTTATTATCGCGCAGTAATTGCCCGGCAGTATGAGCCTCTGCTACTCCTTGCTCCGTAAGCCCAACATCCGTCCAACCGGTGAACCGGTTTTCAAGGTTCCAGGCGCTCTGTCCGTGTCGTAAAAGTACGAGCTTGTATTTCATTTCCATTCTTCACCTCAAATAAGCATGATAAACCGCCAGGGCAGATTTGCCTGGCGGTTTACAAAGTAAATTAACTTAGCGGATGGCTTTCTCGGTGTCAGGGTCGAACAAATGAACCTTATCCATATTGAATACCATCTGTACCTTATCACCCATGCGAAAATCTGTGCGAGGATCTACGCGGGCAACCACATTATCCTGGCCAGCCAGTAAGTAAAGGTAAATTTCATTGCCCATTAATTCTGTAACATCCACTTTGGCTTCAACGGGGGCTGCTGTGATGCCGGGCGCAACAAAAGCCGGGTTATGAACATCTTCAGGGCGGATGCCCATGATAATCGACTTGTCAACATAATTATGGTAAGCCTTCTTATCGGCAGAAATCGGCACCTTGAATGAACCGCCTTCAATCAACAGACGGCCACCATCCTGACGAATTTTAGCCTTGAAGAAATTCATTGCCGGAGCGCCCATGAAGCCAGCCACGAACATATTATCCGGCCGATCATAAAGGCTCTGCGGGGTATCCAATTGCTGGAGAATGCCTTTGTTGATGACTGCGATACGGGAGGCCATAGTCATGGCTTCCGTTTGATCATGAGTCACATAGATGAATGTCGTTTGCAGGCGCTGGTGCAGCTTGGTGATTTCAGAACGCATTGCAATGCGCAATTTGGCGTCCAGGTTTGAGAGCGGTTCATCGAACAGGAACACCTTCGGCTCACGAACTATGGCGCGACCAAGTGCCACACGCTGCCGCTGACCGCCGGAAAGTTGGCGAGGTTTGCGGGTGAGCATGTCTTGAATGCCCAGAATTTCAGCCGCTTCCTGCACACGGCGCTTGATATCCTGCTTCGGCGTTTTGCGCAGCTTGAGCCCAAAGGCCATATTGTCATACACCGTCATATGGGGGTAAAGAGCATAGGACTGGAACACCATCGCGATATCACGATCCTTGGGCGGCACATCGTTGACAACGCGGTCACCAATTTTGACTTCGCCTTTGGTGATTTCTTCCAACCCTGCCAGCATGCGTAGAGCTGTGGTTTTTCCGCAGCCCGAAGGGCCGACGAGGACGATGAATTCCTTATCATCGATGGCCAGATTGAGATCGTTGACAGCCACGACTTCACCGTATTCTTTGGAAATATGATCATACGTTACACTTGCCATTTGAGCCTCCGTTTCGAAAGAGTATAGTGAGTACATTATACCAAAAGATAAAAACTGTGTGAATAAGAATCGTGGGGTTTAATGGGAATTAGTAGGGTCGATGTACCGCACTTTGGACGAAAACCTGGCGGTGCGTGAGCGGCGGAACCAGTTACACCATCCGAATTACATCAAACCAGAGCTTTTAGCGAAAAACCCAACCAAATATGGAGCTGGGACATCGCCAAACACCTTTTTCATAGTTACCCCTTTAAGGGAGAAAATGTTCCCAAGGATAAAACGAGCTGTGAATAGTTTGAAAAAGTCAAAATGCTTGGTCAAGAACCGCCAGGTGTTTTTTGATTCTGGTACTTCATTTTCATTTCTCCCTATTTCGAACATCATTATTTGAAATTATTGGATTCACCCCCAAAGTTTTAGCCTGATGGGTTTCCTTGGTCAACCAGTTCGCTGTCCTAATTATTCCAAGCTGCGATTCCAACCATTCTCGACTGTAATTTGATCTACGCTATTCCATTTATCCATTTTACAAAACAAGCCCGCTATCCCAGTTCCTGAATAGCTGGAATTCATTGGGAGCTAGACCAGAATACATTGTTTTATAAAGAAATTCCGTGCAGAAATAACAAACCATCACTCCGTCTTAGGGACTTCCACCCGGAGGTAGGTCAGCAATCTGTTTATTAATCTCCCCCAACATCTCACCCGAAATCATTGTAGACCACATACAATTTCAATAATCCCAAACAGATACGTGAACCGCTAGTTAATGAATACGGCGTGTTCGGAGAGATGCGCTTGTTATTCAAAAAAGTTCCGTTCGTGCTATTAAGATCGATGATTTCATAATGATTTTCCGTTCGGCGAATCATTGCATGCTGTTTAGAGACCCCATTTTCATATCCACCGAATGAGGCCAGGTCGACACCCTCTCCCTTTTCGAGATCTGTCAGCTCGCGGCCCACTATAAATTCCGGGTCCTCACGAGTGGTAATGGGTTGGCTGTTATTGATTAAGTACAGGCTAATGCCCCGGTCTGGTATAACCAGAGACTTAACGTAATGTTGTTCCGCAACACCGGTAATAGTTGCCGTGTTTATGTCCATATAAACAAACCCGGTGTTGATGGAATGCTTTGCCATTTCGTTTTTTAAGGATGCGCCACAGAAGATGCAGATAGTTGCATCGATATTATTTTTCCTTTTGCAGGCAGGACAAAACTTTTCGTACATACTAACCTCTTGATCTTTTATGATGGTAATTTGCCATTTAGAGCAAACTTTGATGTTGAGGTTCCTGAAGGTTTTTGGAATCTTATATCTTATAGGGAATTCAGAATGTCGAATTTATAAAGAATTTATGTAGATATGATTAACTGGTTTGGTAAATTGAATGTAGTACTTCCGTTTGCGGCTGGTCGGCAGATCGATCCGGTATAAAGAGGCTAAAACAAAGCCAGCCAGCTTTATCTGGTTGGCTTTGCTTATTCCCTGTCATCCGGGATCGACCGGGCAACCGAACTGAAAGTTACACTACAACTCTGGGATATAGGAACGAGCCGATCGCGATCAGAACACCGGTGGAGATAATCAACACGGCAAAATCCACGCCCAGACCAAAGGTGCTGGTTCCACCGGCCAGCATCATGGCGCGTAGCGCATCAACTTCATAGGATAGTGGGTTGACTTTAGCGATCACCTGCAGCCAGGTTGGCATGATCGAAATGGGGTAGATGGAGTTGCTGGCAAAGAACAACGGCATGGTCAGCACCTGGCCGATGCCCATGAAGCGTTCGCGGGTCTTTACCAGGCAGGCAATGATGAGGGAGAATGTGGAAAAGAAGGCGGCTCCCAGCAGAACCATTAAGAACACGCCTACCAGATAGACCAAATTGGGGTTGACCTTCACTCCCATCAGAAGTGCCAGTATGTAAATGATAAACGCCTGGACAAAGGCGCGCAGTCCGGCAGAGATGGCTTTCCCAAGCACCAAAGCTGCGCGTGGCGTGGGACTGACCAGGAATTTATGGATCACTCCCAGATCGCGCTCCCAGATCACGGCCAGGCCGTAGAAGATGGCGATGAACAAAACACTTTGCGCAAGGATGCCAGGAGCCATGAAGTCGATGTACGGAAGGTTTCCTGTCGGAATGGCATGCGTGCGGGTGAACACCTGGCCGAATACGAGTAACCACAGGATCGGCTGAATGGCGCGCGTGGCCAGCTCAGTCGGGTCATGTCTTAATTTGCGGGCCTCCAGGTCGGCGATGACAAGCGTTTTGTTGATAAAGGACCCCACTGCCTGAAAGGGAGTGGCGCGGTATGGTTGAATGGAATTAGCCCAACCGGCGGGCCGTACGGCGAGATCTTCTTGTTTCACGGTAACTGCCTCCTGATTCTTCAAGTTCGTCCCCGGTATAGTGCATAAAGACATCATCCAATGTTTTATTTTTTCCACCAATGCCGGCTTTCAACTCTTCCGGTGAACCCGTGGCGGCCACTTTGCCATGGTGCATGATTGCCACCCGGCCACACAGACTGTCGGCTTCTTCCATCAAATGAGTGGTCAGCAGAATGGTCATACCGAAATTTCTACGCAGCTCCTGAATATGATCCCAGACGGTGTGGCGTCCATTCGGATCGAGACCTACGGTTGGCTCATCCAGGAAAAGCACAGGCGGGCGGTGCAGCATGGATTGGGCAATCTCAAGCCGGCGGATCATACCGCCAGAGTATTCCCGTACCAGCTTGTCAGCCGTATCTTCCAATCCCATGAAGGCCAGCGAACTCTGGACGCGTTCCCTGCATTCCTTGCGAGGAATATCATAAAGTTTGGCAAAAACCATCAAATTCTCGCGGCCGGTCAAAGTTCCATCCGCCGAGATCATTTGCGGAACGTATCCGATCACCCGCCGCACAGCAGTAGACTGGCGGACTACGTCAAAACCAGCCACCAGCGCCGTTCCCGAGGTCGGCGGCAAGAGGGTGGTCAACATCTTGATGGCAGTTGTTTTCCCGGCGCCGTTGGGACCCAGCAAGCCGAAAACTTCACCGGGTTCGATGGCAAGATCCAGAGAATCGACCGCCAGCATGGTTCCAAAACGTCGGGTCAGGGCTTTCGTTTCAATAATAGCCATATATCAACTCTCCACGACCGGTTGAGAAAGGCTGGTCGACGAAAATAGTCCCTGTAGAAACTGGAAAGCCTGATGGATGGTTTCCCGTTCAGCTGGAGTCAGCCGGGATAGAATCTCCGTAAGACGCGCCTGTGTGCCAGCGTGGGCCTTTTCGAGCAAGGCCTGTCCCTGCTCAGTCAGAGTCAATGTTATGCGTCTACGGTCCGTCGATGAATCCCAGCGCGTGACCAAGTGGTTTGCAACCATCGCGCTGATCATTTTGCTTACAGTAGGTGATGTCAGGCCGAGATGCCCGGCCACCGTTGCCAGGGATGCACCAGGATTACGGTTGAGAAATGTGAGCGTCCGGAACTGAACCACGCTCAGTTCAGAACTTCGCCGGCTCCGCATCTCCGTTCGGATGGTGCGCATGATCACTGGTACCACATCCAAGACTTCACGAGCAATTGTTTCAGAAGATGCATTCATTGTTCGCCTTTCTAACAATTAGATAGGCGAATTATATTCTAAAACCCACTGCGGTCAATCTTCTGTCCAAGAATCTTTGGTGAAGAAACGTCCTTTCTCGAGGAATACAGGCTAGAGCGTAGATCGATCAACTTAAAGTAACTGTACTTATAGGTTTTTAAAATTTATTTTCCCCACATTGGGAATAGTTTCAATATCCAACGGGTCATATAGACTCCCGCCAGGGAGGATCCAGTTGTAACCGGGATCATCACCGCCCATGCTCTCCAATCCAGCGGGATTACCCCGAAGAGCGACCGCAGTGGGGTATATAAGGCCAGCAGTTGCAGGCAGACCGCCACCGCATAGCTGATCAGCAGCGCCCGGTTCGACCAAATGGATAGGCTATCCATCTGCCGTACCACCATCACGCGCGTGAAGGCATGCAGGACGATGCTGGTGAAGAGCATGCTGCGTGCGTAGGGCACGCCGCCGAACTGCAACCCAACCCAGAAGATCAGGCCATAGGCTATCAGGGTTCGGAGGATACTCCCAACAATGGTGGCGTAGATGGCTTTGTTCAGGATAGGCTCGTCATGCCGGCGCGGGCGGCGTTTCATGACATGCGGCACCACCGGGTCGGCTGCCAGGGCGCTGGCCGGCACCAGGTCGGTCACCACATTCACCCATAGCAGCATGATGGCGGAGAGCGGGAAGTAACCGGCAATGGAAAGCGCCAGGACCACGAATACCTCGCCCAGGCTGGTGCTGAGCAGGTAGTTGGTGAACTTGCGGATGTTATCGAAGATCCGGCGGCCTTCTTCAACGGCAGCCACGATGGTGGAAAAATTATCGTCTAGCAGTACCATGGCGGAAGATTCCTTGGCGATATCCGTGCCGCGCAGGCCCATTGCCACACCCACATCCGACTGCTTCAAGGCAGTCGCATCGTTTACTCCGTCCCCGGTCATGGCCACCACATGTCCGGCATCCTGCAGCGCTTGCAGCACCTGCTGCTTGACTTGGGGCGTGGCGCGCGCGACGATATCCACTACCTTCATTTTTTCGACCAACGCCAGACCGGTGATGCCGCCCATCTCGCGTGCATCCATGACGCGCCCCCCGATCCCGAGTGTCCCGGCGATGGCCTGGGCGGTCAGACCGTTATCGCCGGTGATCATCAACACCCGGATACCGGCGCCCTGGGCACGTGCAATCGCTTCAGCGGCGCCTGGGCGGGGCGGATCGATCAGGGCCAGCAACCCCACGAAGGTCATTTCGTTTTCTGCTTGATCAACTGATACGCCTGTTGGTAGTTCCCGGCTGGCCACTCCCAGCACGTAAAAACCCTGGCCCTGCAGCTCGGTCACCCGTTGGCGGATGGCCTGGCAATGCGAATCCGCCAGTGCATATTCCTGCGTCCCTTCCTGGCAGCAGGCGCAATGCGCCAGTACTGGGCCGGGTGCGCCTTTGGTGAAGGCGAAATTCTTTCCATCCCTGGCATGGATGGTGGTCATCATCTTGCGTTCGGAACTGAAGGGGATCTCGTTCACGCGTGGCGTATCTTTGCGCGCCTGTTCAGGGTCCAGGCCGGCAAGCAGGGCAGCCTTAACTAAGGCCGTATCGACCGGGTCGCCATGAACCTCGGAGTCCGCCTCGTTGCCAACCGTCGCCTCGTTACAAAGGATGGCCGTTCGCAGCAGTTCCAGCGCGGCATGGTTTTCTTTGACCGCTTGAGTGAGATCGACCATCTGTCCCCCAACGTACAGGCGCTGCACTGTCATCATGTTCTGCGTCAGGGTACCGGTCTTGTCGGTGCAGATGGTATCCACCGAGCCGAGTGACTCGACCACCGATAACCGGCGCACCACCGCATTCCGGCGGGCCATCTGGCGGGCGCCCAGGGCCAGGGCGAAAGTCAGCACGATCGGCAGGCTCTCGGGAATGGTGGCGATCGCCAGGCTGAGCGTATTAAGCGCCACATCCACGGGTGGTTCATGCAGGAGAAAAAGCAGGATGACTGCTACTACGGCTGCCAGGCTGGCGACAATGACCGTCATCTGGCGGGCCATCTTTTGCACCTCCACCTGGAAAGGCGTGGGGCGTTCGGCCATTTCGCCCAGGGTTCCGGCAATCTGCCCGACTTCGGTCGCCATCCCGGTGGAAACCGCCACTGCGTGCCCGGTTCCATGAGTAATGTATGTTGATGCATAGACCATGCAGGTGCGCTCTGCCAGGGCGGCGTCCGGTGCGACCGGCGCAGGGGACTTATCCACCCCCACGCTTTCGCCCGTCAGCGCCGATTCATCCGTGCGCAGGCTGTTCGCTTTGATCAGACGTGCATCTGCCGGGATCTTCTGGCCATGCGTCAATACCAGGATGTCACCCGGCACCACTTCCGCCGCGTCGATCTGCTGAGAAATACCCGCACGCACAACGGTGGTCTTGAAAACCAGCAGACGATCGAGGGCTTCCAACTCTTTCTGGGCGCGGTATTCTTCGAAGAAACTCAAAGCAACGCTCAGAACGATGATACCAAGAATGAAATAGGCAGTCAGCCTCCGTCCGCTTTCCCCCGGCAGGTAGCTGACCATAAAGGCCAGGATGGCTGCAAAAAGCAGAACAAAAATGAAATAATTGGAGAACTGCTTGAGTAGCAACCGCCAGGGGTTGATAGCCTTGCGGCGGATGATCTCATTCCGTCCATGCTGCGCCAGAAGGTCGGCAACTTTTGTGTTGGTCAGGCCTTCTGGACGGGTAGAAAGCTGCTGATAAATTTCTTGAATATCAAGATTATGCCAAGCAGTTGTCGTCACAATTTACCTACCTCACAAAGTACGAATTATACAAAGAATATCGACAAATAACACTTTGAATGTTTGGTTATTAATTAATTCTCATCTATAAACCTTCTTACAGGCCTGATTATTCCAAATGCAACGATTACTAATTGATCATCCTTTTTCCCCAATCCTATGACGTTTTTTGCAGCAGACTTCCTTTATACTCTCACGGGCTAGCCGAACGGTCTTCCCCGTCTCTATTATAACGAAAACGACTGCGCTCTTGCCCGACCGAGGCGCCCGTGGTCACTTCGATTCCATCGGCGAAGCAGCCACCTTTCTCGCAATAAAGACCAGGGCGGCTTAGTGGGACATGGGAATTTCCAGCCCACTAGTCGCCAGAGACCCATGCGCACGCCCAGCACCTGGCGGGGACACAGATGGCCATGCCGAGCTGAAGACAGCTTGAGAAATTCATGGATTTCCATGGGCAAGAGATACCCCTGATTTAATTTGTAAATAAATGTAATTTGCCATCTGGCGCGTTTTCCACACGCAGAACGGTCAGGGCCTTGCCAGCCGGGCCGTGCACCACTTGCCCCTGGAGGCCAAAACGCGAACCATGGCAGGGACAGGTGAAACCGTCCGGCTGCGGGTCGACCGTGCAACCCAGGTGCGGGCAGACCAGGCTGAGAGCAGTAAAACCACTGGTGCTGCGGATCAACAAAGCCGGAACCTGCGACAGTACGGTGCGCGATCCCGGCGCGTAATCTGTCGGCGCTCCCAGTATGAATTCGGTTGGAACCGGCGGCTGCGACTGGTAGCTGAGGTAACGCAGCAAACCAGCCAGCCCCAACAACCCGCTCAGGGTCAGCAGTCCGTTGCGGGCCAGTTTCAAGAAATCACGCCTGGAAAGTTTTTCCTCTCTCATCTTTGCACCGAGTGGCACTGGTGGCAGGAGGCCGAACTCTGATCGTCGGGATTCTGCAGGCAGCCCGAGCCCATCACTGGCTTGAACGTGAAAACCTGCCCGGTGGCTTTTCCCACCAGATGGTAGGTACCATCTGGCAGGAGGCGCGTATTCCAGAGCGGTTCGCCCTTATCGGTCACCAGGATGGTATCGCCCAGTTGCAGGGTCACCACCGGGTTGAGCTGTGCCAGCCGGAAAGCCAGATCGTTCGGGTCGGTCAGGGTACGCGTCTTCGGCAGGCTGGTCAGCGTGCCGTGGCAGGTTTGGCACTGGATGTACTGGATATCTAGTTTGCTGCTGTACAGGCTACCATCCCCCATCGCCTCGGTGCGGGTATGGCAGTCAATACAGTCCAGCGTCCATTCGCATTTGGTGAACTGGGCGATCGGCTGGTAATAATCCTGCAAACGTGTGGTGGCTGTGTCGGTGCGCGGCTGGAAGGTCATTGTACGCAAGTCATAGTTGCCGCGGTTGTGGCAGGCATCGCACTGGGTGTAGGGGATAGCGGTGGTCAACTGGTGCACCAGGGTAGCCGTTTTGGTGTTCACGCTGGTCAGGTCGGGCGCCTGAGTGGGCGTATGGCAGGCTGCGCAGCCGGTGAAATGATCGTAGCGCCCGCCGTTCTGCAATGGCTGGGCCGACAGGTGACAGGTGAGACAGTTCTGTCCGAACAGCCGCAATTCCGGGTTGGTCTCCGTCTGCGGGTCGAACATCTTCAGGCTGGTGATGCCACTGGTGCTGAGCGGGTCCTGGATGGCGGAGGTGCCGAACTGGGCCTGCAGACTGGACTGGGCACCATAGGTGTAGCGCATGACGGCAATCGCGCCAGCGTATGTATCCTGGATGCTGGTGGTGGAGCGCTGGATATCATCGCTGAAAGTGGCCGCTGTTCCGCTGTGACAGTTCGTCCCGCCGCAATTGGCCTGGACAACCGAATAATCCGCCGGGTTGGCGCCGCCCCGCAAGGTACTGTGGGCCAGGGTGGCATCCAGGGCCAGCGGTTCACCACCATGGCAAATCACGCAGCCGAAAGTCTTGACCGGGTGGGATTTGCTGATCTCCGGCAGATCGCTATGGCAGGTCAGACAATATTCCTCTTTGCCGGTCAGGGTCGGAATCAGCGCGATCGGCTTAACACGGTGGCCATCCCACCAGGCAATCCCCAGCAGGGTCAACAGCAGCAGTGCGGAAGCGATCACGATCAGTCGGCGCATAATCTTACGACATCGGCAACAATGCCAGAACAGTCAGAACGAGGAGCGCCAAGAGGATGCCCACGAAAAAGACCTGCGCCAGCCGGGTGCCTTTGGGGAACCATTTACCCAGCTCTGTCTCGGACGGTTTCGGGAAAACGTAAGGGATCAGCGTCAAGGCCAGCAACACAGCCAGCGGCACGACCACGCCCCACAGGAACGGACTGCCCAGCTTGAGCAGCTCCTGCACCCACAGGAAGAACCAGGGCGCCCGGGCAGTGGCAGAAATGGCCGAATCCACCGTGATCGGCGCAGCCAGCGGCGCCGGGGCGAAGACCGACAGGATCAGCAGCGCCACGGAAGCCAGCAGCATCGCCAGCACTTCCCGCCGGACCAGCTCGAAGCGCGAGATGCGTTCCTGGCTGGCGCGCAGGTGCGGGGGCGGCACGGCAATCCCGCCATCCCGGCGGACGTGGAAGATGTGCCAGACCAGCAGGATGCCGGCAGCCAGCATCAAGCCGCAGATGTGCCAGCCGTAGATGCGGATGAGGGTGGCTGCGCCAGGCTGGGATCCACCCACGAGGCTGCCGTACAGCAGGCCGCCAATCAGCGGGATGGACTTGATCAAATTGGTTCCGGCGATCAGGGCGTAATGGATACCTTCATCCCAGCGCAGCACGTAGCCGGTGAAATCCAGCAGCACCGCCAGTACGAACAGGCCCATCCCGAGCAGGTAATTGAAGCGGCGCGGCGGCAGATAGGCGCCGGTGAAGATCACCCGCAGCAGGTGCAGCAGGCTGACGATCACCAGAAACTGCGCCGCCCAGAAATGCAGGTTGCGCACCAGCCCGCCAAACGGCACCAGGAAGGCCAGCGTCTGGATCGACTGGGCCGCCTGGTCGGGGGTAGGGATGTAATAGAAAACCTCCAGGATGCCGGTGACACATAGTACCAATACAAGGAAGACCGCCAGCCCACCCGCCGCCAGCGTATACCGGAAGCGCGCCTGCCGGGCAGGAATCGTGGGTGGATGGAGATGGTGGAAGAAATTGGGACGCATTTATTAATTATATACTGAAGATAAAAACCGCCCCTTTGCCAGGAGCGGTTTTCTTGGTTCAGGGGATGGACCGGCAAAACAAAAGAATCAGATCATGAGGCCCTGTCGTGATGTTGCTCTGTCTCGAACACTGGCAAATACTTCACCGCCAGGCCGAAGGCCAGGATGCCGCCCGAGAAGATGCCGACCGAGACCAGCACTTCCGGCAGGGACGGGAAGTAGTGCACGTTGTTCGCCATAAAGGTGGGAATGTACGTGAGCGGGTCGGGATGCTTGACCCCAAACCAGCTCACGTCGAAGCGGTTCAGGATCATGCCCAGCAGCACCATAATGGCTCCGTAGAACTGTCCCCTGGCGCTCTGACGGAATTTCCTGATCGAGAACAGCACCAGCGGGATCAGCGCGCCCACCAGGATCTCAGTCCAGAAGAGCACACTCATCAGGCCGCTTGTGAAGAGCAGGCCCAGGCTGTGCGCCAGGGTCAGCTGAGTGAATTTGATCACCAGGTACAAACCCAGCACGAATGGGTATGCCCGCGCCAGTTTTTCCAGTAGATGGGTTTCCAGGCCCAGCTTGAAGTAGCGTGCGCTCAGCGTCGATTCAAAGATGATCATCGATAACCCAATCGAGATCGCCGAGACAAAGAACAGAACCGGTAATATCGGGGTCCACCAGAGCGGGAAGAGCTTGGCCGGCTGGATGATCAGTAACGAACCCAGCGAAGACTGGTGCAGGGTCGAAAGCACCACGCCCAGGATCACGAAAGGCATGATGAAGCGATGGATCAGGTTTGCGAACTTTTGCCACTTGAGCCCTTCAAACAACACTGGCGCGAACTCAATCGCCAGCACGGTCAGGTAGGTCATCACACACAGGCCGATTTCCAGCAGAACCGAGGTACCGTTCATGTGGATCAGCATGTACCAGATGCGCTCCGGGTGGCCCAGGTCAACCAGCAGCGCGATCACTACCATGATGTAACCCAGGAAAGCCGTCAAAATCGATGGACGCAGCAGGGGCTTGAACTGCTTCAATTCGAAGATATACACGGTCGCGGCCATCAGGAAACCGCCACTGCTGATGGCTACCCCGGTGAACAGGTCGAAACTGATCCAGAAAGCCCACGGATAGGAGTTGCTCAGGTTGCTAATGGCACCGATGCCGTAAATGTACCGTACCATCGCAATCACAAAGGCAATTCCCATCAGGACAAGCAGGATCAGCGGCAGCAGGCCGATATGCAGGCGTTTGTTAATGGCGATCTGCATTTTCATTTGTCAGCCTCCTCAAGCTGTTTCGCTTTGGCTTCTTTTTCTGCCGCGATGGCTTCCTTGCGCTTGTTGAACCAGTGCACCGCCATAGCGGTACCGGATAGCACGGCTGCCCAGGAGAGGGCAAACGGAATTGTGAAGCCCATCACTTCTTCGCTGACTTCTTTGACCGGGCGCTCGGTCAAAGGCGGCAGGCCCAGCTCGGTGAACGGCACATGCGACAGGATCAGGTAGGAGGTGCCGCCGTTCTCGAATTCGCCGTAGACATGGTTAACGTACCGGTCCGGGTGGGCCTGGATGCGGGCGTGCGCTTCCGCCACCAGGTCGGCCCGTTCGCCGAAGACCAGCGCATTGGTCGGGCAGGTCGCCACGCAGGCCGGCTGCAAGCCAATATCGATGCGCTGCGGGCACATCGTGCATTTATCAATGAAGGCACCTTGCAGCAAGCCTTTATCGAAATCGAAATGCGGCACGCCGAACGGGCAGGCGTTCATGCAGTAGCGGCAGCCGATGCACTTGGTCGGGTTGTACAGCACCGGCCCATCGATGCGTTTACTGTACGCGCCGACCGGGCAGGCCGACAGGCAGTCCGGCTCGTTGCAGTGCATGCAGTGGTAGACCATGCTGGCGCGCGTCAGGTTCGGGAACTGGCCCTTCATGCCGATCCCGGACACCCAGATGCGGGTCTTGTCCATATCGATCTTGTTTTCCACACTACAGGCCACCATGCAGGCGCGGCAGTCAATGCAGCGGGTGGCATCGAAAATGAAGGCTTTATGTTGGATATCGGCCATGTTATATCTTCTTTACCGTTACAAATGTCTGGCTGAGCGCCTGGCTGCCGCTTACCGGATCGGTGAAAGTCTGGTGCAGGTCCGAGTCGCTGGCGCCCTCGCCATAGGCCACCGTCAGCCCCTTGGACATATGCCCGAAGCCGGGCGTCAGGTAGACGCAGTCCGGGCGGATGGCCTGGGTGGCCAGCAACTGGATCTGGATCATGCCGACCGGGCTGGTGACTTCCACCATGTCGTTAGTGGCCAGCCCCAGGCTGTGGGCGGTCTGGGTGTTCATCCACAAGCGCGGCGGATCGGCATATTTGTGCAGGTACTGGTTGTTCTGGGTGCCCATCTGGGTATACTGGGCCACCTTGCCGGTCAGCAGGTAGAACTCCCCGGCCTTGGGCCTGAGGGGTTCCTCCCACACCGGGAGCGCTGCAAACCCGCCGTTGGCCAGGGTGGTTGAATAAATTTCGATCTTCCCGCTGGGCGTGTTCCACTTCGGTTCGATGGCTTCGTCGCTGCTGTCTGGAGTCTCGCCGGGCAGATCCACGTAGCCCTGCTGCTTGACCTGGTCGAGCGATACCCCCAGGGGTGCCAGTTGCTGTTTAAGGTAATCTTCCTCGTTGGCATATTGAAAATAATCGCTCAGGCCGAGGCGCTGCCCAAGCTGCTTGTAGATCCACAGGGTCGATCTGCCTTCGCCCTGGGCAGCGATGACCGGCTGGCGGACATAGGCGCGATTGCCGACAAGGTTGAGCGGATCGTAACGCTCCAAATAGGAGGCTTCGGGCAGCACCACGTCCGAGAACCAGGCAGTGTCGTTCATAAGGATATCGATGGTGGCAATGAAATCCAGCTTTTGGAAGAGCTGCAGTGTGCGGCCGCGGTCCGGCAGGGACATGGCCGGGTTCTGGCGGGAGATGAACCAGCCATGCGCCGCGTAAGGCTGCCCGGCCAGGGCGGCTTCGCGCATCTCCTGGAAGACACCGATATCCAGCGGGACGAATGGATATTTCCAGGGCACCCCGTCCAGACGCTGGGCGGTGACACGTGGGTAGGGCGGTTGCGGGACGGAACCCAGGCTGCCGGTTTCCTCCCCGGACTCATTGAACATGGCCACGCCCCAGTTACCAACGATGGCATTCAGGATGGTGATGGTACGTTCGGTCTGGAAGGAGTTGACGAAGTTGGAGGTGCGCCAGCCGTTGTGGGCCATGGCATAGGGCGCGGCTGCCGCGAATTCACGCGCAATGCGCTGGATGGTATCGGCAGGAATCCCGGTGATGCCGGCCGCCCAATCGGGCGTGTACTGGGCCACCGCTGCCGGCAATTTCTCAAAGCCGAAGGTGTTTTTCGCCACGAATTGTTTGTTATACAGCCCCTCCCCCACGATGACATGCAGCATGGCCAGGTGAAAAGCCAGGTCGGTGCCCGGGCGGATCGGCAGCCATTCCGAGGATTTGGCGGCCGTCTTGGTGAAGCGCGGGTCCAGGGTGACCACCTTGACGCCCCTGTCGATGGCCGCGCTCAAGGCAGATGTTTCGGAGGTGGAGATGGCCTCCATCAGGTTCCGGCCGGTCAGGATGATGTACTTCAGATCGTCGTATTTGCGATCTGGTTCCTGCATGCCATACGTAACCAGGTTACCGACGATCATGGCGTTGAAACACAAGCTGCGTTGCGTGCCGTAGTTGGGCGAGCCGAAGGCATTCAGGAGGTTCTCGAACTGGGCCTGGCTGAGGCAGTGCGTGGTGGAAAACAACATCGCCTCGGCGCCGTAGTTCTTCTTGATCGAGAGCATGTTCTCGGCCACCATGTCGAGCGCTTCCTCCCAGGAAGCTTTACGGAACAGACCTTCGCCGCGCTCGCCGACCCGGATGAGCGGGGTCAGCACCCGGTCGGGGTCGTATGTATTCATCAGCCCGGATTGCCCGCGTGGGCACAGCTTGCCGTTCGAATGCGGGTGCTCGGGGTTGCCTTCCAGCTTGACCACGCGGCTGTTCTCCACTTTGGCCAGCAGGCCGCAGCGCCACACGCACATCTCGCACATGCTCGGGATGTAGCCGCTGCCCGCCGCATCCAGCAAGCCGCTGGCACGGGCAGCTTCCGCCACCTGGGGCGGGATGAACTGTCCCAGGACCAGCGCACCAATTCCCGCCCCGCTGACTTTCAGAAAATCGCGGCGTGTAATAGTATTCGGCATTATTTATCCTGATTCTTTTCTTTTCGCTGCATGCCGGCCCGGTCGATCAAATAGAACAGCAGTAAAGCCATCAGTGAAAAGGCCAGCACGGTCAGGTAGGGATTGAGGTTCCAAAGGTCGGGCATGACCACATTCCCCAGTGCGGCGATCTTCGAGATTTGCGGGAATACATTCTGATAGGTCAGACCGTAGATGATTGCGCCAACTAAAAAGCCAAGCAAACCAGGGACAAGATAATCAAGTTTTCCTTCGCCGGAACCGGCGACACATGTACCTGGTCAGTACCCGGTCAGGGCCATCCCGACCCCGAATAAGAGCCCACCGGCCAGGTTCCCGACGATATAGGTGGCAGGTACGGTTGGGAATGTGACCAATCCGAGGCCGCGCAGGCCGTACAGACCGATCATGGCCACCACCAGCGCAGTCATCATGAACTTCAATACCGCCATATCGGTGAAGCGGAATTGATTGACGATCTTATTATATTTTGTCAGGCCGGCTTTGTTCAATGAAAAACCAAAGAACCCGCCCAGCACCAATGCAATGACATAATTCATGGTGTTTCTCCCTTCCTAATAGCGGTTGCGATAAATGATCAGGGCTGTGACGATACCGGAAGCGAACATTCCGGCGATGAAAAGGAAGGCCGCCGGTACCAATAACATGCCTCCCGAGATGGCCAGTCCGCTGGTGCAGCCTCCGGCGATCCCAGCCGCGTATTCAAGCAGGATCGCACCGAGGAAGCCCAGCACCCAGCGTTTCCAGGTCTGCGGCCCAAAGATGCGCTTCCACTGCGAGTCGCTATTGGAGGCATCCTTCTTACCCCATTTCAATGTCTTGCTGGAGGCAGCGCCGATCATGCCGCCGAAGAATACGCCCACCAGCAGGATCACGCCCCAGGTGATGCCGGGGGGCATGACAACATTAAAATACATGTTGTTAAAGGCCGTTGGCGCAATCGCTTTGCCGATCATCCCGGCCAGGTTTTCAAAAGCGCCGGATGCACCCAGGAGCTTATTGGACAATAGCACTGCCAGGACCCCGACGACCCCGAGCAGGATACCTGCTGCATAGGGCGACCAGGTTTCCTTACCGATTTGCTTTTTCAACCAATCCATACGCTTCTCCTTTTGCTTTAAGTAATTGGGTGTCAGAGAATCAGGCGATCATGTAACGGCTGACTTAACCCTTTGGACGATTTTCTTCCGAGGGCGCGGAGGAATCGTCCGGCTTGATCAAATTCACAATGGATGCAAAGAGTTCTGCCGCAGTCCCTGGTTTCGCCAGGATCTGGCGCAGGTTCTTGCGCGCTTCCGGTTTCAGTTTGGCCAGTTCCGGCACCATTTCAACCACATCTGCCGGGTAGCCTTCCTGCACTGTCTTGGTCGCCTGGATCTGTTTGGTATCCTGGAAGGAGACACTCACCCAGCCTTCCCGGCGCAGCACGAAGTATCCACCGCCGAACAGCATGGCGGCGATCATAACGATCAGGATGACATTGCCCACGTTGACCGGTCCCTGTCCCAGGACACTTTCGTTATAGCGCTGGGTATAGTCGACCATCTGCACGGCTGGGATGGAACTTGCCGGAGCCGCTGCTGAAGCAGCCGGGGCGGCTGGAGTCGTGGCGGCGGCCGGTTGGGAGGCTGCCTGGGTTGGAGCGGCGCTGCTCGAACCGATGGTCACCCCCAGCGTGGTAGCATACAGTTGGGCCTTGGCCTGGAAATCCGCCGCATGGCAGCTCTTGCAGCTAGCGGCGATATCCTTAAGGGGATCGACCAGCCCGACGTGCGCAGCAGCCTCGGTGGTGGCCTGATTGTTCCCAGCGTGGCATAGGTAGCAGAAATCGCCAAACGCATGCGATGTGTGCCAGGCCGTTCCATCGTTATTGACCGGATCCTTGGCCTGGGTCTCGTGGCAATTCTTGCATGAAGATGCCTGGGAGCCACACTGGGCGCTGACCGATTGGGCCGGCAGCAAAAGGAATATCCCCACCGTGATCAAGAGAACCAGCCCCGTCCCCAGCAAATATAAGGGGAGTCTTTTCAAGCGCATTTCTGCCTCCTCCAAAAAAAGTTCTTCCAACTCATCAAAAATTAATTAAGAGCCGTAATTGGAAGGGTACGGTTTCGCCGACCCATTCCAATTCAGAACTCCTTAAACTACTTCGACCAAGCTGGCCCGTCTCTGGATGCCGTCACGCATGATGCTGCGCAGGATATCCAGGGCGTCGATGACGCGTGGATCTGCCAGGCTGTATTGCACCGTCATGCCCTGGCGTGTGGCGATCACCAGCCCTCGGTCGCGCAGGTTCTTGAGATGACGCGAAATGGTCGGTTGCGGCTGGCCCAGTTCCTTCGTCAACTCGGTCACATTGCTCGGCCCATCCGCCAGGGCATACAACAGGATCAGACGGGTCGAGTCAGCCAGCGCCGAACAGAAATCGGCGTGGAGCTGGGTGATTTCTTGAACAAGTGTGGTTGATACCATGTTTTATGACCTTATTCGGATAGACGCATATATACATTTACATAATACGCTTGTGACAAGATGTACAAAAGTACCGGGCGTAATATAAATATTTGATTAATGTCATAATTTTTTTACATGCGCTGTCTGCGTTCCTTCTCCCCGGATGAACCATTTTCGATGTTGCTTTTTCCTACGGTTATCTTCATACTTCTCCCTGATTGCCTTCTTTCTCCTCTGTGCCATCTTCTTCTCTAATAATTCCCATCCATCCCAATAGGCAGATCCTTCGGCGGCGTCCATGTGGTGGTAAGCCAAACAAGCCATTCGATCCGGTCCAGCGGCATGGTCATCGCCGCGGTCATCGGATCATCATGGTGCAATACTGGTTTATAGAAGCCAAGCCGGGGCACTTGGATTATGCCCCGGCTTAGAAGTTCCAAATCGTTGGATTATTTTCCGGCGCGGATCTTCGGGCCGCTCATGGGAGCACCAAAAAGCGGAGCGAAGACGCAGAAGTCGAAAAGGCCGGCCAGAAGCGGTACGAGACCAACGATGGCCACAATGATGCCACCTACACCGTGGATGACCAACAGCCCCAAAGCGACGAGCACGATGCCTGCCACAATTCGAGTGATGCGACCGGCCGGGGAAGCCATAAATTTTACGAAGGGGTTCATTTTATATCTCCTATTTGATTTGAATTAGTTTGTACCCCCAGTATAGGAGATCGACACAATTCTGTCTGTGACAAAGTCACACAACGGAGCGGGCTTGTAAAGCCTCCCTTTCCAGTATCTTGATGTTTCCGCGGGATACTTGGATGATTCCCTGTGAGGAGAAATCTTCCAGGATGCGGCTGATGACTTCACGCGAAGTGCCCAGCTCACCGGCAATCTCCTGATGGGTGATATGGATCAGATCGGATCTGAGACTGCGCTCAAGTAAAAGCGATACAAGCCGGGTATCCATGCGGCGGAAAGCTACTTCCTCCACAATCTCCATGACCGCAGAAAGCCTCTGGGAGAGCAGCTCGAAGATAAACTCCCGCCAAAGATCGTAGCGTCGGACCCACTCCCGGAATGTATCCGCTGGGATCATGACGGCCTCAGCTTCCTTTTCCACCGTGGCAACAGCCGGAAAATTCTTCTGGCTCAGGATGGCATTGGCGGTCAGGATACACGACTCTCCGTTTCCGAAACGATATAAGGTGATTTCCCGCCCCGTTTCGCCAATTTTGTAAACACGGACAACCCCTGAGATCAAAAGCGCAATTGCATCTACGTGGTCACCTTCGATGAAAACATCATGGCCATTGGGGATTCGCATGAAGATGGCGGCCTGCTGAAATTCATGCAGCAGACCCTGGTCAGCATGCTTAAGGATGGGCAAAGCGTGGATGATTCGTTCGAATTGTTGTGAGTTAATCATTTTATTCTTCCATAATAGCGAAATGGCGGCGAACTGGATCAACCGGTTCTCTGCACATTAGCCGGGAGTTCGGCCGACTGCTCGGCTGCGCCCCATAGGGAGTACCTTATA
>Ga0182027_10005008_pt1 | contig 20280 bp, 17 predicted proteins | sample 712E1DmetaG_FD_121300 | JGI IMG/M metagenome (GOLD analysis project Ga0182027, IMG submission 121300) | Permafrost microbial communities from Stordalen Mire, Sweden - 712E1D metaG (Illumina Assembly) | ecosystem: Environmental > Terrestrial > Soil > Wetlands > Permafrost | place: Sweden...
CCGGCGGCTCGTCCGTCTGTGCGGCACCCGCCGGTGCTACGATCCCCCGGCTGACGTCTGCCGCTTGCCACCCGAGCTATCTGACATCGCGGACCCGGAGCCGCTCGGGATAGGAGCCTCCATGCTCGACCACGAAGAGAAGTTCCTGTTCAAGGAGGAGACCCTCCACCTGGCGAATGCGCTGGCCGAGCCGGGTGTCCTCGACAACGTCGAGGATCTGCTGACCGACGTCATCACCAGCCCGCGCTTCGACTCGGAAGTGTTCACCCTGGAGCGGTCGCTCCAGGTGATGCTGGGGGCCCGGGCGGGCGCCACGCTGGTCGGGCTGCTCACGGTGACGCCGGAGGTATTCGACGAGACGGCAGAGGTGCGCATTCCGCCCGAGGTCCAGGAGCGGCTGATCGCCTGGCGGGCTCGCTTCGGTCTGGCGATCGACAACGCCCTCAACTACCTGAACAACCCGGACGGCATTCAGGGCCACAACTTCTCGACCCAGATCGCCCACGCCGACGAACGTCAGGTTCTCCAGGGTCGGCTCACGCTGGTGCGGTACAACAACGAGCCGCAGTTCTTCCTCGCAGATGCCGGCGTCTTCTTCGGTCTCGTGGTCGACATCCTGGAGCGGCTCGGCCCTTATCTCGGCCCGGATGCAATCGACGCCGAGACGCTGAGCCGGCTTCGCGAGGCCGTTCAACTCGTAGAACGCAAGACGGCGACGCGAGGCTGATCCGCGCTCGCGTTTCGCGAATCCGCCAGGCAGCCGTGCGGTGAGATGCGGCCGCCGCGGAGAGAACGGCGGCCGCTGAATGGCGGGAGGCTGCTGCGTCGACAGCCGCCCGGATGAGCGATCAGGACTTCGGTTGGTCCTGCGGGCGAGGTGCGGACCCAGCAGGGGAGTTGGGTCCCGGGGGTGTCACCGGCGATGTCCAGGACACCGGCTGGGCCACTGTGAAGGGCAACAGGCGCTTGCGGTATGGATCGAGAATCCGGCCCGCGAAGCCCAGCAATATCAGAAGGATGAGACCCACCACCGAGACCGGGACGATCAGAATGGCGATCCAGATCAGGAGGGTGGCGGTCGCTTTGCCCACCTCGCCGAGGGCACCGGCTGCCTGACCGGCCTGGTCGCCGGCGCTCCACGGAATAGGTGTCGCGGTCGGCGAGGGTGTCGGCGTCGGGGAAAGGCTCGGGCTGGGCGTGGCCGGGACCGGCACGACGAAGATGACCGTCAGGGTGCTGTAGGCAGCTTGATCGGTCAGACCCGCCAGCTGACCCGATAGTTCCTCGATCTGACCCTGGACGTCGGTCAGGCGCTGCTGGACCGCCAGGATGTCGGCGATCGTGGTCGCTTTGTCCATGATTGCCTGCAGGGCCTTCTCGCTCGCCTTCAGGTTCGCTATGCGAGCCTGAAGATCGACGATCTGGCCGCCGACCGGGGTCGATTCAGTGTGCTCGCCCAGGATCTTGATGCCGAGCTTGCGCATGACGGCAAGGGCGTCTTCGAACTTGTCGGCCGGGATTCGATAGGTGACCGACGCGGCGTCCTGGGCAATGGTGCTTGTCCGATCCGACCCCGCCATCCATCCACCCAGAACGTGGATCTGGTCGGTGGCGCGAGTGACGGCATCGTCGAGGGCCGTGACCTGGATGCTGATCGTGCCGACCTTGACGATCTGGTTCTCGGGCGACGTGGCGTTCGGGAGTGGCGCCGGGGCAGCGGCAGTCGAGTTGGCCTCGCCCGGAGCCGAGGTTGGCCCGGCGGGCACGCCGTTGATGTAACCCGTGAGTCCGGCGGCAGTCGCTGCAGGGGCGGCCGCGGCAGGAGTCGCCGCCACCTCATTGTCGTACGAGTAGGGGGTGGGTAGCGCCGATGATGCGCTTGAGCACGCCCCAACAACCACCCCCGCCGTGAGCAGCGCGAAACAGAGCTTCCTGGCTCGCATCGTTACCCTCTCTTGCCCTCGCTGAGGCCTCGTCGCGGCGAACGTCCGCTCGGGTCTCACCATAAATGCGGTGTTGCCACGGCTACGGATCACCCCGGCAACACCAGACACGATATGTCGCGTCACGCCCCGGCGTCGGCGTCCCGGCGGCGCGCACGGCCGAAGATCCGACGGCCCAACGCCAGGATCCCGAACAGCAGGAGAGCCGCAATCGACAGCGGCAGCACCACGATCAGGATCCAGACGCCGATTGTGGCCAGTCCCTGGCCGATCCGGACGAGCGCCGCGCCGGCTTGATCGATCTGGTTGCCGATGGTCCAGTCTTGCGTCGCCTGTGTTGTCACCGTCTGGGCCGGCAGCTGGAATGTGACGGTAAGTGTGCTCATTGCTGCCTGATTCTTGAGCTGGTTGATCTCGGCCGTGATCTCCTCGATCTGACCCTGGACGTTACTCAACTGCGTCTCGACGGCGATGACATCCGCAATCGCGATGGCTCGACCCATGATCGCCTGCAGGGCGGCCTCGGTGGTCTTGAGATTGGTGAGGCGAGCATTGAGGTCGACGACCTCGGCGGTGACATCGCTCGATCCGGTCTGCTCGGACAGGACCTTTGTGCCGACCTTGTGCAAGGCGGACAGGGCCGCATCCCACTGGCCGACCGGCACGCGGAAAGTGATCGACGCCGTGGCTTGATCACCGGTGCCGTCGCGACTCGACGAATCGACGTACCCGCCCAGCTTGGCGATGGTCGACTGGGCATTCGTAAGGGCGGCGTCGATGTCGTTGACCTCGAGGGTCATCTGACCGGTCTTGACGATCTGGGCGGCTTCGGCGGCAGTCAGGACCTGGCCTTGATCGGTCGTGGGAACGGTTCCAGCGATGCCGGAACTGCCGTCTAAGGCGCTCGTTGGCGCTGCCGCGGGGACCATCTTGCCGGGCTCGGGAACGCCGGCGGCCGTGGCGGCGGGCATCGCGACCACGCCGTCGGCGGACTGTACGCCGAACAGCGCAGAATTCCTCTGGACGTCGGCGGTTGGAGGGCTACCGACGATGTAGGCCGTGCCGACGACTGCAGCCACGGCGATCAGAGCGAGGACCCTGGCGATCCGACCGTGGGCACGGACCTGTTCCATGGCTGCCCGACGCAATGAGCGGCGAGCACTAGCGGGCGGATTCGCTGGGGTCTCAGGCTGGGTGGTGTTGTCGGTTGGGTCGCTGTCGTTGCCGGTCACTATTCCGCCCTCCGAATGAGCGTCTGCGCCGAGAGTTCGGCTCTTCAATGTGCAGACGCCGGGAAGGCCGCCACGGTTCCCCGGGGAGGGGCCCCTGGGAGTGGCGCCCGCGAGTGGCCCCGCCGAGTGGCTCAGGCCGTGGCGCCGCGATTGCCCGCCCAGGGCAATCGCCAAACTCATTGCCCTCCGGGCAATGAGTCGTTGTCTATCAGCCGCACCGACCCAAAGCGAACAGCCATGGAGAGCAGCGCCGGGCCGTCGACGCGGGCCAGTTCCCCGAGAGTGGCGGGATCGGCGCAGCTCACGTATTCGGGCTCCGCCAGGGGCTCTGTGGCGAGTACGTCGCGCATCGCGGCCCGCAGCGCCTCGCCGTCGCCTTCGCCGGCCTCGTATCGGGCGCGGGCGGCCAGAAGGGCGCGTCGCAAAACCGGTGCGGCCGCCCGCTGTTCGGGCGTCAACCGGACGTTGCGTGAGCTTGTGGCCAGGCCATCGGCCTCGCGCACGATCGGGCAGCCGAGGATCTCGGTGGCGATCCCCAGGTCCAGGGCCATGCGTCGCACTACGAGCAGCTGCTGCGCGTCCTTCTGACCGAAGTAGGCCCGCTCGGCACCTGCCAGCCCGAGCAGGATTGCCACTATCGTCGTTACTCCTTCGAAGTGGCCCGGACGCGCGGCTCCCTCGAGCGGCGCGGTCAGCCGGCCGAGTCGCACCGTGGTCTGGAAGCCGGGCGGGTAGACCTCGTCCACGGACGGGATCCAGGCGAGGTCCGCGCCGGCCGCGCCCGCCAGGGCCACGTCCGCCGCCTCGTCGCGCGGGTACTTCTCGAAATCGGCGATCTCGTTGAACTGGCGGGGATTGACGAAGATCGTGACCAGGACGGTCGCGTTCTCGGACCGGGCGCGGCGGATCAGCGAGGCGTGGCCTTCGTGGAGCGCGCCCATCGTCGGCACCAGGCCGATCGGTCGGGGCGCCGCGGCCAGGGCCGCGCGCAACTCGGCTCGACTTCGTACGACCCGTGGCATCGCGGAGCCGGCCAAGTGGCTAGAGGTCCCGATCGAGCGGGATCCCGCGGCTGACCTCGACCATCTCCGGCCGGTCGAGCGGAGTCTGGCCCAGGATCTCGTCGAGCGTGGCGTCGTCCATTCGCGTGCTCTGCTCCGGCCCCGGGAACGTTCCCGCGATCACGTCGGCCTGGTAAGCCTCGGCCGCCGACTTGATGATCATGTGCAGTTCCGCATAGTGGCGGGCGTGCTTGGGCGTGAATTCGGCGCTCATGCCCAGCAGGTCCGTGATTACCTGGACCTCGCCGGAGCAGCCGACTCCCGCGCCGATCCCGATCGTGGGAATGTGCAACCGCTCCGTGATGGCGGTGGCGAGTTGCTGGGGAACCAGCTCCAGGACGACGGCGAAGGCTCCGGCCTGCTGGACTGCCAGTGCGTCGGAGAGGAGCCGACGCCCGGCCTCGCGTGTCTTGCCCTGGACGCGGTGCCCGCCGAGCTGGTGGATCGACTGCGGCGTCAGGCCGATGTGGCCCATGACCGGTATGCCGGCCCGGACGATCGTTTCGATGGTGCGGGCGCTCCGCTCGCCGCCTTCCAGCTTCACGGCTCCGGCGCCGCCCTCGCTCATCAGCACCCCGGCGTTCTCGAGGCTCGCCTCGGGGGTCACGCCATAGGAGAGGAATGGCATATCGGCGATGACCAGCGCTCGTCTGGCGCCACGAACCACAGCCTTGGTGTGGTGGAGCATCTCGGCCATCGTGACGCGGACCGTGCTGTCATAGCCCAGCATGACCTGGCCAAGCGAGTCGCCGACGAGCAGCATCGGGATGCCTGCCTGGTCGAGGATGCGAGCGGTGGGGTAGTCGTAGGCGGTCAGCATGGGGATCCGCTGGCCGGCGGCGTAGAGCCGGGCGATCGATGAGATGGTCAGCCGTGCGACCTGCTGCGGCGAAGGGGCCTGGCTCATTGACTCACCTCCGTGGCTTGTAACGCGGCCACCGCGGCCGTTCCGCCGGCCGCGGTGCCACCTCCGACGCCAATTGCCGCGGATGCGAGGCGGACAACGACACGGTCGAGGAGCAGTTCTGCGACCTCGCGTTTGGACAGCAGCGGCAACGCCTCCGGCGGCGCGTCCATCGAGTAGATGGTGACCTTGTTCGTGTCGGTCCCGAAGCCGGAGCCGGGGGCCTCCACGTCGTTGGCCACCAGCAGGTCCACGCCCTTGCCGCGGAGTTTGTCGGCCACCCTGTCGAACGAGCCCGTCTCGGCTGCAAAGCCCACGAGGATGGGCCGGCTTGCACCGGCTGCCCGAGTCCCGGCCCTGACCCGGTCGGCGGTTTCGGCGAGCAGATCCGGAGTGGCGTCCATCTCGAGGGTCAGACCGCTGGCCCTGCTGACCTTCTTGCCGGACGGCGCCTTGGGCCGGAAATCGGCCACGGCCGCCGCCATCACGAGGATGTCGAAGCGCGGTCCCTCGGGCGGAGTCAGAGCCTGCAGGGCCGCCTGCATCTGGGCCGCAGTCTCCGCCCGGGCCACGTGGGCACCGGCGGGCGGATCGACCGATACGTTGGCCAGGATCAGGGTTACGGCCGCGCCACGATCCAGTGCGTCCGCGGCGACGGCGATGCCCATCTTGCCGGTCGATCGATTGCCGACGAAGCGGACCGGGTCTATCGGCTCGGCAGTGCCGCCGGCGGTGACGACCACGTGGCGGCCGGCGAGATCGTTGCGCGACGGCGCAGCGGCGACGTCGCCGGAAACCGCGACGCCCGGCGCCGACTCGGGCGCACCGGGCGCGGCCACGGGCGCGGTTGGGGGAACGCCACTCAGCGCCTCCACGATGGCGTCGACGATGCGCTGCAGGGCGGCGAGCCGGCCCGGGCCGGTCATCCCGGACGCGAGGACGCCGGGCTCTGGATCCACGATGCGGTAGCCGAACTCGCGAAGACGGGCCACGTTGGCCTGCGTGGCCGGGTGGGCATACATACCGCCGTCCATGGCCGGGGCGACGATCACCGGCACGGAGGTGGCCAGGCAGGCCGCCGTGATCGTGTCGCCGGGCATGCCGTTGGCCATGGTGCCCAGCCAGTGAGCCGTGGCCGGGGCAACCACGATCGCCTCGACGTCGTGGGCCGCGGCGATGTGGCCGATCCGCCCGTCTCCCCGAAGCGACAGCACGTCGGAGTCGACCGGGTGGTGGCTCAGCGTCTCTACTGTCAGCGGACCAATGAATTCGACCGCCGAGGTGGTCATGAGAACCCGGACGTCGGCCCCTTCGTTCTGGAGCATGCGCAGCAGTTCGACGGCCTTGTAGGCGGCGATCGAGCCGGTGATGCCCAGGGCGAGGCGACGGTTGCGAAGGCGTCCGGCCGTTTCGGTCATTTGGCGGCCTCCGAGATTATGTGGATCGATCCGGCGGCGCTGCCGGTCCAGCCCGCGGCCGTGTCCCCGGGGACGATCGGCTCGCCGCTGGCGAGAGCCCACAGGATGGCCAGGCCCTTGAGAGTCAGCTCCGGGTCTATAGCATCGACGCCGGGCAGTTTGCGTGCCCACGGCGCCACGGAGAGCCCGCCGGTCAGGACGACCTGAATGTTCCCCGGGTCGACCTTCTCGGTTCGGGCCAGCTCCGTCCGGATGCTCTCCAGCAGCCCAAGGGTCAGGGCTCGATAGCCCAGGACCACGCCGGACTGCATTGCCGAAACCGTGTCGGTGCCGATCGCCTTGGGAGGCTCCTGCAGTTCGATCCGGGGCAGGCGAGCCGTGCGGGAGGCGAGCGCCTCGAGGCCCAGCTCGATGCCCGGTGTGATGGCCCCACCGACGTATGCGCCGTCGCGTGAGACGCAGTCGAAGGTGGTGGCGGTGCCAAAGTCAACGACGATGGCCGGAGTTCCGTACAGTCGGGCAACCGCCACGGCGTTGACGAGCCGGTCTGCGCCGACCTCGACCGAACGCTGCACGCGGATCGGCATCGGCATGTTTCCGGGACCGGCAACCATCAGCTGCACGCCGCGCCGTTCGGCCATGGCGGTGGCCACGCCCGTGAGAGTTGGTACGACCGAGGCGAGGGAGATGCCGGTGACGTCGGCCATCGAGGCTCCGTCGAGGCGGAGTAGGCCGTCGATCAGGACTTCGAGCTCGTCGGGCGTGCTGGCGGCCTTCGTTGTCGCTCGCCGGGCGGCCATGATCGTCTCCCCGTGGACCAGCCCGAGGGTCACGTTGGTGTTGCCGATGTCGAGCGCGAGCAGCATGGTCCGATGATAGCGCCCCATAGCGCGCCGGCAGACTCGTGGCCGGCCGATGGCGCGATTCCCTTGTCCCGGCCAGTGCCGCTGAGGTACGATCCACAGGTCCGTCACCGGCGTCTCAATCGTCGCCCCGCTGCCCCAAATGGAGGAGTAGTGTCGCCCGTGTTGCCTGCGAAGTTCTTCGTGAATCGCGGCATCGTCTCCAGCCGGACCGACCTGCTCAACGTCCTCCGACCCCTCGAGAAGCAGACCGTGGCATATCGGTATTACCGGGGCCACGAGCTGGTTCAGCATGGGTTGGGATGGGTGGAGCGGATCGTGGGGAATGAGCCGGAGACTTCGACGTTCTTCACCCCACTCTCGATCTGCCTGAACGTGGATTCGTTCGAGCACCTCGAGTTCGAGACCCGTCCCGACCAGTTGCTCACGTATCGCCTGGTTCAGGGGGACGAAGCCGTGGTGATCGATTTCGCGCCTGCCGGAGTGCCGGCGGGAGATGCTTCCGAGTCTGACAAGCTCGATTTCGATGCCTCCGGCTACGTTCAGATGGAGTTGCTCGGCCACGATCCAATCGAGGACGAGGAGCCAACTTAAGGTTGGCTTTAACGAACCGAGGGTTCGCTTTAGGCGAATGCGCGGCATTCGCTTTGGCGAACGCTTTGGGAGCCTGACACAGGCGAGACCGTGGCCCGGCTGGGCGCGGCGGATATCGACCCCGGCGAGGGCGTGGTGAGGCCACGTGGGAACGTGGTCAGGTGGCAGCGCCGCCCGGACCGTCTCCGGGTGTCGCCCATGGGTGTGATACGACCAGGCGAGACATCAGGAGGAGAGTCCGTTGAGTGCAGTTCTGGCGCCGGTAGCCCGCTTCTTCAAGTTCGAGGAACGCGGCACCAACATCATCACCGAGTCCCGGGCCGGCCTGACCACGTTCATGGTCATGGCCTACATCATCTTCTTGAACGGCAGCATCATCGCCGGGCCGCTTCATCTCGACCCGATTGCCGTTGCGGCCGGAACCTGCCTTTGCGCAGGCTTGCTGACCATCGCCATGGGCCTGGTCTCCAACTACCCGTTCGCCCTGGCCGCGGGCTTGGGCATCAACGCAATCGTGGCCTACACCCTCGTTGGCCCAACGAACAAGGGCGGCCTGGGCATGACGCCGGCTGCCGCGATGGGCGTCATCGTCGTCGAGGGCGTGATCATCACGATCCTCGTGGTCCTGGGGCTCCGAGAAGCCATCATGCGGGCCGTGCCGCTTGCCTTGAAGCGCTCAATCGGCGTCGGCATCGGACTCTTCATCCTGTTCATTGGGCTGTCGAACGGCGGCCTCATCCAGGGCTTCGATTCCAGTTATGGCTCGGTTCCGGCTGTCGGTCTCCGACCGATCGTCGAACTCTCTCAGTGGATCTTCCTGGTTGGCTTGCTGGTCACCTTTGTACTGTTTGCTCTGCGCATCAAGGCGGCGCTGATCATCAGCATCGTGGTGACGTCTGTCATTGCCTTCGTCACGGGCGTAACGAAATCTCCGGATCAGTGGACCGTAACGCCAAGCTGGAACGGGCTGTTCTACGGCGCCAGTGACCTGCACGGAACCTTCACCCAGGTCGCTCTGATCACGGCGATCCTCACGATCTTCGCCATCATGCTGAGCGACTTCTTCGACACCATGGGGACGGTCACAGGAATCGCCGCCGAGGCGGGCCTTGCGGACGAGGATGGCTCAGTTCCCGGGATCGGACGCGTACTGCTCGTCGACTCGGTTGCGGCGGCAGTCGGCGGCTTTGTTGGAGTCAGCTCCAACACCACCTATATCGAGTCCGCGGCCGGCGTCGCGGAGGGCGGACGCACCGGCTTCACGGCGGTCGTAACCGGCGTTCTGTTCCTGATTGCGATCCTCCTGTCGCCCCTGGCGAACCTCGTGCCTGGAGTCGCAACGGCACCGGCACTGGTCCTGGTCGGCTACCTGATGTTCACGATCATCAAAGACATCAACGTGGCGGACATCGAGGATGGCCTTCCGGCCCTCCTGACGATCATTGTGATGCCACTCACGTACAGCATCACAGACGGCATCGGCGCCGGCTTCATCGCCTGGGCGCTTCTCAAGCTGGTCAAGGGCAAGTGGCGCGAAATCCACTGGCTCATGGCCGTGGTCACAATCGCGTTCGTTCTCTACTTCGCCCAGCCCTGGATCCTCGTCGTCTGGCCTAAGTAGAAAAGAAGAGTCGAGGCCGGCGTCCTTCTGGGCGCCGGCCTCTTCGTTTCTGCGATGACCCGCAGGGCCCGCGTTGGGCGCGACGTCCTTTCCGCTAGCATTGGCCCGATGTACGAACGCACAGCGCTGCCCCGCGGGCCGCGCGTCATCTCCTCCCGGATCCCCGGGGCTCGGTCCGTCTCCATTGCCGCGTACGTCCTGGCCGGCTCACGCCTGGAGTCGGAGGAAGAGGCCGGGGCGGCCCACTTCATGGAGCACATCACGTTCAAGGGGACGGCCGCATACCCGACGACGCGCGCCGTGTCGGAGGCGATCGAGGGCATAGGCGGCAGCTTCAACGCAGCCACGGACCGCGAGTCGACGGCCTACTGGGTGCGGGTGCCATTGCGGGAGTCGGCGCGCGGCATGGACGTCCTGGGCGAACTCATCGTCCGTCCCCACTTGCGCTCCAGCGAGATCGATTCGGAACGGGCCATCATCGTCGAGGAGATCCGGTCGTATCTGGACGATCCCGGAGAACACGTTCACACGCTCTTCGATCTCGCCATGTTCGGCGACACGCCGCTGGGCCGCGAGATTGCAGGCAGCGAGGAGAGCGTTCGCGCCCTGCCTGAAGCCAACCTGCGCGCCTTCTGGGCTTCAGCCTATCGGCCCGGCAACGTCGTGGTTTCGGCCGCCGGCGACATTTCGCACGCCGAAGTTGTCGACCTCGCCCAGAAGGCCTTCGGCACCGGCGAGGCGAACCGTTCGACCTTCGAGCCGGCTCCGTCTCTACCGGCGGGCGAGCGCGTCATGTCGGTCCGGCGAGACACGACCCAGGCCCAAATCTGTCTGGGCCTTCCGGGATTGCGTCGAGACGATCCCGAGGCCTGGACACTTGAAGTACTTAACGCCATCCTCGGAGATGGCATGAGCAGCCGTCTGTTTCAGTCCGTTCGCGAGGAGATGGGCCTCGCCTACGATGTCAGCTCCTACATCGTCGACTACGCCGACACGGGAGCCTTCGTCGTGTCGGCCGGGGTCGATCCGGATCGCATCGCGCCCGCGGTCGCCGCGATCCTGGACGAGCTGGCGCGCGTTCGCGACGAGGTGGTGCCGGAGGACGAACTGGCCCGCTCGAAGCGCTATCTGGGCGGGAGGCTGGAACTGCGGATGGAGGAGACCCGGAACCTGGCCTCGTGGCTGGGCGGGCAGGAGGCTCTGCACGAACGCGTCCTGACCCTGGAAGAAGCCCTGGCCGAGTTGAACGCGGTCACCAGCGACGGTATCCACGCCCTGGCCGGCCGAATGATCCGTGACGATGGGCTGCGGATGGCCGTTGTCGCCCCGCCGCGTCGGGGCCGCCGGCTTGAATCGCTCCTGCGCTTGCCTGGGGGCGCCTCATGAGAAACGGCCGCAAACCCTTGCGCGATCGCGACCGGGCCTTCGAAGTGACCAGTTCGGTGGGCCGTGCCGACGCGGAGACGGACGACCTGGAGACCCTGACTGGTCAGGCGGCCGACGAACCTTCCAGCCTGCAGCTCGCCCTGGACTCGCTCGACCCGCTCGACGAGCCGGCGGAGATGCTCATTCGCGTCTCATCCGAGGCCCTGGAGGGCGACTCGGATCTGGTGGACGATGGCGGCAACGGTGGCGACGACGACGAGATCGAGAATCTGACGGGGCACGAACGTGTCGCGGACGAGGCCGGCGAGGCACCGCAAGTCGCAGAATCCCCGGTCGCACTCGATCTGGCGGCGGAGATGCCGGCCGGGGGCCTCGAAGCCACTCCCGATGGCATTGTCGAGGCTCCGGAGAGTCCCGCCGAACCCGCCCCCGAACCCGCCGAGCCGCCGGTCGAGGCCGGCGCGAGCGAGGTCGTCTCCGAGGACTTCGTACGCAGCGCCGCCGGCGTCCCAACGGACGTGGTCGAGGAGGAGACCGATTCCGAGGCGTTTGGCATGGAGGCCGAGGGTGGCTTTCGAACGGCGGAGCTTTCGGCGCCTCCCCTGTCCTATGAGCCGGCTGAGTCCGCACCCCTCGACGATCCGGTGCTTCAGATGCGATTGGCCCGCATCCACCTGAAGACGGGCTCACTGACCATCGCCCGGGCGGAACTCGAGGCTCTTGCCGCTCGCAACCAGCTGGACACGCCGGCGCACCTGGATCTGGCCGAAGTCCGCTGGCGCACGGGCGATCTCGACGGTGCGGGCGAGGCTGCCGGCGCGTACATGGACGGGGGCGGCGACGAGGCGCTCGGCTTCGTGATCGCGGCGGAAGCCTCCGCCATGGCCAACCGTCACGCCGAGGCCCGGCGCCACACCGAGCAGGCGCTGGAGCGCCAACTGTCGGAACTCGATCAGGTCTTTGCCGGCATCCCGCGCAGGGCAATGTGGGCCTTGCCGGCCTGGGGCGCGGCCGCCCCCGAAGCTATTGCCGCGCCCGCGGTGCCTGCGGCCGCCGAACAAGTCCAGTCGGAAGTCGCGCAGGCTGAGCCCGAGGCCGTCGATCAGGTCGCGACCGAACCCGAAGCCGACGCCGTCCCAGTCGAGCTGGCCGCCGAACCAGTCGAGCTGGCCGCCGAACCGGTCGAGCTGGCCGCCGAACCGGTCGAGCTGGCCGCCGAACCGGTCGAGCTGGCCGCCGAATCGGTCGAGCTCGAACCCGAACCCGAAGTCGAACCGGTCGAGCTGGCCGCCGAACCGGTCGAGCTGGCCGCCGAAGCTGAGGCCGAGCCGCCAGCGGAAGAACCTGCTGTCGAGGCGGCGCCGAACGATGTCCAGGCGACGGCCGAGGTGGCATCCGGTTGCTCGTATCTCGAAGCCGGAGACCCCATGATGGCCGCGCTTCACTTCGGCGTTGCCATCCGGTTGGCGCCCGCTTCGGCGACCAGCGTGCTGGACGCCATCGGCGATCGGCAGGAGCTACCGCTCCAGCTCGTTCGCGGCGACGCCCTGCGGCTGCTCGGCCTGGAGGGCGACGCAGGCAGGGCCTACCAGTCGGTGGCGAGTGCTCTCGGTGCCCCGAAGCCGGTTCGCTTGGCCCCTCCGGAGCCCCCGACGCAGGCGTCCGCCGAGCCCGAAGCGCCCACCGCGTCCGCCGAGCCCGAAGCGTCCGCCGAGCCCATCGCGTCCGCCGAGCCCGAAGCGCCGTCGAAGCCCAGCGTCGCTGATCCCCCGCCGATCCGCTGGGACTAGAGCTGCCCCTCGGCCGCGACCGGCTACACTCGCCATCGCATCAACCGTCCGCAGTGGTGTCTGTGCAGTGACCGAGCGAACCCTCGTCCTCGTCAAGCCCGATGGCGTTCAGCGCCAGCTGGCGGGCCGGATCATCGCCCGCTTCGAGGAGCGCGGCCTCAAGATCGTGGGCCTCAAGTTCGTGAAGGTGGACCGCGATCTGGCCGAGCGCCACTATGCCGCCCACGAGGGCAAGCCCTTCTTCGAGGGGCTGGTGGCGTTCATTACATCGAGCCCGCTCGTGGCGGTGGCTCTGGAAGGCCCGAACGCGATCGGCATGGTGCGGACGATGGTCGGGGCCACGAAGCCGACCGAGGCCGCACCCGGGACGATCCGCGGCGATCTCGCGATCGAGATGGGCCAGAACCTGATCCATGCGTCCGATGGACCTGAGACCGCGGCGACTGAGCTGGCCATCTGGTTCCGGCCGGACGAGCTGGTGAGCTACGAGCGCGAGATCGACCGCTGGGTCAGGGGGCCGGAGGCTCGCTGACGCGATCCGCGGGGTCGGAGACCGCAAGCCCACACCCGACAAGACTGCGCCCTCCCGGTGGCCGGCGGCCGCCGCCGGCGGTCGTCAGTGGGTGAGCTCGATCTTCGCCAGCTTGAGAACCAGCGCCAGGTCGTCCGCGTTTCGGACTGCCAGCCGGACGGGCCAGCCCTCGATGGCCTTGGTCGCTGCCGCCAGTCCTTGTTGAATCGCGGTCGGAAGGTCGCTGCCGAGGGCGGCCTCGCGGGCCGTATCTGAGAGAGCCATGCCAGCTCGGAAATGGCCAGCGTCGGGGAACAAGTAGAGGATTCCCTTCTTGCCGCGCTGGAGGCGACAGGACCAGCCGTACTTGGCGCCGCCGTAGACCCACCGCTCGGTCACGGGCGAGAACTGGGCGCCGATCGCCTCCTGGAGTTCTGTCCAGAGGTGGGAGACGGGGCCGAGAAGGTCGGCTAGATCCTCGGCGGTCGGCGGCACGGGCTTGTCGCTCATCGCTCAATCGGTGATGTTGCGGGCGGGGGCGGAGGTCTTGACCGGCTTCGGGCTGCCCGACGGCTGAGCCGAAACACTCGGCGTCGCGGAGGTCGATGGGGCCGGGGTGGCCGGTAGAGGCGCCAGCGTTGGAACGGGCGTGGCCTTCGGGGTGGGGGAGGGGGTCAGTCGCGGTGTGCGCGTCGGGGTCGCGTGGGCCGCCGTGTCGAGCGGAATGCCGAATCTCGAGGCGTTCGAGGCGCCGAATCCACCGAACGCGAGTGCCACGGCGAGAGCCGCGCCGCCAACGACCAGGAGGCTGACCGCCAATGTTCGGTTGAGACGCCAGGTGAGCGCGAGCTTGCGTCGGAGCTCCCGAGCGCCCTCTGGTGCCGCCCCCTCTGATTCCACAGAAGGCTCAACGTGGGGCGTCGCCCCGGGAGCCGCGGGCGGCAAGGCCGCGACCCTGGCAGTGGAGTTGTCGTTCGCCACGACATCGTTCGCCACGGCCGTGGTCGTGGGCGTCGGCGGAAGCGCCGCGGCGCGAGTTCCGCTCGACTTCTTCTTGGCGGGAACGGCCTTGACCTCGGTGGAATCGGCCTGCGCCGGAGCAGCGGTCGCCGCGGCGCCGGCAGCGTCGCCACCCGCTGTCGAGTCGACGGATGGGTCGGTCACGATGGCTGACTTCTTCGGACGCAGTGGATCGAAGGCCCACCGGGGCCGTTCGCTGCCGGCCGTCGAGACATCCTCGGTCGGGGTGAGCGCGCCGAAGACCAGGAGTCGGCCGTAGCAGGCGAGCGAAAGCACGATCGAACCGGCGAACAGGAACTGCAGCGAACCCGGAAGGGCAAGCCGGATGAGCGTCGATCGGGCCTCATACACGGGGCTGCCGGGCCAACCCAGAGTCGCGACCGCGATCGCCACCAGCGCCAGACCGAGCAGAGGGGTGCGCCGCAACCAGCCATGTAGCCTTTCCAGGTTCGAAGTGGCGAACGCGTGCGAGACGGCGCCGACCCATGCGACGAGGCCGGTCTTGGCGGCAACGAACGCGAGCAGCCACATCCGTGCCGGCTCCGCCGCCGCGTCGGTGCGCGCGGCCAGCGCAAGCAGAACGAAAGCCGCGTCTGCGACGATCGAGTAGGCGGCAATCTCCTCGAGTTCGTCGTGGACTAGCGACGCGAGACCGCCGAGCACGAGCGTGGCGACCGCCACCACCTGCACCACCGAGACCGCGACGTTCAGCCAGTCGCTCCGAATGCCGAACGTGGTCGCGCTCCAGCCGACCGCGAGAATACCCAGTCCAGCAGGAACCCATACCAGCAGCAGGGCCTGGGTCAGTGGCTCGGCGGTCCGGCCGAGTCGTGCTGCCGGGACGTGGAACGGTACGGCGCCGCTCCGGACGGCGAGCGCAAGGCCGAGACTCAGGAATGCCAGCACGAAAATCGGGCTGTCGCTTGGGCCTCTCCAGTTGGGCCGTATGACGGCGATCGCGGCGAGCAAGAGGGCCCCCGACACCAGGCCGATCGTGCGCATTTCGGCCAGCCTTCCGTCCGTCTCGGAACCGGGGGCGGTTGTGCGGACCATGACAAGCGCCCCGGCTGTAACGGCGGCGGCGCCGGCCGCAAGAGCCACGCCCGAATCGGTGGCGGTGAGGGCCACGGCCAGCCCGGCGAACGTGGCGAGGGACGCTGGCGCGAGGTCATCGGGCCAACCGACCGCCAGGGCCACAACGCACAGCAGGAGACCCGAGCCCGCCGCGCAGGCCAGGAACAGGCCCGAGTACTGGCTCCCGGCCAGCGTGACGTCCCCGATGGCGACCCTGGTCGTCGGCCCGACGAGGAGCGCAGCCACGAAGGCCACGGACAGGGCCGTGAGCCCTGCGATCCGGCCCGTTCGGCCGGCAGGTCGAGGTACGAGGCCGGAAACGGCCCCGACTCCGCAGGCCGCAAGGAAGACGAGAAGGCTCATCGGCCCGGATCCCTCGGCTCTGCCGACTCGGGCGCCTTGCGCGGCACTCGTGGCTCACGCTGCTCGCGTGGACTCGGGCGCCGCGTCCGGCTCGGTGCCGGTGTGGGCTGCGTAGAGGGCTCGGGAGATGGGGGAGTCGCATCATCGACGGGACCGGCTCTCTTGACCGACCCGTCGTTGGCGGCTATTCGGCTCGCCCTGGGGGCCCTTGGCTTCGAGGTTCTGGCTGTCGACACGCGCTTCGGGGCGGCGGGAACGGCCACAGGAACGGCGCCAGCGTCGGCAGGAGTGCCCGCCGAGGCCTTCGCCGAGGCCTTCGGGGCAGCCTTCGCGCGAGGCATGCCAATCGCCACGCCGTCGGATCGGGTCTCGGCCGTGGCCGTCTCAACAGACTCAGTCGCCCCTTCGATCGCCCCTTCGTCCGGCTCGGCCTCGTCAGGTATTTGGGTCGTGCCCTCTCGCTCGGCGGACGCCGTACGCTCGGCGGCCGCGTGCCCCAGCTCAGCGGCGTCTGCTTCGGCAGGGGAGAGGAGCAGGCTCGTTGCTCCAACAGTGCCGACGAGCAGCACCGTCAGAACCACCTGCCGCAGAGAGGATCCCGCTCCAACCCAGGCCTCGAGCAGCAAGGAGATACCCAGCAACAGGAGGACGAGTCCGGCGCCGACCCGGAGTACGTTCCGTCCAGCCATGGGCACGATGGCGAGAGCGATCAGGGCAAACCCGGCGGCCTGGGCCGCGACAGGTCCAGCCAGCGGCTTCACGGGCGTAACGAACCAACCGACGGAGAACGCAGCCGCTGCTGCGATCAGTTCTGCGGCTGCGCCGATCCCCGAGCCCTCGCTCTCGATGGATCGATCTCGTGTCGCCGCCCAGAGGAGGTAGATCGCGAGGACCGCGCCCAGTATCCGGAAGGCGACTGCCAGTCCGGTCGGCTCACTGGAAGAGGCGAGCGGTGTGGCGACCATGGCCACCAGTAGGCCAAGGGCCACCAGACGGCTGTCGCGGGGAGTGACCGCCGCAACGCCGCCGATCACGGCCACCGCCGCGGCGACCACGGCCAGTTGGATCATGTGTCGCTATTGGCGGCGACCCGTGGGTCGCGCATCCCGGTCACGGGGTCTTCGACGGCGCCGGGGACACGCTTGGGGACGGTTGTGGCTTCGCCTGCGGTACGAGTCCGAACGCGCTCGTCGGCCAGTAGCGCAGCCATGCTCGGCCGATCACCGAGGATTTGGGGATCGGACCAAAGTCGCGCGAGTCCTGGGATTGCTCGCGATGGTCGCCCATCACGAAGAGTTCGTCCTTTTTCAACACCCATGTTCTGCTGCGGCCGTCCTGCATGTCGGTGGTCTGGCCCTTCATCACGAAAGGCTCCACCAGCAGCGTGCCATTGAGGTACACGCGGCCCCCGTGGATGTCGATCGTGTCTCCCGCGACACCGATGACCCGCTTGATGTACGGGGTTCCAGAGGGGTCCTCCCAGCCGGCGGGCGGCTTGAAGACCACGATGTCGTCGCGGTGGTAGTCGTCGAAATGGGGCGTGAGTTTGTCCACGAGAACGTACTGACCCGGCATCAGTGTGTTCTCCATGGAGGTTTGCTGAATCTGGTAGGGCTGAGCCACGAAGAGCTGGACAACCAGGAAGATGACAAGCACTACCAGGAGCGTCTCGAGCAACTCGAGGAGGCAACCGAGCGATCTACGGTTCACAAGTCCGCGAGTATAGGGGCTGTGCTATCGTCCTGCCCCGTGGAACTACCCAACAGACTGGGCCTGCTCAAGAGCGGCCGCTTTTTGAGGCTGGTATCGGCCATCGGGGCGCTCGCCTTGCTGGGCGGGATTCTCTACAACGCCACCTTGGTCGATCGGCTCCCGCCGACGTGCACGATCCAGGTCAGCAGCCTCACGAGCAACGGTCTGGCAAGGACTCTGACCTCGATCAACGTCTCCTTCAGCGAGGCGGTCAGGAAAGATACGGCCGAAGGCGCCTTCTCGATGACGGAGCAAGTCGCGGGCACGCCCAAGATCGCGGGCACATTCCACTGGCAGGGGAACAAGCTGATCTTCACGCCCTCGGCCAAGCTGCCACTCTCCACGAAGTTCCACGCTCACGTCGCGGCCGGTGTCCAGGACGTCGCCGGAAACACCCAGGGGGGCTCGCAGGACATCGACTTCACGACGGTCGGCGCGCCGACCGTCGCCTCAGTGGTGCCGGCTACAGGCTCCCCGGCGGTCCCGGTCGACCAACCGATCCAGATCACGTTCGACCGAGAGATGGACACGCAGAAAGTCGTCGCCGGCCTGACCCTCGAGCCGGCCATCACCTACCAGGCGTCCTGGAACGGTCCAACCCTGACGCTCAAACCCGCCGCACCGCTGGAATACGCGACCACCTACACGGTGAAGATCGGCGATCCGGCGGTGGACACGGATGGCACCAAGCTCCTGCCGTACAGCACGAGCTTCAAGACAGTCGGCATCGGCCTGCGGGTTACAACCCTGATACCGGCTCCGAACACCGCCGGCGTCAGCGTCGACAGCCAGATCGCGGTTGTGTTCGACGCCCCGATCGACCCGACGTCGATCGCCGGGGCAATCACCGTCACGCCGCCCGTAACCGGCTCGATCGCCGCGATCTCACTTCCCGATGACCGCACCCCAGTCAGCAAGGCCACGCCGACGCCGGCCACCTCAGCGGCGAACGTACTCGTCTTTACCCCGGATCACGGGCTTCAGCCCGACACCACGTATTTCGTGACACTCAGCTCGACGGTGAAGAAGGCCGACGGTCAGGTCGCCTCGGGTCGGACATGGACATTCATCACTGGAGTGCCCCCCGCCAATGCCCTCAACCAGATCGCCTTCATCTCCCCGCGAAGCGGAGTCGACAACTTGTGGCTCATGAACCCTGATGGTTCGAACCAGCGCCAGGTCACGGCTGAGTTGGTGCCCGTCAGCGGCTATGACATCAGTGGCGACGGCATGACAATCGCGTATGGCGCCGGCGGCGTCGTGAAAAAGCTGTCGCTCAGTGCCGATACCGTCACGACGCTTACCTCCGCGGGGAACTTCGAGTACGCGCCGACGATTACTCCTGACGGCAGCGGAGTGGTCCTGGCCCGGCACGGTCCGGATGGTTCAGATCGGGGCTACTGGCTCGTAACGAACGGCGCGGACACAGGGCAATTGACACCGTCCGGCGCTCCAGTTCTGGGCAGCGTGGGGTCCGTCGCGACCGGCGCTGCGGGCGACCCGGGCACGTCCCCCTGGGCTTCACGGGCGGCCTTCACCTCCGACGGCTCGATCATGCTGCTGGTTCTCGGAGGCAGCGGCGGGCTGGAGCTTGTCGACATGACGGGCGCCGGCAACCCGGCCATCAAGGTCAATTTGCAGGGCAACTCCCGCCCAGTCTGGATGCAGATAGACAGCGCCTTCTATGTCGTTGGTTCCAGCGACGGCGGCGCCACGTGGTCCAACTGGCGAGTTGCCCTCACCGGTGCCGCAACGAGAGTGGGCCCCGCAGCGAGCGATCTCGCGTCGAGTGGCTCGAATATGGCCGTGATTGCCAATGCCGCAGATGGCTCGTCCCACGTGTCGTACTTCTCTCTGACCGGCGGACCGACGACGAATCTGACCGACGACCCGTCGTTCCGCGAGTCGGTGCCGTCGTTCGCGCCGGATGGTTCCGCCGTGGTCTTCGGACGGGTGGTGTCAAGATCGCCGGGGGTCTCGGCCGGGATCTGGAAGGTCAACGTAGATGGCACCGGCCTGACGAATCTGTCCACGGACGGATACGCCCCTCGCTGGGTCCCATAGCTCAAAGCCAGCTTGCTGGCTCCCGGTCGGGCGGCCGGGCCGTCGATCACCTTAAGTCGGCGCCGGCTCCAGCCGTGGCGCGCGGGTCAAACGTCCCGCCAGGTCGGGACCTGAGGCCCCGGTTCGGCGGTCTCGAATGCATATTTGTGGGCCCAATCGCCGTTTGACCCCCCGTTCGGGCCGTTGATACACTCCGGCCGGCCCGTGTATGCATACCATCATCGGAAACCGGGCCCTGTTCCCCGGAGGCGCACCCGTCCCGCTGCGCTCCCCGTGCCGCCTAAGAAGGAGTCGCTCGCCCCCCATGAATCCAGATCTGCTCCAAGCGTTCATCCCGATCGCGGGTCTGCTCGCGGTAGGGTTCGCGATCCTCCTCGCTCGTGACGTCCTATCCCGCGACACCGGGACCAAGGAGATGATGGACGTCTCCGCGACGATCAACGAGGGCGCGGTCGCCTTCATCAAGCGCCAGTACACGACGATCGCCCTGCTGGCTCTTGCCGGATCGGTCGTGATCTTCGCGATCATCTCGGTGCTCGAGACCGCGAGCGTCGCCGACACTTCGCACACCGGGATCGACATCGGCATTCGCACCGGTGGAGCGTTCCTCATCGGCGCCGCCTGCTCGATGGCCTGCGGGATCATCGGCATGCTCGTCAGCGTCAAGGCGAACGTTCGCGTCGC
>Ga0182027_10005009_pt1 | contig 20279 bp, 17 predicted proteins | sample 712E1DmetaG_FD_121300 | JGI IMG/M metagenome (GOLD analysis project Ga0182027, IMG submission 121300) | Permafrost microbial communities from Stordalen Mire, Sweden - 712E1D metaG (Illumina Assembly) | ecosystem: Environmental > Terrestrial > Soil > Wetlands > Permafrost | place: Sweden...
GGCGCCGTCGAGGTGAACCTGCTAGGCCCGACGCGCGTCGCCGACACCTTGAACGAGCTCGCCAGGGAAAGAACCCTCAGCGAAGGTCTCCCTCTCTCGCTGCCCCATCTGATAGCGGTCTCGACCGCGTACGTGAACAGCGGACACAAGGGCGACGCCCCCGAAGAGCTAATCACCTCGTCCAAATTCGTGTCCAAGATCAACTGGCGGGCCGAGGTGCAAGCCGCTCGCCGCGCCCGTGCAGACGAAGACGCTGTCAGCCGGAGTCCTGAACGGCTGGCAGGGTTTCATCGCGCCGCCCGGTCCCAACTCGGAGCAGCCGGTACCTCTCTCCTAGCCGACAAGACAGAGCAGCTACGCACCGACTGGGTTCATGACCGAATGGTGGCGCTCGGCCGTGGTCGCGCCAGAGCTCTTGGATGGCCCGACGCCTACGCCTTCACCAAGTCGCTCGGCGAGAACGCCCTGCTCGACAGCCGAGGCGAGCTTCCGGTGACCTTCGTCCGTCCCTCGATCGTCGAATCCTCCCTGTCGCAGCCCCGACCAGGATGGATCCGCGGCTTTCGGATGGCCGAGCCGGTCATCATCTCCTATGCCAGAGGCCTGCTCCGGCAGTTCCCGGGGGTCCCCGAAGGCATCGTGGATGTCATCCCTGTCGATCTTGTCGTAGCGGCCCTGATCGCAGTCGCGGCCAAGGGCCCGGATCCATCGGGGCCGACAGTGTTCCAGGTCGCCTCAGGCGCCCGGAATCCTCTCCACTACGGCCAGCTCGTCGACCTGGTCGAGAACTGGTTCACCGAGCGACCCCTGTACGACAATCGTGGTCAACCAATTGTCGTCCCGAAGTGGTCCTTCCCCGGTCGTGGTCGCGTCCAGGGTCAGCTCCGAAGGGCGACCCAGGTACTAGGTGCCGCCGAGCGGCTCGTCAACGCGCTCCCGCTGCGAGGTGAGCGAGCCGAGGCCGGCGCGCGTCTTGAGGAGCGGAGGTCCGACGCAGAACGGGCACTCAGTTACGTCGAGCTCTACGGGGCCTACAGCGAAACCGAGGCTCGCTTTCGCATGGACAGGACGGTGCGGCTGTTCGAAAGCCTGGATGCCGCTGACCAGGAAACCTTTTGCTTCGACCCGGCCGTGATCGAGTGGCCGCAGTACATCGAGGACGTCCATTTGCCTTCGGTCGTCGAGCACGCACGCGTGCGTACGACAGCTACTGGCAAGCGGACGATGGCCAGCCGCGAAGAGCGCGCGCTGAAGGCCATCTTGTCGACAGAGCCCCGGTGCGCCGCCTTCGACCTCGAGAACACCCTCATCGCCTCCAACGTCGTCGAGAGCTACGCGTGGCTGGCGACCCGTCACCTGGAACGCGCAGAACGGGTCTGCCTCGTCGCGCGCCTGGTGGCCGAGGGACCCAGACTGCTCAGGCTTGACCGCCGGGACCGGAGCGACTTCCTGCGCGCCTTCTACCGCCGCTACGAGGACGCCCCCGTCGAACAGCTCCGCCTCGACAGCTACGAGCTATTCAGCGACCTGCTCGGACAGCGTGCCTTCCCGGAGGCAATCGCCCGGGTGCGCCGTCACCGCGCGCTTGGACACCGGACTCTCCTGATCACCGGGGCACTGGACTTCGTGGTTGAACCCCTCCGTCCGCTGTTCGACGAAATCGTCTGTGCGACCATGGCCGAGAACGATGGCAAGTTCACGGGCGAGCTCACCCAGTCACCTCCGACCGGTGAAGCGCGAGCCATGCTGCTCGATGAGTTCGCACGTGCTCAAGGCCTCAGCCTCGGCGACACCATCGCGTACGCGGACTCGACAAGTGACCTCCCCATGCTCGAGGCGGCGGGCTTCCCGGTGGTTGTCAATCCAGAGGCGAAGCTTGCCGCCATCGCTCGTCGACGGGGTTGGTTCATCGAACACTGGGAGCGGTCCGCGGGAGGGCCGCGACGCGCGCTCGCTGTCGCGACCCGACGCCCGGGCGTGCAGACGAGGCCGGCGGCATGGCTCACGAACTTCCCTGGTGGAGATGCCCGATGAAGGCCCTCAGATTCGAACGGAACGTGCCGCGCTTTGCTGCCGCACGCGTGACCTCGACCATTATCGGCTCCGGCAAAGGGGTCCGGGTCGGCCCCCTCGAGCTCGTCGAGGTTGACCCGATGGACCTTCCCGGCCCCGAGTGGGTACGCGTCCGGCCCCGGCTAGCGGGAATCTGTGGCTCGGACCTCGCCACCTTGGACGGTCGAAGCTCTCGCTATTTCGAGCACATCGTCAGCTTTCCTTTCATTCCGGGTCACGAGGTCGTCGGTGACGTCGAGGGCGGCCCGCTCGACGGTCGACGAGCGGTGATCGAGCCGGTGCTCGGATGCGAGGCCCGCGGAATCGACCCGCCTTGTCCGGGTTGTGCAGCTGGCCGAAAAGGCTCCTGCGAGCAGATCGCCTTTGGCCACCTGCGCCCGGGACTCCAGACGGGTTACTGCCGAGACACCGGAGGCGGCTGGTCAACGGGTCTGGTCGCTCACCAGAGCCAACTGCATGGCGTCCCAGATGACTTCTCCGACGAGGCAGCCGTCATGATCGAGCCCGCGGCCTGTGCAGTGCATGCAGCCTGCGCCGCCAACATCACCGGCGGCGAAAGGGTCATCGTTCTCGGTGCTGGAACTCTCGGGCTCTGCGTGATTGCAGCCCTCAGGGCACTGTGTCTGCCCGGTGCCCTTGTTGCAGTCGCTAAGCACTCCAGCCAGAGGAAACTCGCGCGCGAACTCGGGGCGGACCAGGTCGTCAAGCCCGGCGAGCACAAGCGGGCCGCCCGGCGGTTGTCGGGCTCGCTCGCCCTCGAATCCGACGATGGCAGCATCGAGCGGCTCACTGGCGGCGTCGATCTCGTCGTGGACTGCGTAGGGACTTCGGACTCGCTGGCCCAGTGCCTCGACGTCGTCCGTCCCGGGGGCAGGATCCTTCTCGTCGGCATGCCAGGCGTGGTCAGAGTGGACCTGGCAGCACTCTGGCAGCGCGAGATCGAGCTGCGCGGCGCCTACGCTTATGGGAGTGAGGACCGACCCGAGGGGCCACGGTCGACCTTCCAGATCGCCATGGAGCTCGTGCGAGATGCTCGACTGGAGCGTCTCGTCTCCGCGCGCTACCCACTGGAGCGCTACGAAGACGCTGTCGCCCATGCTGGCGCGGCGGGACGTCGCGGCGCGGTAAAGATCGTGTTCGACATGCGCAAGGGGGGATCTGGCCGGAACGCACCCAGCGGGCGCGCCGGAGGGCCAGGTTCGGCCAGAACTACCAAGGAGGCAAAGTGAGTCCCAGGCCAGGCTTCGTCCTCGAAGTCGACCGATCGACTCCGGCGACGTTGATGTGGCACGGCGAAGGCTTCCGTCTCGAACGGCTTCCCGTCGGGACCCGGGTCGTGTACGGACCCGAGCCCCTCGCGGCGCTCGACGACCCTGACCAGGCCATCCGGGACGCGCTCGAGAACCCCCTCGGTGACTCTCAGCCGCTGCGCACGCTGCTTCACTCAGGCATGCGACTCACAATCGCGTTCGACGACATCTCTCTTCCCCTTCCCCCCATGCGAGCTCCCGACGTGCGCCAACGCATCATCGAAGCCGTCTTGGACCTTGCCGCGGCCGCGGGTGTCGACGACGTGGTCCTGATCGCTGCGCTGGCTCTCCACCGTCGGATGACCGATCCCGAGCTCCGCCATGCTCTCGGCGACAGGGTCTTCGAAGCCTTCGCACCACATGGCCTATTGATGCAGCACGACGCCGAAGACCCGTCGAATCTTGTTCACCTCGGGCTCACTGACAACGGCGAGGACGTGGAGATCAACCGGAGAGCGGCAGAGAGCGACTTGCTCATCTATGTGAACATCAACCTTTCGGCCATGGACGGCGGGCACAAGTCAGTCGCGACGGGCCTCGCTTCTTACCGGAGCATCAAGCACCACCACAACGTTCGCACGATGCAGCAGAGTCGCTCGTTCATGGATCGCCACGCCTCGGAGCTGCACCATTCAAACTGGCGGATGGGGAGACTGATCGCCGATTCAGGCGTGAAGCTGTTCCAGATAGAGACGACTCTGAACACCGACACCTTCCCCGAGCAGCTCGGCTTTCTGCAAAAGCGCGAATGGGAGTGGTCGCTCAGGGATCGTGCGAGCTTCCTCGCCGCGTCCAGCGTCCTCGGGAGAACTCCCGGAGAGCTGAGTCGCAAGATCTTCCACGCCGTGCGGGCTCCTCACGACCTCACTTCGGTTCAGGCGGGCGCCGTCGAGGCTGTTCACGAGGCCACGCTCGTCAACTTGTTCCGCCAGCAGTTGGTAGAGGTTTCGGGACAGACCGACGTGCTCACGATGGGACTTCCCTACATCGGCCCGTACAACGTGAACTCGACGATGAACCCGATACTTGTCGCCTGCCTCGGCCTCGGCTACTTCTTCAACCTCTATCGGGGCAAGCCCCTCGTGCGAGAAGGCGGCGTGGTCATCATCTCGCACCCGACACCGTGGGAGTTCAACCCTGTTCACCACCCGAGCTACATCGACTTCTTTGAGCAGGTCCTGGCCGAGACGACCGACATGTTCGAGATCGAGGCTAAGTACGAGGAGTCGTTCGCAACAGACCCTTGGTATGTGCACCTCTACCGGACGAGCTACGCGTACCACGGAGTCCATCCGATGTACATGTGGTACTGGTGCGCCCACGCCCTTCAGCACCTTGGCCGCGTGGTCATCGTCGGCGGTGACCGTGCAGCAGTACGCCGGATGGGCTTCTCGCCTGCCTCCACCCTCGAGGATGCACTCGAACTGGCCGAGGACGTCGTCGGCAGAGACCCGTCCATAACGCACATACACGTACCGCCTCTTTTGATGGCGAACGTCACTTGACCCGACATGTTCGAGGAAGGCCGGCGGTGGATAGGGACGGCTTGCGTTTCGTGGCCGAGAATCCAACATTGCCGGGCGGCGTCGTCGCCTCACTCCCCGAGCGCAAGCTTGGCGTCGACTACGACACCGCGTGGGCGCGGCGCTATCCGGTCCGACTTGCCCGAGCCGTGGTATTGGACGACATCACCCGACCGATCGCTCGCATAGTGCTCTCGCCGCGTGTGATCGGCCTCGAGCACCTCGACCCGGTACAGGGCCCGATGATCCTCGCGGCGAATCACGCAAGCCATCTCGATACCGGCTTGCTCTTGTCGAGCCTTCCGGTCTGGCTGCGGCACCGCACCGTCGTAGCGGCTGCAGCCGACTACTTCTTCGACCACCACTGGAAGGCCGCGATCTGGTCCTTCGGCCTTGGTGCGATCCCGATGGAGCGTTCCAAGGTCAACCGGCGCTCCGCGGACCTCGCCGCTCGACTTATCGAGGATGGTTGGAGCCTCATCATCTTTCCCGAAGGGGGACGCACCACCGACGGCTGGGGACGCGAGTTCAAAGGCGGGGCTTCCTATCTCGCCAAGCGCTGTGGGGTCCCGGTGATCCCGGTGCACATTCGCGGCACCCGCGCAGTGCTCGCGAAGAGCAGTGCGCGCTTTCGGCCAGGCTCAACAGAGATCCGTCTCGGTGACGCGCTCGCACCTCAAGACAGTGAGGATGCGCGCAAGTTCGCCGCTCGGATCGAGCTGGCCGTCGCCGCTCTGGCCGACGAGGCGGAGTCGGACTGGTGGTCCGCTCGCCGTCGTTCCGCGCTCGGGACCACGCCGCCGTTCAGAGGTCCCGAGGCTTCGTCGTGGCGTCGGGCATGGGCGTTGCCCGATTCTGCGCGCAAGGACCAGCGTGCGACCCGCGAGCGCCGCAAGCGCCAGCCCTGGACGCGCGATGACTGACAGCGCGTTCGTCGCCCGCCGTCGCGATCGGCACGGCGTGGCGCGGTTCGCGCGTGCAAGCCTTGCCGGTCTGGTGCTGCTGGCTGTCGCAGGAGCTCTCGCGAGCTGTGGCGCCAGCAACTCTCTCGGCAGCGACGTGCTCGCACCCCTAACGGCGTTGCCGGCAACCGACGTCATCTTGGAGACGAACCTTCAGACCGCAGTGCAAGCTGCCATTGTCCAGACCGGGCTCTCTGGCACCTCGAGCGGCCTCACCACAAGCGGCCCTCCGACCTCGCCAGGCGTGGTCAGCACTGCGAGCGCCACGGGGGTATCTGTGTACACCGCTTTCAACCCGGCCGACCGACACTGCCTCGGCACCTTCATCCTCGCTCCGGGATCTCTCCTCACGGTGCTGGGCCAAGGCGCGCCCGGCACCTATAACTTCTGGTTCGGGCCAACTTCGGCGGTGAACTGCACAGCGAGCACGTTCACAACTGAGAGCGCCGTGCCGTCGGGATGGGCCCCCGGAGATCCTTCGTCTGGTGGCTGGCCCAGCGCCTGAGTCGGCGCTTGCGGCCGCTGGCCGTGTCAGGGTCGCGGCGAGGCCGGCACCGCGCCCCATGTCGCCCCGATCACATAGCCTCTGCCGCGAACCACGCTCAGACGCCATTCGACCGGCCGGTTCGTGGAATAGGCGATTCGCTCGACCTCGAACACACCTTCACCGCGGCCGGGCTGCAAGAGCCTGCGCTCGGTTTGGGTGCACGTCACGGCTCTCAGCCACTCCCTGCCGCCTGTGATCCGCACACCGCACTGAGTCTCGAGCAGGCCATAGAGGGACCCTTGGGTTAGGTCGCCGTTAACAAGTGCCTGACGCTGCGAGCGATCAAGCGCTATCGCCGAGCGGTCCAGCGCCAGGGGCTCATCGTCTGCGAAGCGCACTCGCTCGATCCACTGCACAGTCTCATGACTGTCGATGAGAAGCGCACGGGCCGCGATCTCCCCTGCCGGTCCTTCTTCGACGCGCAGGACCTTGCTCGCCTCGACGAGCCCCGCGGCCGTAATCGCCTGCGCGAGCCCGGAAGTGCCAAGGATCGGGGCATCGAGCTGGCGACGCACCACAAAGGTCCCGCTGCCACGACGAGCGTCGACAAGCCCCTCGGCGCGCAGTCGCCGAATCGCTTCTCGTACTGTCGCCCGGCTGACCCCGAAGCTCCGGGCTAGATCCGATTCGGTCGGGAACCGCGCGTCGAACTCACCGGCTCCGAGCCGACGTCGCAGCTCCCCGGCCAGTTGTGCCCAAAGCGGCATCGGATCGCTCGCGTCGAGCGAGCCCACTGGTCCCCGCCCCTCGAACTGCTGGAGACCGTCCTGGCGGGCTTGGGTCACGCGGCTGCCCAGCCGATCAGGAACGAACCGAAGATCACGCAAAGAACCGTTGCCGAAATGGCCGTGAAGAGCCAGTCGCGCCTTCGTGCGAACGCCACTGCGCTTGTGATCAGCCCGGCGACGGGAGTCAAGATCAAAACAAGCACTCCCGCGACGATGATCGCTTCGATGCTCCCGCGCCAGATCCCGTCCCACACCGCGAGGAGCGAATGTGGGTAGCCAGCCTTCCCCGCGAGGTGCGCCTGTTCCACAACTGGCGAGCTGTACAGTCCACGGTCGACTACGAGACCGACGACGTAGCCAGACAACAGGATCGTCGCGCTCGCAAACACGCCCGCGTGGAGGACCCGCCCCACCGCCGCTCTTACCCCATTGGGCAGTGGTGGCGTGAGCGCTCCATAAGCCCGAGCTGTCGAGCCGGTCAACCTATCCCTCTCCACAACATCTGCGCAGCGACAATTCCGATCACGACCACAAAGATCAACCGAAGACGACCCGCTCGAATGCCCAGCAGCAACCTCGAACCCTGAGTCGCACCCAGGAGGATGCCAATGGCAACGGGACCAGCGATGAGCGGGTCGATGTCGCCCCGCGCGAAGTACACGACCGCGCTGGCCGCAGCGGTCAAACCGATCAAGAGGTTGCTCGTTGCCGTCGAGACCTTCATGGGAATATGCATTGCCAGGTCCATCGCCGGCACTTTTAGCACCCCCGAGCCGATCCCTAGCAAGCCGCTCAGAGTTCCCGCGAGGTACATGAGCCCGAGTCCCAGGCCCGTGTTGGCCACGACGTAGGGCACATCCAAACCTTCCGCTTGGTCGTAGTACGACGAATGAAGCGCCAGCCTGTCGGCCAGCTGATCGCCCCAGCCGCCTCTCTCCTCAGCTTGTGTCGCCACCTTGACCGTTTCGACTGCAAGGCCAGGGTCCTTCTCCGCTTGGGTCAGGTGCTTTCGAACCATCTGCACGCCCGAGGCCGCGAGAACGATTCCGAACAAAGTGAACAAGAAACGGGCGTCGAACACGCCAGCTAACAGCGCTCCTGTCACCGCGCCCAAGGTGGTTGCCAGAGCGAGAAAGGTCGCGACCCGCAAGTTCGTGATGCTCCCACTCACGTTTCTGGCAGCCCCCGCCGAAGATGTCGCTGCCACTGCCACGATCGATGTGCCGATCGCGAGGCGGATGTCGAGATGGAAGACCAGGGTGAGAACTGGCACGATCACAAATCCACCACCGAGACCGAGCAGCGAGCCGAGGACGCCGGCCGCGATCGAGACCCCGAACAGCACCAAGGACAGTTCCGCTATGGACACGGGAAGAGAATACAGTTGTCCGTACAATCGGACAACTTGGCAGTGGGCGACCGCGAGGTTGGTCACGCTCAGGTCTGAAAAGGGCACGGGCCGGATTCCCCCCATGACGCGGCGGCCGCTCGGATCGGCCCAGAGGTCATCACGTCAACTTGGTAGCATGCTCACCACGAACCTGGCTCCGGACGCGGAGAAAGGGCCGGTGGGGGGGATACCGGCCCCTTCTCAAGACTCATCAGTCGCTGGAGGGGGGATTCCGCTCCTGAGGTCTACATACATAGTGCACGATTTCACAGCATCGGTCAAACAGTTCTTACCGATAGCAGATATCGTAGATTCCGATGGAGCTACGCCAGCTGAGTGCGATCGTAGGAATAGCTGATCACGGCACCTTCTCGGCGGCCGCCGATGCCCTCCAGACCGTGCAGTCGAATGTCTCTGCTCATGTCAAAAAGCTCGAGCGCGAACTTGGCTGCGAGCTCGTGGACAGATCGACAGGTCATCTGACCGAGGCCGGTGAGATCGTCGTCGCCAGAGCGCGGCGAGTGCAGGCGGAGCTGGACGCGATGCTCTCAGACGTGATCGCTTTGACTCGCGAAGTTGCCGGAACCGTTCGCATCGGAGTGATCGGCACAACCGCCCGGTGGCTGGTGCCGGAATTGCTGCGCAGCGCTCCCCAGCGATACCCGCACCTCCGCCTGGTCTTTGTGGAACTGACCTCCACAAAGCTCGATCTTCAGCTGGCAACTGGAGAAGTGGACCTTGCCGTGCTCAATCTTCCGACGATGGGGACCGATCTCGCGCTGACTCCGCTATTCGAGGAGGATCTCGTCCTTGTCGTACCGACCGACCACCCTCTGGCGAGCTCCAAGGAGGTCAGCCTTCGTGAGCTGAAGGGCATCCCCCTGTTGCTGCCTGCGACGGGCACAGCGTTTCGCGCAGATCTCGACGCCGCGATCAATTCGACCGGCACGACCCTGATAGCGCGCGCCGAGGTCGATGGCACTCGCCTTATCGCCTCGCTCACCTTCGAAGGTTGGGGTCCGTCAATCCTGCCGGCAACGGCTGTGCCGAGCTATCTGAGAACTAACTTTGCGCTTGTAAGGCTCACCGAGGTCCCACGACGCCTCGTTGGAGTGGTCCAGCGAGCAGCTGGCCTGCCCTCGGCACCGACCCGAGCTGTGCTCGACCTCCTCACCGAAATCGTCTTCGACTCTGCCAGGATCCCCGAAGGCTTGACCCCCGTAGCTCCCGACATCCGGCCGTCTAGAGCCGCCAACGTGAAACGGTCAGGTATCGTCCAATTGTGAGGCTCGCCTGAGAGGCTCTCGCCACATCAGCCAAAGGCGAAGACTGCTGTCAGGTACGCACAACTCTCCGGTGAGCTCGAACCCATGGTTGGCGTAGAAGGCAAGGTTGCTCTCCTTGGAGGACTCGAGATAGCAAGCAAGACCATCCCGGTCGCAAACCGCGAGGACAGGGGCCAGCACGGCAGACCCGAGGCCCCTTCTTTGCCATTGTGGATCGGTTCCGAGCCCTCCGAGGTAGTAATGGGGCGTCTTTGGATGTCGAGCCTCGACGAGCTGGACAAGTCGGAAAGCGGCCGCGATGCGTCGGCGCAGGACCAAGAGGGTGGGAAGCTCCGCTATCGCGTCGCGAAGCCGCGGCGGACCGACCCGAGGGGGCATCCACAAGGCCGTCGATCGGCATTGCTCGGTCGTGTAAGCGAGTCCTCTGCGCATATATGTGTGGCGAAGCTGAAGTTTGAAGAACCGGAGCATGTCGCGCTGGCGAGTCCGCTGGTCTGGGAACATGTACTCCATCATCGGGTCGTCGAAGAAGGCCCGCTCGAGAGACGCAGCGACGGCGGGTACTTCGTCTTCAGACACGAGGTGAACCTGTGACACCGCAGGCATGGTAGCGGTGCTCGCACCCAATCCCGGAGGGCGCTTTGCGGGAATCGATGCGTGCCGCTCGGCGTTCACGCTTTCATGACCACTAATGCCTTCTCCGTCAACTGGGACTATCGGTGTCCTTTCGCCCGCAACGCACATGAGCACCTTGTCGTGGCCCTACAAGCCGGAGCTCCGTTCGAGGCCACCTTCGTGCCATTCTCGCTCAATCAAGCTCATGTCGAGGAGGGTGGCACCCCGGTGTGGGAGGACCCCGATCGCGAAGAGGACCTCCTCGCCGGCCAGGTCGGCATCGTCGTGCGTGACCGGTTTCCCGAGAGTTTCCTACGCACGCATTTGGCACTGTTCGCATTGCGCCACGACCAAAGCGGCGACCTGCGCGACCGGGTGGCACTGTCCGCGGTGCTCGACCGGGAGGGTGTTGATCCGACCCGGGTCTTCGAAGAGATCGCTAGCGGATGGCCGCTCGACGAGTTCCGCAAGGCTCATGAGGCGGCCGTCAACGACTACGCCAGCTTCGGAGTTCCCACCTTCGTGCTCGGCGACCAAGCGGCCTTCGTGCGGATCATGACGAGGCCCGGCAACGACGCCGAGCTGGCGACCGCCACTATCCAAGGAATTCTCGACCTACTCGAGCATCACGTCGACTTGAACGAGTTCAAGCACACCTCAATTCCCAACTAACAAGCGCACTTTCGTCCCAAGTTAACGATCGCGACCCGCCGCTGCTAGCGTCGGAGGCATGCGGACCATTTCAGAGAAAGAGCTCGCGAACCTGCTCGGTTCGTTGACTGAGACAACGCCGCGGGTCGTCGTATCGGGCAACTGGGCCACACCGAAGAAGGCGCTCGAGATCGTTGACGCGAACATCGAGAGCTACAGAATCTTCATGTTGGGCGCCCGTCATCCGATCTCCTCGCGGGAAACTGTGCGCTTCGAGACTCCCTTTGTGGGGAGCGGAATGCGCCACTCCCCCGCGCTTGACTATGTACCGATGCGACTGTCGCTCGTGCCGCGTCTGTTCGCGATATCGCGCCAACCAGATGTCGTCGTCGTCCACACCTCGACGGCGAGAGCGGGGAAGGTTTCGCTCGGCATCGAGGTCAACGTCCTGCCCGCCGCCTTGGAAGTGGCGCGCGCGCGAGGGGCGCTCATCGTGGCTCAGACAAACCCGCAGATGCCTTACACCTTCGGTGAGGGCGAGATCCCCACCGACATGATTGACGTCGCTATCGAGGTCGACGAAGCCCTCGATACCACCGAACAGCACAAGCCTGACGAGCGCAAAGACCAGATCGGCGAGTACATCTCGCATCTCGTCCCAGATGGTGCGACATTGCAGCTCGGAATCGGAGCTATCCCCGATGCGACCTTGGGCCGACTCGTAGGTCGTCGCGGCCTGCGGATCTGGTCGGAGATGAGCAGCGACGGCGTTCTTGCCCTCGAACGCTCGGGTGCACTCGACCCGGATCACCAGGTCGTCACGTCTTTCGTCGGCGGGTCCGAGGAGCTCTACAAGTGGGCGGACGGCAATCCCCGCCTGCGAATGTTCCGGACCGAGACAACAAACGATCCAGCGATGATCGCGGTCAACCCGATGATGATCTCCATCAATGCGGCGGTGCAGATCGACCTTTTCGCTCAGGCGAACGCGAGCTACGTAGGCGGCCGCATCTTTTCTGGGTTCGGCGGGCAGACCGACTTCATCGTCGGCGCCTTGCATTCAGCGGGCGGTCAGGCCGTGATCGGGTTGCCCTCCTGGCACGAGAAGTCCAAGTCTTCAACGATCGTGCCGCTCTTGGACACGCCCGCGACCTCGTTTCAGCATTCTGTCATCGTCACCGACCAAGGCTGCGCCCATATCTTCGGGCGCAGCCAGCATGACCAGGCACGTTTGCTCATCGAGGAGGCTGCCGCGCCCCAAGCGCGCGACGAACTCTGGGTCGCTGCTGAGAAACTCGGCCTTGCCGACTCGACTAGTCGAACTCCCGAGCTTTCCTGACTCATCGGGTCGGGTTCGCTATGCGCCCGGATTGACGAGGCCCACGCACGGCCCCGTGGAGCTCAGCGGTGCTCAGTCGAGCGAGATGGGCTCGTCATCGTCGAGCGATCCGCCGGCACCGATCGGCGTCTCAACCGCAAGGGCTGCCTTCTCGGCAACAAGGCTACGAATTCGCTGGTGTAGCTCAATCATGAGCTCGGGGCTCTCCCGCAAGAACTGCTTTGCGTTCTCACGACCCTGGCCGAGCTGCTCGCCCTCGTAGGTGTACCAGGCGCCGGACTTCTTGGCGATCCCAAAATCGACGGCCACGTCGAGCACAGAGCCTTCACGGCTGATACCCCTGCCGTAGACAATGTCGAACTCGGCCATACGGAAGGGCGGGGCGCACTTGTTTTTCACGACCTTCACTCGAGTGCGGTTACCGATGATCTCGGCTCCGTCTTTGATGGACTCCAACCGACGAATGTCGAGCCGGACCGAAGCGTAGAACTTGAGGGCACGCCCACCGGGTGTGATCTCGGGCGACCCGTAGATAACACCTACCTTCTCTCGCAGCTGGTTGATGAACAGTGCGATCGTCGACGACTTGCTGAGCGTGCCTGTGAGTTTGCGCAGCGCTTGTGACATCAAACGCGCCTGCAGGCCGACGTGGGTATCGCCCATGTCGCCCTCTAGCTCGGCACGCGGTGTGAGAGCTGCCACCGAGTCGATTACGATCACGTCCATCGCCCCGGAGCGGATAAGCATGTCGGCGATCTCGAGCGCTTGCTCGCCTGTGTCGGGCTGTGAGATCAACAATTCGTCGATATCAACACCGATGGCTTTGGCGTAGACGGGGTCCAGAGCGTGCTCTGCATCTATGTAGGCGCAGATCCCACCATTGCGCTGTGCTTCGGCAACCACGTGCAGTGCGAGGGTCGACTTTCCCGAGGACTCGGGACCGAATACCTCTATTATCCGACCTCTCGGGAGCCCACCGATCCCGAGTGCGAGGTCGAGGGCCATCGCACCGGTCGAGATTACTTCTATCCCCATGCCGGTGTGCTCGCCCATGCGCATGACTGAGCCCTTTCCAAACTGCTTCTCGATCTGGCTGAGGGCCGCCTCGAGTGCCTTGTCACGCTCCATCGTCGGATCTCTCTCCTCTCGTGCTGCCTGTCGACGGCTCACTTCTGAAACCTGATCTCCCTGCTCTGGTGTCGCCACGTCCCGGCTCACCGGCGTCACTCCGGCAGGCCGCAACCTACGAAATGGATGTGTCACTCCCGCCGCACTGCCCTGCTGCAAGGTCATTACATTACTGTAGTTCCAAACATATGTTCGTTGGTGGATCGTATGCTCACAAGAGCACCACGCCTAATAAGTCTGAGAAAATGACTGACCGCAGGCCCATCGTCCCTGGTCGGGCCCTTACAGTCGCCGCCTCAACACGTTCAGGGCCGAGATGGTTGCGATCTGACGAACGCGCTCGCGATCTCCTGGCAAGCGAAGTTCGACGGCGTCTGGCGCCGACCCCGGGATTACGAGACCGACCATGACCGTTCCGACCGGTCGATCCTCCTGCACAGTCGGACCGGCCACCCCGGTCGTCGCGAGACCCACGTCAGCACCGAGAACGCGACGGACACCTTCAGCCATGGCCACAGCCGCCTCGAGTGACACCACCGGTCCGTCCGCGACGCCGAGCACAGACCTCTTGACGGCCGCGTCGTAGGCGATCAGTGCTCCCCGAAACCACGCGCTGGCGCCCGGCACGGCCACAAGGCGAGCTGCAACAAGACCCCCGGTCACGGACTCGGCAACCGCGAGGCTCCAGCCGCGCTCTACGAGCAGGTGCCCGACGGTGTCCTCCATGGTTTCGTCGTCGACGGCGAACACCGCTTCACCCAAGAGCGCACGTAGCTCAGTTTCCTCAACACCGAGCGCCTTGTCCGCCGCGTCGTCGTCGGCCGCCTTCACTGTTAGGCGGAGCTTGATTCCTTCTATACCGCTGGCCAGGAATGCAATCGTCGGCACCCCGAGGCCGCCTGCCTCAAGTGCCTCGACACGATCGGCGACCCGCTCGGCGAGCGCGGACTCGGTGTAGCCCCAAGTCTTAAGGGTCCGGCTCCTGATCACCGCCGTGTGGCCCGAACGGCGCCGCAAGTCCGGCAGAACCTCGCGCTCCATCATGTCGTGCATCTCGTAAGGCACTCCGGGAAGCGCGTACATCACCTTGTCGCCCACTGGGCAGATCAGTCCGGGAGCAGTGCCCATCGTCTGAGGTATCACCGTCGCACCAACGGGAACATCTGCCTGTCGTTCGTTGCTCGCCGGCATCTTTCGGCTCGGCCCTCGAAAGGCGAAACGCTCCCTTATTGCCGCCATGACGGCTGCGTCCCGTACAAGTGGCGCGTCCATGACCAGCGCGATGGCCTCTCGGGTGAGATCGTCTTGAGTCGGCCCAAGACCTCCACAGACGATCACGGCCTCGCTTCGCCCGAGTGCGGCGCGCAGCGCCGAAGCTATCCGGGTGATGTTGTCGCCCACTCTCGTCTGGAAGTGACAGTCGATCCCTGACAGGGCGAGCTGCTCGCCAATCCAAGCCGAGTTCGTGTCGACGATCTGGCCAAGAAGGAGCTCGGTCCCAACTGCGACAACCTCTGCCCGCATGAACGCTACCGGCTCTGCGCTCGCTCAGGCAGCGTGATGACCGACGTCTCCGGGCGTCGGTACCTGAGCACTTTCGAGCAACTTGCGCGAGTCGCGCAGGTACTCGAACCCGGTCCAGAGCGTTATCGCGACGACAAACCACAACACCCAGCCGACGAGCCTCGCGTGATGAAGGCCGATCGGTGGCAGGAACGCGAGCCCGATCACAATGTCCTGGAGCAGAGTCTTGACCTTCGCGCTCGTTCTTGCGGGCACTGAGACTCCGCGCCTGCCTGCGTAGCTACGAAAGACACTCATTGACGTCTCACGGGCCCCGATCAGGATCACCGGCAGCCAGCTCACTTCTCCGATCGCCGCGAGCGCAGCGAGCACGCCGAGGACCACGAACTTGTCGGCGAGGGGGTCGAGAAAGGCTCCGGAGCGCGTCGCTCCGTAGCGCCTCGCCACAACGCCGTCGAGACCGTCGGAGGACGAACAGACAAACCAGAGACCCACAAGCAGCCAGCTAGAAGGACCGGTCGCCACGACGAGAGCAACCATGACCGGCGACGCCAGCAGCCTGGTGAAGGTGACCGCGTTTGCCGGCGTCAACAGGGCCGATGGCCCAAATACGGTATCCCGGTCGCTCACGGTGCCATCCCGCCCACAAGCTCGAAAGCGGGCATGGCCTCGAGGTCCGGTCCGGCCGCGCCGATCAGCCGAACCGGACCAATCCAGCCCACGCGAACGGAATTCGGCACTCGCACGACACCATCGATCTCAGGTGCTTCCCTATAGGAGCGGGCATGTCCGGGGTGATCGACGAGCACGTCGCACACCGTACCGACGAGCTCCCGGCGTCGCCGAGCGGTGATCGGCTCCTGTAGCTCCGAACACTCCCGAAGGCGCTCGAAGGCGAGGCTGCTCGGGACCTGCTCGCCGAGACCTGCAGCCAAGGTTCCCTCTTCAGGTGAGAACGTGAAGAATCCGGCCCAGTCGAGCTCCGCTTCCTCAATGAACCGCAGCAGCTGGTCGTGGTCCTCCTCGGTCTCGCCGGGATAGCCGAGGATGAACGACGAACGGAAGACAGCCCCCGGCTCGAGTTGGCGAATCTGGCTGATCCGATCCAAGAATCGGCGGGCGTCCCCCCAACGGCGCATCTTGCGCAGCAGCCGCCCAGAAGCGTGCTGCAATGACAGATCGAAATAAGCAACGCCGGTCCCGACGATGGCCTCCACGAGTCTTTCGTTGAGCGAGGACGGGTACAGATAGAGCAGTCGAACCCGTTCTACATGCTGCGCCGCTGCGTCTATGAGCTCGATGATGGAGGGGCCCGCACTCTCTCGTGGTTTCCCATCGGCTGTGCGGTCGCGGCCGTACGACGCGAGGTCCTGCGCAACGAGCACGACCTCTCGGACCTTCAAATCCTCAATCTCCGCGAGAATCGAAGCCAACGGTCGCGATCGTTGCCTTCCCCGGAACGACGGGATCGCGCAGAACCCACAGCGCCGATCGCAGCCTTCGGCGACCTTGACATACGCCCACGGTGCACTTGCTGGAGGTCGGGGGAGCTCCAACAGATCGAAGCTCTGCACCGACGCGGCCGTCGTTGCGCCCTTCGGAGTAGCCCTCACGACACGGCGGGTGGTCTTGATCTCGACAGGCACGCCGAATCCGGCGACGAGGTCGATCTCACTCAAGGCGGCGGCAAGCTCCTCACCGGAGCGCTCGGCAAGGCATCCGGTCACGACGAGTCTGGAACCTTGTTTTCGCAGGCCGTCGAGCTCCAGAATCGTCTCGATCGACTCCTCGCGAGCGGCCTCAATGAAGGCGCAGGTGTTCACGATGACGAGATCGGCCTCACCCGGATGTCGCGCCGGCCCGTAACCACCTGCGGCCAAGCGACCGATCAGCTTTTGAGAGTCGACCTCATTCTTCGGGCAACCGAGCGTCGTGACCCAAAAGCGCTCGTCCACCTACCAAGCGTACCAACCTCAGCACGCCCGTCCCTTGGCATCCTCAGAGCCGGTCGAGCAGCTCTCGACGTTTCTGCTCGTACTCCGCATCGGTAATGACGCCGTGTTGGTGCAGCTCTGCCAGCTCTCCCAACTGCTGTGCGATGCTTGGTGCGGCCTCGGAGCGAGGCGACGCTGGCGGGACCGGAGCGACGACGATACGGGGCGTGGGATCGGTGACCGGCAGGGGCGTGTCGACCTCGTGCATCTCGAACCGGGCAACGGGGGCGGAAGGTGGTTCCACACGGCGCTGGGAGGCGTAACCGCCGGCGCTTTGGGCCACGACGCGGTTGATAAGAGACTGCACCTCGTCTGGCCTGGATATGTCCGGAAACGGATCTTGTCCCTGACGACCGGCGGACTCGACGGTGAGACTGCCGGCCCTGACGATCCGCTCGACGATGGTCTGGTGGTAAGTCACATCCTGGACACGCCCGATTGGAATCTCTCTCCCGGTCCTTCTCAGGACACCAGTTCGGTACACGATCCGCTGAGAGGTGACGACGAAGGACTTGGTGAGCCAGCCGATGTAGCGAGCCCCGAAGTAGACGAGCGCGATCACGCCCAGGCCAAGCAGGACCCAAGCCATGAGCGACGGCGCGCTGGTCCACAGAACTTCCACTGCGATGCAGCCGGCGATGATCACCGCGGTGAAGACCGCCGGCCAGAACAGATAGGACCAATTCGGTTTCGAGTCGAGGTAGATCTCCTCGCCGGGTCCAAGCAACCTCGTCGGGAAGCTCACGACGCCTGCCCGGGCGATGAGGAGCTCGTCATCCGAGCTTGCTCGCGATGGAACCTGCAACTCGCAGGACCGATCCGTCCGAACCCGCCGAGGAATAGCCCGCCGCGGGCCTGGCTATTGCTTCGGCTAGCAAGTCCAGCAGAAGCGTTGTGAACGGCAATCGGGGATCGATCCACAGGTAGTGAGAAAGGGACCCTGGAATCGTGTTCACCTCGTTCACGAACAAGTCCTCACCATCAGAGAGGAAGTCAAGTCGCGCGACACCCCGCAAGCCTACGAGCGAGGCGACCTCGGTTGCCAGGTCCTGAATACGCCGAGCAACATGAGATTGGACCTGCGCTGGCAGCTCACGCGGCGCTGACGTCATCCCTTCCGAGCCAACGTACTTGTCCTGGTATCCGAGGATCTCTCCCCCACCGCGGGTTCGAAGCGGCCTCTCGATCGCCGACACTTCAAGCCGGGGCCAGCTCCTGATCGCGACCTGCAGATCGAACATCTCGTCTCGGTATGGCTCGAGAACCGCCCCCCGACGCAAATGCGGATTCGCCTTTAGGCGGGCAACTGCTGTGTCGAAGTCCGCCACGACCTCAATACCGATAGAAGAGCCTCCAAAGCGTGGCTTCAAGATGAAAGGAGGCGGAAAGTCGGGCATTTCGCCGTCTTGGCTCAATGGCAACCGAGGCAGTGCTGGAAGGCCTGCATAGACCATGAGCGCGCCAAAAGCGAGCTTGTCCATGCCGAGTGCAGCGCCTAGCGCGGTAGGGCCCGAGTACGGAACACCGGTGAGGTCCAAGGCGCCTTGGAGAGTTCCGTCCTCGCCTGGGCCGCCATGACAGCAGACCAGAACGGCATCGAGCTCGAGATGATCCTCTTTGGCACGCAGACCGCTCCCGGGCCTGACAAAGCCGCCACCCGGACAGCCGATCAACCGGAGGCGCACCGCGTTGGCAGGAACACCCTCGAGAAACCCTGCTGCCTCCGTCGCGACCTGAACCTCGTACCAGTCGCCGGATTTCGACCAGTACAAGGAACGGACGCTTCCGATCCCCGGGGCGCGCGCGAGAGCGTGGACTGCCTGCAGACCAGTGAGTATTGAGACATCGTGCTCAGGAGACGGACCGCCGTAGATCACCCCCACACGCGCCGGACGGCCTCCTGCATTCAGACCGACCTCACCTGTAAGACCGAGAGCTCCTCCGTCGTCGAAACTCAAGCCGCGCCTTGCGCTGTGACTCATATGGTCGCCACTTTATGTCACGCCCCAAGGCGCGCGGACAACTCTCGGGTCTTGCCCTGTCGGTGTCTGGCTTCTGAGCTGAGAGGTGTGCGTCAAGGGAAATGATCCGGGAGATCATTCTCGAACAGCACGGCGTCACCAGCGCCGAGCTGCTCGCGCGCCCAGGTGACTGCTTCCTCGCGCGTACCGACGAGCGTCACCGGCACAGGGCGACCCGCTCGACGGCAACCCTCGAGCAGTGCTGCTCTGTTGGTCCTACCAACGACGACAAGTTCGGTCACTACGCTCGCTGCTCTCTCTGCAAGAGCTGCATTTTCTTCGAACTGAGTCTTGCCGAGCTCTACCATTCCCGGAGTCACCAGCACTCTCCGACCCTGGGTGGCTTCGCACGAAAGCGCATCGAGCGCGTGACGAGCGCCCGTTGGGTTTGCATTGAAGGTGTCGTCGAGGACGACATAACCAGCTTGGCCCTCATAGCGCTGCAACCGATTGGGCACACGCGGCAGCGAGCCAAGCCGCCTCACGACCACCTCGACTGCGATGCCCAGCTCGATTGCCACCGCAGCGGCGCACGCTGCGTTCGAGCGGATGGGTGGTGGGAGCCCCGGGTCCAAGGTGACGACGCCCGAGAGCTTTCCGCCGAGTCGAAGTTCAACCCCGTCGCCGTGCGACAGCACGGCAACGTCGGCACCAGGGTCGTTTCCGGACACGCGGAGCACCTTCTGATTCGGGGCCAGGCGCCCAGTGAGCCCGTTGAGACGGTCGTCGTCGACGTTGAGCACAACTACCCGTGCACCTGCGGTGATCTCAGCCTTCGCTGACAGCGTGTCGTCGAGAGAACCGAAACGCTCCAGATGCGCGGGCCCGATTGAGGTGATGACGACAACCTCGGGATGCATCCAGGCGCAAAGTGCTGATATCTCGCCCCTGCCGTAGGCGCCCATCTCGGCCACGAGCACTTCGGTTCCCGGGACGAGATGCTCGTTGACGGTGCGAGTGAGACCGGCGCGGTTGTTGAAACTGCGGGGACTCGCGACCACGTTGCGATCGCCGCCAAGCAGGTAGGCGACGTAGTTCTTCGTCGTCGTCTTGCCATAAGAGCCGGTGATACCGACCACGAGCGGGTTCACCCGGGCCAGCAGGTCACTAGCCCGGCTGACGTAACGCTGTGCCAAGAAGTCCTCAACGGGCCGCAGGGCCGCGAGGGCGATGTCGATGAACACCGGA
>Ga0182027_10005010_pt1 | contig 20278 bp, 13 predicted proteins | sample 712E1DmetaG_FD_121300 | JGI IMG/M metagenome (GOLD analysis project Ga0182027, IMG submission 121300) | Permafrost microbial communities from Stordalen Mire, Sweden - 712E1D metaG (Illumina Assembly) | ecosystem: Environmental > Terrestrial > Soil > Wetlands > Permafrost | place: Sweden...
ATGCCCCTCTCTATTGGTGTGTCAGGCATCGTGCGGCAGTTCAAGGTGGACACCTTTACACCCCCCCCCACGCAAAATTCCAACAGTGCAATGGGTTGGGGCGTGTCCGCGGATGCCTTCATTCCCATCATTCCTGCTGCCAGCGCCTACGACCGCGGCAACCGGCTTACAATAATAGGCTCCTTTGTCAGGGGCACTGGCATTTCCGACCTCATCAACGCCAACGGCGGGGCGATGTTTCCGACCTTGCCCAACCCAGCCCAGGCAAATCCTCCCCCTCTCTACACGCCCGACATCGACAATGGCCTCGTGACGTTCGACACTGCGCAAGGCCTTCTTCACACCATCGATTGGCAGGCCTACCGCGTAGGTCTTCAATACTACTTGCCTCCCACCGGTAGATTGCTCTTTTCTGCGAACTTCACCCGTGCGCACTCGGGAAACATGGCAAAGCTGTTTCCCCAGGGCGGCGCAGAGATCGAGTTGCTGACCAATGTTGCCGACACCTCGACCTACGTGGACGGTAACCTGTTCTGGGACGCCACACCTGCAGTAAGGTTTGGCATCTCTGGTCAGTATACCCAGGTAGAATACCTCGACGGAATGAAGCCCCACAATTACCGGGCGATGGGACAGACCGTCTATCTATTCTAGTTACGTTCACCAGGCGGCCGCCCACTCCAAGAGCGGCGGCCGCGCGCCTTGCTTGTCGCAATCTGGTGCAAGAGCGGCGTCGACCGGGCCTTCCATACGGCAATCGAGAAAAGCGCGCGATGTTCGGGCCTTTCGTGTCGCAACCCAGCGTCAAAGCGCGCGGGCGGTCGGCGTGTTGCGAGGTTGTCGGCGCGCGGTTCGGATGGTCTCGTTTTCAATGCGACCTATGGCGCTTTCGCAACAAGTAGCAGAGCCGGAGCGCTCGCACGAAGACGGCCGGCGTGCAAAGCCCGCGCGAAAGTATGCCGGACCTCATGCGGCGCTTTGCCGCTGGAGCTGGGAGCGCAGTGCCGGACCATCGTCTCGACCGCCATCCCTGCGAAGTCACGTTCCTTCCGACAGGTCCGCTTTGGCACAGGGACGCGCGCCGTGGCCGGCCCTGTGGCGGTCCAACGGGGTTGGGCCGTAGCAAGCTACTGGGTTTGCTGCTTGAAATCGCAGCAATACACTGTCGCGGGATAGCCATACGCGCTTTGCCCGGCGACGCCCGGAGCGGGGCACGTCAACTCAGGGTAGTTCTGTTCTGGCGTATCAGGGCCATAGCAAGATATGCCGAACCTTCCCGCCGCACATCCCGGGACCTTCAGGTCCTGAATGCAGGTACCACCCGCGGGTGTCAATGCTGGCGTGTAGCAGCAGTAGGTAATGATGTTGACGTTGTTGGACGGCGTGGGGTTCGGGCAAAGAAGATAGTACACATCCGCACGGCTCTTGTTGGCCCCCATGTCCTGCGCTGTCGGCTCGGTGCCAGTCGGGCAGACCCATCCAGTCATTCCCGCCAGACAATCCACGGCGTCCGACTGCTGACAGGTCGGCGCTCGTGTGGTGCCTGAGCAGCAGTAGTTGATCAAATCTCCTTCGTAAACGCCCTGCGTACAACTAATAGCTGGGTTGAGAGCCTCGGGTCGGTCAGCCCCCCGGCATTGGAAGCCGTAGGCTCCCGGATCGGTGCAGATGGCCACAGGATTGAACGCGCATGTCGTCGTGTGGGCTGAACAGCAATAGTTCCTGATGCCGTCTGTGCCTGCGTCTGCGCCGGCAGAAGCTCTGTCGGCACATAGCAAACCTTGCGGAACGCCTTCGATGTAGGTTGGGTTGTCGTCGGGGCGTGCGCCGCCCGTGCAAGAGTAGCCAACGAGGCCAATCGAGCTGCCGGGCTGTCCATTTTCGCCGCAATCGACCACGGTCGAATCGGCGATGGCACACGTGCCGTTGACGGTCGGCGAGTTGTTGTTTGAGCACGCGCCGACAAGCGCGCCGAACAGGAAGGAAGTGACCGCGTGAAGCTGGAGACGATTACGCATGATTAACATCGCTTCGCTGAATATGGGTTGATCGCAACCATTTCTCGTGCCGATCTATCGCAGCCATCCCGGAGGAAGATCCGGGGTGGGAAGGGTCGGGAAAACACACGGATAAGGGGTGCTTTCGACGGTTCGGCTGTCGGTCACCGTGACATCGAGACCGCTGGGCGTGAAATTGACCGCTCGAGGTCCGAGAGTGATGTTGGCGAATTCCGCCTCGACGTCCAGCGGACCCAGATTGTCGATGATCACATTGTCCAGCGTGTGAGGTCCGACGGGCAGCGTGGCATTGAAACCTTCAAGGGTCACGACCGGCAGATTGACCCCCATGCACGTCACGTGATGGAGGTTTTGGAATGTCAGTGCCTTGAATTGCGGATAGTTGGATCCGGCGAAGAGTGGGTTGTAGGCGGTGCTCACCAAGATCGCATTGTTCATGTCGCGCATGCAGATATCGTTGTACGTGATGTTGTTTACCAGTCCACCGCGGCTTTCATCGGACTTCACGCGGATTCCGTTGAAGTCCGATGTCGAGGCCGTGTAGCCGACCGGACGAGAATCGGCATCGATGGTGAGGTCGTAAATGTTTACGTTCTCGATGCCGTAGTGTGTGACGTGATCGGTTGGGGATTGCCAGCTCCCATAGGTCTCGCTTCCGATGGACATGCCGTGGCCTGTGCCAAAATTGTTGTGAGCGATGGTAAGATCAGACACCCAGTGTCCACCTTTGATGGCGATGTGATCGTCTCCGGTGCTGATGGTGCTGCAAGCGATAACGCCACATTGGGCGATACTGTTTTCTCCCGGGTCGACGCCGTCGGTGTTGCGGGCAAAGCTAGGTGACAGAACTTCTCCTCGACTGTTGGTCCACTTCGAGGGCGTGAGAATGGTGATGCCCCACACAATGAATCCTGCGCCCTTGGTGGGGCAGGCTAGGCCCGGGGTCAAAGGCGCAGAGGCGATCTTGACGTGGAATTTGGGCGAATTGTGCAGGGTGATTCGGTACAGAACCAGTCCTGTCGTCAGTCCAGTCGGGGTTTCCCCGCTGGGAGGCGTGACGACGTCGATTAGAGTGGGATTGCCTATGCTGCCGTCGATGGCGCGCAGCGCGTAGGACGATTGCCACCAGGAATAGTCGTGGCCAATAAGCGGCTCACCGCCCTGGCCGTCGATAATGCCATCACCCATCACGGCCGGATACATGCCGCTGACGGTAAGGAGATCGTTGCAGGCACCTGAATCGTTGATGCCAATGGAGCCACAGTTTCCGGTCTTTTGATAGAGGGCCGGGTTGCGCGAGGCATAGAGAGTAACACCAGCGTCAATCCACAGCTTGACGCTGGTGACCACCAAATGTGCGGCAATAAAGGCGTTGTTGGGTCCGTCGGCGACCAGTTTGACGGCGTGTCCTTTGCACGCGGCCAGGGCACTCTGAATGCGGGCAGTGTCGAGTACGGTGTTTGCGTCTTCGGTTGCATCGGAGCGGGTGGCCGTCAGGGTCTGGCACACTTCAGCGTCGGGTGGGTACTGAGGTTCCGGCGGGAGGTTTGAATCGCCTGCACCGCAAACACCAGGTGAGCGGTCGGGCACGCCAGAGGTTCCGCACTGATACTCCGTGGCTGGAGGATCGCTGGCGTTGGTTCCGCAAGCCGCCCAACCGAGCAGCGAGACTGCCCCCAAAAGGATGGGCAGTCTCGCCCCAGAGACTCGGGGCTGTTCGTCGACAAGAATCACGCTAAGCCGTTGGTTCAACGTCAGCTCCTAGGGGATGCGGTTCGTGACAGGGCGCGAGGTCGATTCGGAAGTTGCCTAGGAGCAGCCCATACCCTGGGGACAGGGCCAAGCCGTGTTGCTAGCGCAGCTCCACTTGCTGGCCCCGGTCGTTGAGGCCGGACACACACACCACCCAGTCTTGGGTGCCCCGCTGGAATCGAGATAGCCGCCGGCCACGTTGCACAGCGTACACGGGGTATAGCTACAGGTTGAGCTGGCCTGCGGAGGCGTGGCGGAACACGCCGGATCGATGGTCGCGGGAATCTTGTAGCATGAATAGTCGACGCCGGAGGGGAAGCTGCAGCCGGACTGCTCCACGTACGCGCCGCCGGTGCAGGTCTCCGACTTGAAGCCCGAGCTGGCGGGTCCGCAAGTCTTGTAACAGAGCTGCGGATCCGCAGCTACACACAGTCCGCCCTTGGTAGGTGCGGCACCGGCCGCAGTGGTGAGACCTGCGCACAGCGGCTGGTAGGTCGTGCTCCCGGTCGAGCCTCCGGCTCCCGGGGTTGTGACGGGCGTCGTTGCGCCGCCGGTGCCGGCTGGGGTCGTCGTCACCGCAGAGCCCCCGGCTGCGACGGCGCCACCAAGGGACGGCGTGGTCGTGGCTCCGCCCATGGCGGCGGCCCCTCCCATGACTGCTGCCCCACCCGCACCGCCGGTCGTGGCCGGCGCGTTGCTGCCGCAGCCCTGCGCCAGGACGATCTGCGATAGAAGTACCACGGTTCCCAAATACGTCACGGTCCGCATCGTCATCGAATCCTCACTTGGTTTTTTGGTTTTTCTGCTGCTGGCGCGCCCTAGGCGGCTCATTGGAGTGGCCGGATCAAGAGGAGCGTCGACCCCGAAGACATTTCTGAAGAACGCAGTGGGCAGCGGTCAGAAATCTGGCTCAGTTTTCTCATGGAAGAAGCGCCTTATGTCGTCACCCGCGGGAGCGTGAGATGATGCGGGGCGACGCGCGTCGTGCTTTGTTCCCGGGGCCCACAGTAGAGATGCACCACTCGCTCTGGTTGGCGGACCGCTCCAGCGAGACATCTGGGCCCGCCGAGTGTCGCAATTGGTGCGCTCATTACTAAATAGTAACCGCCAGCGCGCCGAATGAAGACGCAAATAATCCATTTGCTTGCAGGGCCAACAGTGGCAGCATGCGCGTGGACCAGTAATCGAAGAGGATAAGGCCATGAATCGAATTGCAATCCCGAGTGTAGTTTTATTGTGTGTTGTTCTGTCGGCTTGTAGCTCGCCTTCGAAGGGCGCAGCGCCGTCCGGCACCGGCGGGTTTGGGCCGGATGCAGCCGCGAGTCTTACTGGTGGATCAACCGCTCTCGGCGGAGCCAGCGGTGGGATCACCACCAGCGGCGGGGCCTCAGCGACGGGCGGGACGATGGCGACCAGCGGCGCGGCGACAGCGGGTGGCACAACCGGAGCCGCCGGGGCGAGCGTCGCGGGCGGGGCAATGGGGACTGGCGGCGTGCCTCCGGCGGTGAGTTGTACGGCGGAATATGTGGGGTCGGCGACAAGGCCATTGCTGACCGATGCGTCGGCCGCCTGTTATTCCGTCAAGAACTATCTAGCCGAGGCTGGTCCGTTGAGCGCGCTGGTTCGTGACGACTGGGATCCCACAGCGGGATTGCCGGCGGCGAGCAGCTACACCCCAACTTATACCGTGGCCGCCGACGGAAGCGGTTCGCACACGACGGTGCAAGCTGCGATCGACGCGGCCAATGCCTCTGCGTCCACCTCGCGAGTCTACATTTTGGTGAAACCGGGCGCCTACCGCGAGCTTGTTTGCGTGAAGGGATCTGTGGCAATCACCCTCTATGGCGCGGACAGCGACGCAAGCACTGTCACCATCGCCTTCAACAACTACGCCGACAAGCAGGTTGCCAACCAACCAACCAACGCCTGCGCATCTCCTGGTTCGTCGGCAACGTTTGGGACCACCGGAAGTAGCACGTTCTTTGTTTCGTCGTCGGATTTTCAGGCGGCGAATTTGACCATCGCCAACGATTTCGATGAGAGCACCGTGCCCGCCACGGCCAAGGTGCAGGCGGTGGCGCTCACGGTTCAGGGCGACAAAGGCGTGTTCGAAAATGTCCGGCTTATCGGCAATCAAGATACGCTGCAGGTCAAGTCGCCGCTCGCCACGACGGTTGCTCGTTCTTACTTTCGCAATAGTTACATCGAAGGCGACACGGATTTCATCTTTGGCCGTGGCGCCGCCGTCTTTGACGGCTGCACGATTACCTACGTGAGCGTGCGAAAGAACAGCGGCACCGTGATCGCGCCAAGCACGAATTCGGGTAATCCCTTTGGGTTCCTTATCGTTAACAGCAAAATGCTTGGGGACGCTGGAATGACCGCGGGCACGGCGTACTTGGGCCGGGCGTGGGATGATAGCTCGGACCCACAGGCGAATGGTCAGGCGGTCATTCGTAACACCGAGATCGGCGGATTTGTCAGGCTTGCCACCCCATGGGCGACTTCGACCGGTGGTCGCGTCTTCAGCGCCAGCGGGAACCGGCTCTACGAATACCAGAACACAGGCATGGGTGCAGCGCCCGGCGGCGTCGATGGTGGTGCTGTGGACGGAGGCGGCGCCGTCGACGCAGGCGTGGATGCGCCGCCTGCCATCGACGTCGCGGCGTCGGTCGAGGTAAGTTCCGGGCAATCTGATGGAGGGACAGTCGGCGGCTAGCGTCTACTCGGCCTCGGCGAAAAAACCGAAATAGGCACGGGCATTGCGAAAGCAGATATCGCGCACCATATTGCCCACCAATTCCAGGTCGTGGGGAATGAGTCCATTCTCCACGTCCTGGCCGAGAAGGTTGCACAGCAGGCGGCGGAAGTACTCGTGGCGCGAATACGAGAGAAAGCTTCGCGAGTCGGTCAGCATGCCGACAAAGCGAGAAAGTAGGCCAAGAGCGGAGAGGGCATTCAATTGGCGTTCCATTCCGTCTTTCTGATCCAAAAACCACCAGGCCGAGCCGAACTGGATTTTGCCTGGGAACGATCCATCCTGGAAATTGCCCAGCATGGTGGCGATAACTTCGTTGTCGGCGGGATTGAGATTGTAGAGGATGGTCTTGCCCAGTTGGTTGGTGGAATCCAAGCGGTCGAGCAGACGCCCGAGGGCAAAAGCCTGCGGGTAGTCGCCGATGGAATCGAAGCCAGTGTCGGGCCCCAGGCTGCGCATCATGCGCGTGCTATTGTTGCGCATGGCCCCCAGGTGGAACTGCTGGGTCCAGCCGCGCGCATGATCCATCACGGCAAGCTCGTACAGCATGGCCGAACGAAACTGGGCCTCTTCGGCCGGCAAGAGGGGCTGCTTGGCCCGCGCCTTGGCGAAAATCGCGTCGATCTGCTTGGGCGTGTACGGGTCGGCCCAGATCTGGTCAAGGCCGTGGTCGCTCACGCGGCAACCGACTTGGTGAAAGAAAGCCTGCCGCTTAGCGAGCGCGGCCAGCAGGTTTTCGTACGAAGCGATGTCCACGCCGGAGACCGCCTGCAGCCTGTCCACCCAGAGGTTCCAGCCGACGAGGTCGGACAGGGCCATCGCCTTATCGGGGCGCCAGGTGGGCAGGAGCCGGGTCGTTGCGCCGGCATTTTTTGCGTGTTTCTGGTGTGCGTCCAGCGCGTCCACCGGATCGTCGGTCGAACAGACGACCAGGACGCCAAAATGCTTGAGCAAGCCCTGGGTTGTGAAGTCATCTTGCGCGAGTTTGCCGTTGCAGTGGTCGTAGATTTCACGCGCGGTTGCCGGGTTGAGGAGTTTGCCGGTAACACCGAAGGGATTTTTCAGCTCCAGGTGGGTCCAATGATAGAGCGGATTGCGGAGGGTGTAGGGCACCGTGCTGGCCCACATTTCGAATTTTTCCCAGTCGCTTGCATCGCCGGTGCAATAGCGCTCGGGCACGCCGTTCGACCGCATCGCTCGCCATTTGTAGTGGTCGCCGTTGAGCCAGATTTGCGTGAGCGTGGAAAATCTGTGGTTGGCCGCGACCTGGTCGGGCGGCAGGTGGCAGTGGTAGTCGATAATGGGCTGATCCTTGGCGTAGTCGTGGTACAAGCGCTCGGCCATCTTGTTGTTGAGCAAGAAATTGTCGTCGAGGAAGGGCTTCATGGTGTCGTGAGGCTACCTGATAGCTCTCCGGGAAGAAAGGGGTTCCGGGTGACGGATTGTTGCCGCTTCGTAGTGACCTGGTGTTGTATGCTAGCGGTCAAAAGGTTTGAAGGTTTGTGGGGCCATGAGACATTTAGGATCTGCGTAAGGACTGTTCGTGAATAGGCTTCATCTTCTAATACTGGTGTCTTGTTGCCTTCTGGGCAGCGATTGTGTCAATACCAGCAAGCCCGTCTCAGTTCAAAAGTGCTCAGTCGCCGGCAATTGCAGCGACGACGTGAAAGCTGATGCCGCTGTGATGGATAGCGCGGCCGCCGCGGTACCAGATGCGCGCTCGATGGGCTCGCCGGACCTGATGGTGTCATCCCCGCCCGACGGGCCAGGACCGGAGCAAGCAACGAGCGCTGAAGAGGTCGGCGCCGACAGCGCGGCTATCGAGCTAGCGGGCGAAGTCGGACCCGAGGCGTCGGCTGTCGGAGCGCCCGAACCGCAGGCAGGACGGGAAGTTGCGCCGGAGACGGCAGCGGAGGCGAACCCGGAGGCGGGAGCAGAGTCGAGCCCAGAGGCCGGACCGGAGTCGGGGCCGGAAATTGGGCTGGAGACCGGGCCGGAGACTGGGCCGGAAGCGGGACCGGAAGCAGTGCCGGAACCGTCGCCAGAGCCGGGACCCGAGCTTCCTCCCGACGGTGGGGTCATCGGACCTTGCCCGCCTGGCGGGATCTGCGACGACTTCGAGGACGGCAATTACACCTCGAATCCCGCTTGGACCGCACCCGGTGGCTTTTCCGTCACCACCGACGGTAGCAAGGTGCTCGCCTACACCGGAACAGCTTCGCCGGCCGTCGCTCTTCTCGGAACCCGGGCCACGGCCTTGACTATCAAGGCCAGGGTCAAGGCGACGGTCTTTGGAGGAAACTCGAACTCGTACCGCGTTGGTCTGTTCGCCCGGGCCGACAGTCAGGGCACGCCGTCGGTGTGGTACTCACTCGCCATCGCGGGCGATGGATCCTTTCGGTTGCAGTCGACCGACTCGACGCCAGCCGGCTGCAACGCAATCGCCGGGGCGGCGGTTGCGAACACGTGGTATGTCCTGACATTGACGGTTGGAGGGACAGTCGCCGCGACCACGCTGCAGGGCACGCTCAGCGACGATACCGGCGGAAACGTGAAGACCATTGGACCCTGCGCTGTCGCCGCTGGACTTGCGTCGGGTTGGGAGGGCGTCGGGATCCGGGGCGGCGGAACGCACGGCGAATTCGACGATGTCCAGGTTACCGGCATCACGCCGTAACCGGCGCTGAAGCAAGTTAAAGGGGGTGTTGCTCGGGAAAACAGGTCACCCGCCTTGCAAAAAAATACCTAGATGTGTTCGCACTTGACACCACAGGTTGCGCGCGCGGAATCTACCTTGCGCATTCGGGAAGGAGTGTCAAAGACCTAACCATGCAAGGGCCAGATCGAGCGAGACAGCTGAGCCAGATTCGTTCCAGTTTTCCACTGCGGATCCAAAGATGACGACTATCTCAAAGTACTCGATGGGGATTGGCGACAGATTCGGCCTCGAAGGGCCGGCGCAGCTACGGGCGTTTCAAGCCGCCAAGGATAGGGGCATCACGATCGCGCCGGTGTGGAACAAATCCAACCGCGAACACTCGCTGATCGGGACGCGACCGGAAGACGTGCGTGCCGAGGCCGACAGCGCCGCGAAGTCCTGCCAGTGGAAGGATCCCTATTTCGTCGACGCCGACCACATTGGTCTGGCTACCGTGGACAAGTTTCTCGGGGCCAGCGATTTTTTCACCATCGACGTTGCGGACGCCATCGGCAAGCCGGCCAGCGACGGCGCGATGGCCAAGTACGTGGCCGAGATGGTGCGTTTCGTGGGGGCGCTGCGCATTCCGGGCGTGGCCGAGCCGCTGGTCGTCACGTCGGCGTCGCTGAAGGAGATTGCGGCCAAGTATCTCTTCGCCGTCGAGGAGGCAGGCCGCGTCTACCGCCATATCGCCGGGCAAAAGGGCGAGGGAAATTTCGTGACTGAGGTGTCGTTCGACGAAGCGAACACGCCGCAGACGCCGGCCGAGCTCTTCTTCATTTTGGCCGCCGCGGCCCGTGAGGGAATTCCGGTCGCTACGGTCGCGCCCAAGTTCACGGGCGAATTCCTGAAAGGGATCGACTACGTGGGCGACGTCGGGCATTTTGCGCGGGAGCTCGAGGAAGACTTGGCCGTGCTGGCGTTCGCCAAGAAGACGTTCGGACTGCCGGAATCGCTGAAGCTGAGCATCCATTCGGGCAGCGACAAGTTTTCTCTCTATCCAATCATGCACCGGGCGATCAAGACGGCGGATGCCGGACTCCACCTGAAAACAGCGGGAACGACGTGGCTGGAAGAGGTTATCGGCCTTGCGGCGTCGGGTGGCGATGGGCTGGCCTTCGCAAAGGCGCTCTATCGCGAGGCGGTGGGCCGTTACGACGAAATGGCAAAACCCTATTTGACGGTCATCGCCATCGACCGCCCGTCGCTCCCTGCGCCAGACAAGGTCGAGGCGTTTTCTGCGCAGGAGTACGTCGAGACGCTCGAACACAACCAGGCTTGCAAGCGCTTCAACATTCACTTCCGCCAAATGGTGCACATCAGTTTTCGCCTCGCGGCCGAGAAGCAAGCGCGCTACCTGGAGCTTCTCAAGGCAAATCGCGACAGCATCGAGACGCACGTGACGAGCAATATTCTGAAGCGCCACATTGAACCGCTGTTTCTTGGGACTTCCGCGTAATGCGGACCAGCATGGTCGGTTGTCCCTGGCGCCGGCATGACGGCGGTAGTAGGAAATCTGCAGGCCGTGCGGATGATTCGAGCAACACACGCAGACGTCAAGACAATCAGGAGTAACGATGGATTCTAGGAATTTTCTCAGCGCCTATGATTTTAGTGGAAAGACGATTGCCATCACCGGCGGCGGCGGCGTCCTGTGCGGTGAAATGGCCCGGGCTTTGGCGGGTTGCCATGCGAGCTTGGTCATCTTGGACAGAGACGTGGGGCTGGCCGAAAAGACGCTGGTCACGCTTGCTGGCACGAAGGGCCAACACAAGGCGATCTTCATTGACGTGCTGGACAAAGCAGCGATTCAGAAGGCCGCCGACGACATTGTAGCGAGCTACGGAAGGATCGACGGGCTCATCAACGGCGCGGGCGGAAACAACCCGAAGGCCACGACCAATCCCGAGCAGAGCTTTTTCGATATCCCGGCCGATGCGCTGCAATTCGTGTCGAACTTGAACTTGCAAGGGACGATTCTGCCCAGTCAGGTGTTCGGCCGGATCATGACCAAGCAAAAGGAAGGCGTCATCCTGAACGTTTCGTCGATGAACGCCTTTCGGCCGCTGACGAGAATTCCGGCCTATTCGGCGGCCAAGGCGGCGGTGAGCAATTTCACCCAATGGCTAGCGGTGCATCTGGCGCAGGAATATTCGCCCAACATTCGCGTGAACGCCATTGCGCCTGGATTCTTCCTCACTGATCAGAATCGCTTTCTGCTGACCGACAAGGCAACCGGCGGACTGACTCCGCGGGGCAACAAGATCATCGATCACACGCCGATGGCTAGATTCGGCGGGCCGGAGGACCTGGTCGGCGCGACGCTGTGGCTGCTATCGCCTGCATCGCAGTTCGTGACCGGAGTCGTGGTCCCCATCGACGGCGGCTTTTCCGCCTTCAGCGGCGTGTAGAAGGAAGAACAACCATGGCAAAACAGAATTTCGGAATGGTGGGACTGGGCGTGATGGGCGAGAACCTCGCCCTCAATATCGAGAGCCGTGGCTTTTCCGTCGTCGGTTTCGATCTCGACCCGAAGAAGGTGGACAATTTTGCGGCGCGAACCCAGGGGAAAAGGGTCGTAGCGGCGCGCACGGTGGCAGAGTTCGTCGACAACCTGGAAGTTCCGCGCCGGGTGCTCATGATGGTTCCGGCAGGTAAAGCCGTGGACGCGGTCATCGCCGACCTGCGCCCACATTTTAAAGCTGGCGACATTCTCATCGACGGTGGCAACACGCTGTTCGTCGACACCGATCGTCGGATCAAAGAGCTGCAGGGTACCGGAATCTACTACATCGGCGCTGGTGTCAGCGGCGGCGAAGAGGGCGCCTTGCACGGCCCTGCTATCATGCCCGGCGGCAATCCCGAGGCGTGGCCCTTGGTCAAGCCGATCTTGCAGGCCATCGCGGCCAAGGCAGACGACGGTGCGCCTTGTTGTGAGTGGATCGGCAGCGGCGGTGCCGGCCATTTCGTCAAGATGGTTCACAACGGCATCGAGTACGCCGACATGCAGATGATCTGCGAGGCCTTCTTCCTCATGCAGCGGCTTCTGGGACTGTCGGCGGACGAAATGAGCCGGGTATTCGCCGATTGGAACAAGGGCGAGCTTGGCAGCTACCTAGTGTCGATCACCGCCGAGATTTTGGCCAAGAAGGATCCCGAGACGGGCAAGCCGATGGTCGACGTCATTTTGGACACGGCCGAGCAAAAGGGCACCGGCAAGTGGACCAGCCAGGTCTCCTTGGATTTGGGCGTGCCGGCACCAACCATCGCCGATGCGGTGTTTGCGCGCACCCTCAGCGCAATCAAGAAGGAGCGCGTGGCCGCATCCACCGTACTTACGGGACCGAAACCGACGTTCACCGGAAACAAATCAGAATTCGTCGAGATGATCCGAAAGGCACTGTTTAGCTCGAAGATCTGCTCCTATGCGCAGGGTTTTCAGCTGCTGCGCACCGCAGATCAAGAACACCACTGGAATCTCCAGTTTGGCACCATCTCGTCGCTGTGGCGGGCCGGCTGCATTATCCGCGCACAATTTCTGGGTAGGATCAAGGAAGCTTACGGACGCGACCCGGGGCTTGCGAATTTGCTCATGGATTCCTATTTCACCGGCGTTATGACGGCCTACCACCAGGACTGGCGCAAGGTGGTCGCCCTGGCGGCCGAAAACGGAATTGCGGTTCCCGCGTTCATGAGCGCGCTGTCGTACTACGATGGCTACCGCTCGGCGGTGCTTCCCGCGAATCTTTTGCAAGCCCAGCGTGACTACTTCGGCGCGCATACCTATCAGCGGGTCGACAAGGACGGCAAGTTCCACACGCAATGGACCACCTAGGTTTTGCCATCGGCGTCTGACGGGAAGGCTGAGGTATGACGACGTTGTACGGTCACGGATCGATGGAGAAGCGGCTCACGCCCAAGGACGTGAAAGACATCTGCGAGGCGGCCGTGACCGATCTGCCGCTCGATGGAAAGCGGGTTCTCGTGCTCATTCCCGATCACACCCGGCACGCACCCATCGACCTTTTCTTTCACGTGTTAAGCGATCTTCTTCAGCCGCGCGTGGCCGTGCTCGATTACATGGTGGCGACGGGCACGCACGCGGCGATGGAGCCGGAGCGGCTCTACCGCCACACCGGCCTGACGGCGTCCGAGCACGCGCAGAAGTACCCCAAGGTTCGCTTCTTCAACCACGAACACCAAAAACTCGACGAGCTGGTTTCGCTGGGAACCCTGCCCGGCGAGGAGGTGGCGCAGCTTACCCAGGGCCTGTTTTCGCAGGACATCCCCGTCACCATCAACCGCAAGGCCACCGAGTACGACCACATTCTTATCGTTTCGCCCGTAGTTCCGCACGAGGCGATGGGGTTCGCCGGCGGCAACAAGTATTTCTTCCCCGGCATCGCAGGCCTCGACGTGGTGGAGAAGTTCCACTGGCTGGCGGCGGTGATCACCAACCCGGTGGTCAACGGCGTGAAGGACACGCCGACCCGACGAGTGATCAACCGCGTCGTGCAGTTTCTCAAAACGCCGCGGACATGTTTTGCGTTCGCCGTGGACGACCACCATCAACTGGCTTGCCTCTTCGCCGGCACGCCCGAAGAAGCGTGGTCGCAGGCGGCCGACTATTCTTCCCGCCTGCATATCAAGTATCTCGACAAGCCGGTCAAGCGCGTGCTTGGGCTGACGCCAGCGATTTACGAGGAGGTGTGGGTGGCGGGCAAGGCGATGTACAAGCTTGAGCCGGTGGTGGCCGAGGGTGGCGAGCTCGTCATCCACGGGCCGCACGTCAAAGCCATCTCGTTCATGCACGGCAAGGACATTTCGCGCGTCGGCTACCATGTGCGCGACTACTTCGTGAAGCAGTGGGATCGCTTTGCCCACGAATCCAAGCTGATTTTGGCCCATTCCACCAACGTCAAGGGCATCGGCACGTTTGACGGCGGTATCGAACGCCCGCGCATCACCGTGACCCTGGCCACGAGCATCCCCAAGGAAACTTGTGAAAGCATCAATCTCGCCTATCGGGATGTGAAGGCCATCGACATCGAACGCTGGAAAGCGGATGACGAGACGCTTGTCGTCGAGGAAGCGGGACAAGTTTTGTATCGACTGAAGAATGGGGTCAGCGCAGGCCCCGCGTAGATCGGACCAACAGCGATTTGTAAGGAGCGAAAATTCGACATGAGCAACGGATTGACCATTCGTCCAGCAGGTGGCCTCGATTTCCTTTCCATTGGTGCCCTCGTGAACCGGTTGGATCCCGGCATCGTTCCCTGGCGCAAGGCGAATAGCTGCCAGATCCACGTCAGTGGCGGCGAGTTCAACGCAGCGGCGAACCTGGCCGACTGTTTTCGCCTGAACACCGGGATTGCCACGGCGATGGTCGACTATCCCATCGGCGATCTCATCCACGAGCGGGTTCGCGCCATGGGCGTCACGCCATTCTACAAGCGCTTCAAGCACAATGGCGTCAACGGTCCCAACATGGCGACCGTCTACAGCGATCGCGGTTTGGGTGTGCGGGCGCCGGTGGTGTTCTACAACCGCAGCAACGAGGCGGCCGCGCAGCTCAAGCCGGGCGATTTCGATTGGGCGGCCATTTTCAAGAACGGCATCCGGTGGTTTCACAGCGGTGGCATCTTCGCCTCGTTGTCCGAGACGACCGGCGAGACCATCATCGAAGGCATGAAAGCGGCCAAGCAGGCGGGCGCCATCTGCAGCTTCGATCTCAACTTCCGCGAGAAGCTGTGGAACATCTGGGGCGGCCAGCAGAAGGCTGTCGACGTCGTATCTCGTATCGTGGCCAATGCCGACGTGCTCGTGGGCAACGAGGAAGATCTGCAGAAGGGGCTGGGAATTTCCGGTCAGGACGTGGAGAAGAAATCCAAGCTCGATTCGAGCGCGTTCTTCTCGATGATCGATAAGGTGACGACGAAGTATCCACAGGTGAAGGTGGTGGTCACGACCTTGCGTGAAGTCCACTCGACCAACCGCCACAGCTGGGGCGCGGTGGCGTGGATGAATGGAAAGACCTACACCTCGCCGACCTGCGACCTTGATGTCCACGATCGGGTAGGTGGTGGCGACGGTTTCGCCAGCGGCCTTTTCTACGGGCTGCTGACAGGCGAATCGCCGGAAGAGGCGCTTAAGCTGGGGTGGGCGCACGGCGCGCTGCTGACCACAACCCCGGGCGACACCACCATGGTCACCCTGGAGCAGGTGAAAGCCTTCGCCAAGGGCGGCTCGGCAAGAATTCAGCGCTGACATCGCCGACGGGCCGATATCCTCGAATCGGCCGATGCGGGCCATTGGGCCAACAGAATCCCCAAGTCGTGCCAACAAGCACAGTCGTCGCCATCTGGTCGCCTCGGTCTTCTCCTTCACACCCGGTCAATACCCATGGAAAATTTGAGAAGAATCAATGAGAAGCTTGGGAAGTACAGATGGACGATCTGTGCGTTGCTCTTCTTCGCCACGACGGTCAATTACTTGGACCGGCAGGTTCTGAGCCTGCTCAAGGCCGACCTGGAGATCGAGTTCAACTGGAGCGACACCGACTACGCCAACATCGTGATGGTGTTTCAGTTCGTGTATGCGATTTCCATGCTGTTCGCAGGTCGCATTATCGATTGGCTCGGCACCAAGGCGGGGTACGCCTGGGCGCTGGTCATCTGGTCGGTCGGCGCGGTCTTGCACGCTTTTTCCAAGGGAACGGGCGGGTTCATGTTCGCGCGGGCTGTGCTTGGGTTCGGCGAGTCAGGGAACTTTCCCGCCGCGATCAAGACGACCGCCGAATGGTTTCCCAAGCGCGAACGTTCGCTCGCCACGGGGATCTTCAACTCCGGTGCCAACGTGGGGGCGATCTTGGCACCGCTCACGGTGCCCTGGATTGCGGAACATCTTGGCTGGCAGGGTGCGTTCGTCATCGTGGGCGGCATCGGCTTTCTGTGGCTGGTGTTCTGGTTCTGGCTGTATGCCGCGCCGAGCAAGCAGAAGCGGCTGGGCAAGGCGGAGTTCGATTATATTCACAGCGACGCGGACGAGCAGGCCGCCGACGCGAAGGCCGCCGAAGCAAAGGCAGCGGCCGCCGCCTCCGACCAGCCCAAGATCCCCTGGTATGTCGAATGGGGGAAGCTATTGACGTTTCGCCAGACCTGGTCTTTTGCCTTTGGCAAGTTCATGACCGATGGCGTGTGGTGGTTTTTCCTCTTCTGGCTGCCCGCGTATCTCAAAGCGCAGTATGCGATGACGGGGACGCAGATCGCCGTGCCCATCGCCGTGCTTTACACCATGACCTGCGTCGGGAGCATCTGCGGCGGCTGGTTTCCCATGTTTTTCATCAACCGAGGCTATGAGCCGTACGCGGGACGGATGCGAGCGATGTTCGTGATCGCCCTGTTCCCGCTCGTGGTTCTGCTGGCCCAGCCCCTCGGTGGCTACAGCTATTGGCTGCCAGTCCTGCTCATCGGCATCGGCGCATCCGCGCACCAAGCGTGGTCGGCCAACCTGTTCACCACGGTGTCGGACATGTTTCCGAAGAGAGCTGTGGCTTCGGTCACGGGCATTGGCGGGATGTTTGGCGGTCTGGGCGGCATTTTCGTCAATAAGTCGGGCGGCTGGCTCTTCGATGCCTATCGGCAGGCCGGCATTGCCAAGACTTGGGCGGAGGCAAAAACGGGTACGCTGGGCGCGTATCTCGACCAGATCCTCTCTCTGCACCTGGTTAACAAGCACGGCAGCGCGATTGATCTGAACAAGGCCGAGCTCGGCAGCCTGCCCAAGGAAGTCGTCGTCCAACTGCAGTCCATCAACGCCGACGCGTTCGTTCAACTCAAGCTGCTACAGACGCGATTGGTGCTGTCCGAGATGACAACGTCGTATGCGATCATGTTCGCGGTTTGTGCGCTCGCGTACGTCGTCGCCTGGTCGGTGATGAAGGTGTTGGTTCCGCGCTTCAAGAAGATTGAGAACCTTTAGGCCGCATAGGCCGCGAGCTCGACTGCTCGCCAAAGATACCAACTGGCGACCGTGGCGTACGGCGACCACGAGCGCGCGGCTCGTAGCAATGTCTTTTCGCTTGGCAGCGAGCGGCTGCGATAGACGGCGGCGAAGCCTTTCTGAACGCCGAGATCCGACACCGGCAGAACGTCCGGGCGACCCAGGTAGAGCATCAGCAACATCTGCGCGCTCCAGCGACCAATGCCGCGGACTTGGGTGAGGCGGGCGATGATGTCTTCGTCGGACAGCTTTTCCATGGCGGCGCGGCTTGGCAGATCTCCCGAGGTCGCGTGGCGGGCGAGTGCCAGCAGCGACAGCGCCTTGTTCTCCGAAAGACCCGCTTGGCGCAGCTTCGCCTTGGGAAGAGCGAGCACGGCATGGGCATCGTCGACGCGAGCGCTGTCTGTCAGCGCGGCCACGCGGCCGTGAATCGTCGCCGCCGCTCTGCCCGAAAGCTGCTGTGCGATGATGGCGCCGGCTAGGACCGAGAAAGGCTGCACGCCACCACGCGGATGCGGTGACGTGGCCTGCATGGTGAACGGGCCCGCGCGGTCGATCAAATCGGCGAGGTGTGGGTCGGCGGCCTGCAAGTGCGCGATGGCTTCGCGCTCGTCGAAAGAAACGTTCGACGTTCGGCCGCGGTAGCCCTCGCACCAGAGGAGACGAAGCTTGGTGTGCACGCCGCTGCCTGCCGAATAGTCGCCAAAACCTGAACGGGCCACGACGCGGTGGCAGGGAACGATGATGGGAAATCGATTGGTGGACATGGCACGGCCCGCGGCACGGCCGGCGCCGGGGACGCCAACCGAGGACGCGAGCTCACCGTAGGTTCGCGTCTGTCCCGGCGGGATCGACCGGGCAGCGCGCTGTACCTGCAGCAGGAACGGGGAAACGCCGTCGGTGTCGAGGGCCACCTTCGAAAAGTCCTGAACATCGCCCGCGAGGTGCGCCTGGAGTCCCCGCGCCAAGTCGGCAATTTCGGGCGGTGCTTGCGTTTCGGTCTTGAATCCGGCAGCGGCGAGGTCGGCTGGCTTGAGATCGGTCCAGTGTGCACTGGGCAGCAGCACACGCGAGAGACCACGCTGGCTGAAACCCAGCGCGAGGACGCCGATGTCGGTTCGAACCGTTGCGTAGCAGCTCATGACCCGGTTGACCGGGATCTACATCGTGAATGCGATGTCGTCGACCCAGAAGCCAAACGTCGCGTCGAACTGGGTGTATTGCGAGGACCCTTTTCATTCCTCCGGCTGTTGTCCCACTGGCCTTGGCGGCGCTCATGATTCGAGTTGTTCTCAGTAGGCGACGTGCCATAGTCAAACGGAGCTGCTGCGATGAGTGACCCTGTCAGTGCGCGAAAGCAACCCTACGTCGTCAAGCTGGAACGCGGAGACTACTACTGGTGCGCTTGCGGTCGGTCAGCGCGCCAACCTTACTGCGATGGCTCCCATCGGGGAACGCTGTTTTCTCCCGTCAAGATCGCGCAGGCCGACGTTGGCCAAGCCGTTCTGTGCGGCTGCAAGCGGTCGCGCAATAAGCCGTTTTGCGATGGCAGCCACACGAAGCTGTAGCGCGTATGCGTCGCGGTCTGCTCTCGATCTAGGTCTTGCTAGATCTTGCCGCCGGTGAGCGACATGCTGCTCTTGGAAGTACGGCTTTCGTTGGCCGCGCTGACGCGTACGCCAGCGCGATCCACAACCGGGCAGCGATTTTCACACGTGCCGCATCCGGTGCAATGGTCGAGGTCGACGTGGGGAAATTTTAGGGTCTTCTGGCTACCGTCGCGCGCCGTGATGGTTTCGACCTTAAAGTAGATGGCTTTGGGCGAAGTGGGGCAGACCTCTTCGCACACGATGCATTCCGTCTCGTATCCCCAAGGTAGACAGCGTCCTTTGTCGAAGCAAGCGGAGCCGATGCGCACCGGCGGCTTGGACGGCATGTCGCCCACCTTCTCCGCGACCGTCAAATGTTTGATGGCGCCAGTGGGGCAAACCTGGCCGCACAGGGTGCAGCTGTGTTCGCAGTATCCCAGGCGCGCGACAAGAATTGGAGACCAGAAGCCTTCTAGACCGGCCTCGTGAAGCGCCGGCTGCAAAGCGCTGGTAGGGCAGACCTTCATGCAGGCGTCACACTTGAGGCACTTGGCAAGGAAATCGGGTTCGTCGAGCGCGCCGGGTGGGCGAATGCGGGCCGGATTGGGGCGCGGATCCACGCCGTCCGAGGCACGCATGAGCGGCACGGCGGCGACGCCGGCGACGCCGGCACCCAGCCACTTGCGCCGCGAGAGATCGGTTTCGGTCGTGGACAGCTTGACCGGCGGCAGGAAGCGATAGGCGAGACCGCCGCGCTTGCAGCCCTTGGTGCAGTTGAGGCACACCATGCACTCGGTCGCCATCACCGTGCCTTGGGGATCGGCGGCACCTTGGCAGTCCGCCCCGCACACCTCGCATTCGTTGCAGATCTTGGGATCCTTGCTGATGCGGAAGAGCGAGAATTTCGACAGAATGCCGAGGAAGGCGCCGAGTGGGCAAAGAACGCGGCAGTAGAAGCGCGGGTAGACGAAATTCAGCGCCAGCGCGCCGAAGAATACGATGGCGACGAACGTGCCCCACTGGAAGTGGCGCTCGCCCTGGTAAAGCCCGAAGGCGGTGTTGCTGGCCGCGGGCAGCACCGAAACTGAAAGACCGCGCCAGGTAGACGCGATGGGATCGAGCAGCCCAATCTGCGTGCTGCCGGCCGCCGCCAGCCCGAGCATGACGGCAAGTACGACGTATTTGATCTTGCGCGAAGGTCTCGGATTGTTTTGTTTTACGCGCTCGAGGACCTTGCGCTTGCGACCGAGGTAGCCGAGGACGTGATGGAGCACGCCCATGGGACACATCCAGCTACAAAAGAAACGCCCGAAAACCAGCGTCAGGACGATGAGCGGCAGCGACCACCACAACGCGCGGTGAAGAACGTGGGATGAAAGCGCGGTGGTGAGCGCGACCAGGGGATCGATTTCGAGGAACCACTGAACGTCGTAGCCGCGGATGTAGAGCGAGGTGGCGGCGA
>Ga0182027_10005011_pt1 | contig 20267 bp, 14 predicted proteins | sample 712E1DmetaG_FD_121300 | JGI IMG/M metagenome (GOLD analysis project Ga0182027, IMG submission 121300) | Permafrost microbial communities from Stordalen Mire, Sweden - 712E1D metaG (Illumina Assembly) | ecosystem: Environmental > Terrestrial > Soil > Wetlands > Permafrost | place: Sweden...
AGCCGGCTCGCCGAGCCCGCGCCCCTGCCGATGACCACAGCGAGATCCTTCACCTTCAGCCCGCACTGTTCAACCCCGACCAGCATCACCAGCTCTCGGGCACGCAGCAACTCCTCTCCTCGACTTCTCCCAGCGAGCGCCTCCACAGGGATCTCCACCATCCCCGCCACAACCCGCACCACGTCGGCAGCATCCGCGCTCGGCGGGTCCGGACGTTGGAGGCCGCCCTGCCAGTCAAGGCGCGGCCTGGCTGGATCCAGGTGCAGCTCGTCGTCCTCGCGGCTCACGGGCCGCCACCACGGCAGCTGGCCCGGCCCCTCCTGCATCCACCCCTCGTCTTTGCCGCGCCCGAGCACGCTTCGGTAGGTGAGAAGTGCGTCGCGTCGCGCGGAGCCGAACGCCACCAGCGCCTCATCCACGTCGACCAACCCGGTCCGCACCCGGCCGAGGATCTGCCGATGCCCGCTCCAGCGATACGAGCCCGGATCCTTGACCAACCCGCTCGCCGCCGGGTTGAGGTGCACGTAGGCGATGGCCTGCATGAGGTAGGCCGGATCGTCAACCAGCCGTGCCTTGTACCGTCCTTGCCACACCGGGCCGAAGACGCGCTGCGTGTGGTTGAAGGCTTTGGCAAACCGCCCCTGCACGAGCCGCATGCTGCGCCACAACGGCAGTTCCCCCGCGCCGAGGACGAGATGGTAGTGGTTCGGCATCAGACACCACGCGAGAATCGTCAGGCCGTGCTCGCGCTTGACGGCGGCGAGTATGGACACGAAGGTCCCGGCCACAGTCTGGTCAACAAACGGCCGCTCGCCACGCGCGACACGGCAGTACACGTGATACGTCCCACCGGCGACGAAGATCCTCGGCTTCCGTGGCATGCCGCGCCTCCCTCCGATTCACCCTCGCATAGGAGGCTACCACACAACAGATCGAATGGGATACCTGGTACTACCTCGGTCGCGAAGGAAGGACCTCGGCCTCCCGATCAAAGGGCGACCTTGTGCGCCCTCAACCCGACACCCTACCGGTACGAAGCATTGGAGGCGGACGATGGCCGGCGATGTCTGCCCAGGCCGGCTGGAAGAAATGAGCCGCGGCGCGTGTTTTCTACCCCAAGAGGGGGAAATCATGAAGAAGACAACGTGGCTGCTCGCTGCTTTGGTCGCTTTGGTCGTCGCTTCGCCGACATTCGCGCAGGGGATGAAGGCCGGTCCTGCTCCGGGCGCGGTCGAGACGTTGCGCCAGAGCCTCAACTACGTGAAGGGCTTCGTCCTGACGAGCGCGGATCAGATGCCGGAGGCCGACTATGCCTTCAAGGCGACGCCCGCGGTCCGGAGCTTCGGCCAGATCCTCGCCCACGTCGCCGACGCGAACTACATGTTCTGCTCGTCGGTCCTCGGGGAGGCCAGCCCGGTGCCAGCGCCCGGCATCGAGAAGAGCAAGACCTCGAAGGCGGACATCGTGGCGGCGCTCAAGGCGTCGTACGAGTACTGCGGCCGGGCGTACGCGATCGCCGACGCCGACACCGGCACGAAGCTCACGATCTTCGGCCGGGAGTTCACTCGCTTCGGCGCCCTGATGATCAACACCACGCACAACTGGGAGCACTACGGCAACATCGTCACCTATCTGCGTCTGAGGGGCCAGGTTCCGCCGTCCAGCAAGGAGATGTAGGCCTCGGCGCCGCGACTCGGCGGCCGCGTTCGGAGCGCGAGGATGGGCGCCACGGAGGCGCCCATCCGAACCGCTGCCGGGCGGAGCCGCAATTCCGCCAACTGCGTACCCGGCACCTTTTACCTTCTTGCGGTTGCCGCGTTCCGTGGCCTGCGCTACCGCTCGGCCAACCAGTCGAGTGCTTCCTCCTCCGTGTCGAAGCGAGCGATATCCCTGCCGACCAACCTGACCACGCCGTCGTAGATGACCCCGACGGCTCCCAGGACCGCGCTTGCCTTGACAAAGGGGGTGATGGCTTTGCTGAATTTCTTCAGCTCCTCGACTGCACTGACATTGAAGTGCGTCTTGGTCAGATCCGTCAGAATCAGGACCGATTCCGGCGGCTTGGTGCTGATGAGGATCCTCGCCTTCTTCAGAGCATCGATGTTTTCCTCGATACTCGTGCTGTGCGAGAGGTCGACCTTGAGGACCTTGGTCCCTTTGTGGGTGACGAACTGCACGCGGTCCAGTGCTCGGTCTCCGATCTGGCTGCGAAGTTGTCGCGAGCCTTTGCCGCACCGGCCCTGGCGATAATACCCCCCGCCACATCGCGGCGGCGAGAACAAGATCGGTACCACCTTCGATGCGGTTGTCTCGCCGCTCCGGCCGGCCCAAGACCGGGCAACCTCCGATCAGTGTCCCGGGCCGGCGGCGGCCCCCTTCAGCTCGATCGGGTTGCCGGCGAACAGGGTGCCGGCGCCCTTCTCCAGCGCGAACTTGTTGAAGGCGGGCACGTCCGTGCGCAGGAGCTCGTTGAACTCCGCCAGGAACGCGTCGAGCTCCTTCTTCGCCGCCGTCACGTCCTCCATCATCAGCGGCGTCGGCGCCTGGCCGTACGGCATGGCGACCGCGCGGCTCGCCCTCTGCAGGCGGTCGTGCGAGCGCGCGAGGTTGTGCAACCCCGCCTCCGGGTCCTTCAGCGCCGCGACGTTGATCACCTTCTCCGCCACCGCGCCCAGCTTCTTCCGCAACGCCCGGGCCTGCGCCACCACCGGCTCGTAGGGAGCCTTCTCCACGCCCGTCCTCTCCGCCTCCGGCCCGAGCAGCCTCATCGTCGCGGCGAGCTGAGCCCTGAGGTCGTCGATCCGGTTGAGCGACTCGTTCATCGCGTTCATCCAGCTCTGGAGCTCGAGCGCCTGCCGCAGCTGAGCGCGCGCGGCCGCCATGTCGAACGGCGCGCGCGGATCGGCCTCGAAGGCGACCTCCGTGGTTTCCGACTTCCCGGCTGCCGCGACCGTCACCTTGTAGCTTCCGGGCAGCGCCGTCGGCCCGCCCGGGGTGAAGAACGGATTGTCGTCCTCCGGCGGACGCGCCGCATTCAGCCGGGTGGCCTCGTCGTAGCGCACGTTCCACGCGACGCGGTTGATCCCCTGCTTGCCGGGCCCGTACAGCGTGCGCACGACCTGTCCGCTCCCATCCGTGATGACGATCTTCACCGGCCCACGTTTCTCGCCGCCCTCGGGAGCCTGCTCCGCCTCCTCCGCTCCCGGCGTCTCCGCGCCCGCCGCCTCGGCGTCCGGCGCGGGCGCGCTCGCGCCCTGCTTCGGCGGCTGCCCTTTGCCGGCCTTCGCAGCGCGCGGCGAATCTGCTCCATCGCGCTCGTGGTCGGGTTCGATCGCCGCCGCCAGGTAGTAGGAGATCACGACGCCCTGCGGCGGGTTGGGCGTCGAGAAATCCCCCAGCGTGCTGTCGCCGTGCTTCTGACCCGGCCACAGACGCCAGTTCACCCCCGGCCGCGACGAGTACAGGTGGAACGCCTGGGACAGCACCTCCGGCGACGTCTCCTCCAGCGGCGTGACGTCGTCGAGGACGAACAGCCCGCGCCCATGCGTCGCGACGATCAGGTCGCGGCTCGCCTGGTGGAACTTGATGTCGTAGATCGGGGCCGTCGGGAAGTTGCCCTTCAACGGCGTCCAGTGCGCGCCCTCGTCGTATGAGGTGAACAACCCGGCGTCGGTGCCGACCACCAGCATCCCCTGCCGGTTCGGGTCCTCGCGGACGACGCGCGCCGGGTCGTCCGCTGGAAGGCCGCTCGCGATCGACGTCCAGCTCTTGCCGAAGTCGTGGGTCTTGAAGACGTACGGCTTGTTGTTCTCGACCTCGTGGTAGTCGAGCGCGACGTAGGCCGTGCCCGGCGCGAACGGCGACACCTCGATCTGCTGCGCGCGGCCCCACTCCGGCACCTTCGGCGGCGTGACGTTGGCCCACGTCTGGCCGCCGTCTCGAGTCACCTGGACGAGACCGTCGTCGGTGCCGACCCAGATCACGTTCGGATCGGCGGCAGAGACGGCCAGCGAGAGGATCGTGTCGAACGTCTCCGCGCCGCTCATGTCGAGCTGGATCGGCCCGCCGCTGGGCAGCTGTTTCGACTTGTCGTTGCGCGTCAGGTCGGGGCTGATCGGGTTCCACGTCGCCCCCTGGTCGGTGGACTTGAACAGCACGTTGCCGCCCAGGTACACCGTCTTCCAGTCGTTCGGCGCGACCACGATCGGCGAGGTCCAGTTGAAGCGGTACTTCAGGTCCTTCGGCGCCATGTCGGTGACGCCGTGCAGGTACGGGCGCACGCTGTCCGTGGTGCCCGCAGGCAGGGTCATGCGGACGATCGACCCGTTCTGCGAGTCGCCGTAGACGACGTTGGACTTGCCGCCCGCGGGCACGACGTACTCGCCGTCGCCGCCCACCGAGGTCCACCAGTCCGCGCCGGCGATCCCGCCGCGGGAGAGGCTGTTCGAGGGGCCGCACCAACCGTTGTTGTCCTGCAGTCCGCCGCACAGCAGGTACGGGCGGCCGTCGTCGAACGCCACCATGTAGAACTGCTCGATCGGGATGTTGTCCAGGTAGCGCCAGCTCTTCGCGCCGTCGGTGGAGACGTAGGCGCCGCCGTCGTTGCCGTCGATCATACGGCGCGCGTCCTTCGGGTCGATCCAGAGCGCGTGGTGGTCCACGTGCACGCCGCGCCCGATCACCTTCGCCGTCTTGCCGCCGTCGTGCGACTCCAGGACCTGGTACGAGATGAGGAACACGTGGTCCTCGCTGTCGGGCGCGACCTGAATCGTCGTGAAGTAGAAGCCGCGGTTGATGTAGCTCGGGTTCGAGCTGACCAGCTTCCAGTGGTCGCCCAGGTCCGCCGAATCCCACAGCGTGCCCTTCTTCGCCTCGATCAGCGCGTACACGTGGCTGCCGTTGCTCGGGGCGAGCGACAGCCCGATCCGCCCCAGCGGCCCTTTCGGCAGGCCCTCGGTCAGCTTCTTCCACGTCGCGCCGGCGTCGGTGGACCGGTAGATCCCGCCCGTCTCGCCCCCGCTCACCAGCATCCACGGATACCGCACGAACTCCCACATCCCGGCGAACAGCACCATCGGGTTCGACGGGTCCATCGCGAGGTCGCTGGCGCCGGTGGTGTCGTCCACGTACAGCACCTTCTGCCACGTCGCGCCGCCGTCGGTCGTGCGGAAGACGCCGCGGTCCGGGTTGGGCCCCCAGACGTGCCCGAGCGCGGCGACGACAACGACCTCGGGGTTGGTCGGGCTCACGACGATCTGCGAGATCTGCCCGGCGTTCGCCAGGCCCATCAACTTCCAGCTCGCGCCGGCGTCAGGCGAGAAGTACACCCCCTTGCCCGTGACCACGTCGTTGCGCGGGTTCGCCTCGCCGGTGCCGACCCACACCAGGTTCGGGTTGGACGGCGCCAGCGCGATGGCGCCGATCGACGCCGTCGGCTGCTTCTCGAACACCGCCTTCCACGTGGCTCCCCCGTCCGTGGTCTTCCACACCCCGCCCGCCGCCGCGCCCACGTAGTAGACGTTGGCGTCACCGGCGATCCCCACCACCGCCGCCACCCTCCCGCCAGCGGCTGCCGGCCCGAGATTGCGGAACTTCCAGTTCTGCAGGATGTCCGGCGCTTCCTTCTCCGTCGCGGGCACGGCGGCCCACGAGCTCATGGCCCCGCCGAGCGCCAGGGCGTAGGCGGCCAGGAGCAGGATCCGCATCGCGAACGAGGTCATCGCTTTGTCCATGGCTTGGGAGTTCCTCTCTTACTGCACATAGTAGCGCTCGGAAATGGAAAGGCACTCCCTGCCCCTCCTCAAGCCCTGGGAGGGCGACCAACCGCCCGTCGCGGCACGATGCCGGGCCCGCTGAGAGCGCAGCCGCCATCGCCGGACCCCCGCTTCCGCCGGGATGACAGTAAAAAGCCGCGGGGCCGGTGCGCTCGCTGCCTTACCCCCTCTCCCGCTTGCGGGAGAGGGCGGGGTGAGGGCAGGAACGCCGACCGGGTCGAGCGCGTCATTCCCGCCCTGGACCGAACTCCGAGGCAGGCTCCATCGGGAATCCGAAACGCCGCGGCGCCAAAACCCCGACACCTCCTCCCGCGGGGTGGCGGCAGGGGGCGTGGCGTTGGCATCAGGAGACGCGGGTGGCACAAGGTGACGCGCCTGCGGCCGATCCCAAAACGGCACTCGCCGGGAACCGGCGCTCGACATAGCAGATGGTGAGATGGCGGTTCCTGGTACCGATCTTGTTCTTAGATGGTGAGATGGTGGTACCGAGCACCGATGCCGGCGGCGCCCGCAGGGGCCGGGTCCGGTGAGAACCCTTTTTGCGCCGGAATGCGTATCCTGATACTGGAAAGATGTCTGCGCGGGAGGGACACCCATGAAGCGTGTGAGGACGACACTGCTCGTGACGCTGGTCGCGATCCTGATCTGCGGCGCCGCATCGGCGACCGATACTCCGAACCCGGGAACCGCCGCCCCGCAGTCGGCGGCGGCGCACTTCGACCCTGACGCGGCCACCGCCGCCTACCTGGCCGCGCTCTCGCCGGAGGCGCGGGCGAAGTCCGACGCCTACTTCGAGGGCGGCTACTGGCTGATCCTGTGGGACCTCGTCGCCGGCCTGGTCGTCGCCTGGCTGTTCCTCGGCACCGGGCTCTCGGCGCGGATGCGCGACTGGGTCGAGCGGGTCACCCGCTTCCGGTGGCTGCAGACCGCCCTCTACTCGCTGCAGTACGTCGTCATCGCCGGCGTGGTGATGCTGCCGTGGAGCGCCTACCAGGGCTACTTCCGCGAGCACCAGTACGGCATGTCGAACCAGACGCTGGGCGCCTGGCTCGGCGACCAGGCGAAGGGCCTGGCGATCGGGCTGGTCCTCGGCACCCTCGCGATCACGGCGATCTACGCGGTCCTGCGCAAGGCGCCGCGCACGTGGTGGCTGTGGGGGTCGCTGGTGCTGATTGCCTTTGCGATGTTCGGCGCGGTGATCGCGCCCGTCTACCTGGAGCCCGTGTTCAACAAGTTCAAACCGCTGGCCGACACGCCGCTCAAGCAGGAGATTCTGTCGATGGCGCGCGCGAACAGGATCCCGGCGACCGACGTCTACGAGTTCGACGCCTCGAAGCAGACGAAGCGGATGAGCGCGCACGTCAGCGGGCTGCTCGGCACGACGCGGATCAGCATGAACGACAACCTGTTGACCCGAGGCTCGGACGAGGAGATCAGGGCGGTGCTCGGCCACGAAATGGGCCACTACGTCATGAACCACGTCTACAAGGGGATGGTGTTCATCGGCGTCATCATCGTCGCCGCCTTCGCGGCGCTGCGCTGGGCGTTCGAGGCGCTGCAGGCGCGCTGCGGCGCCCGCTGGGGGATCCGCGGCGTCGGCGACGTCGCCGGGCTGCCTCTCCTCCTGTTCCTGTTCTCGGCGATCATGTTCGTGCTGACGCCGGTTAACAACACGATCTCGCGCACCATGGAGGCCGAGGCGGACAACTACGGCGTCAACGTCACCCGCCTGCCCGACGGCTTCGCCCAGGCGGCGCTGCACCTGTCGGAGTACCGCAAGATGACGCCCGGACCGGTCGAGGAGTTCGTCTTCTACGACCACCCGAGCGGCTGGAACCGCATCCACCGGGTCATGGTGTGGAAGGCGGAGCACCTGAGGGAAGTCGACATCGCGGCCTACGACGCCGCGCACCCCGCCACGCCGGGCATGGGGAAGAAGGAGTAGCGCCCCTCGAGCGGACGGGCGCGGAAGAACGGCGGTGCCCATCCCCGTCGTCGCCATTGTGCAGGCGGCTTGAGACGCGGCCGGGTATGATGTCGGCGCGATGGGGCAGAAGGGCGAGTCGTTGAGCGCGAGGGCGGCTGCCGCCTGGCGGAGCATCAAACGGCTGATCTCCGGCGGCACGCTCTACGAGAAGCTGCGCGGCCGAATGCTCGAGATCACGCGTCGCGCGGACGAGGCGCGCGTGCGCGGCGACCTCGAGGGTTCTGCGGCGGGAAATCGCGAGGCCCTCGAACTCGCAAAGCACATCGCGAAGACGTTCGGCGATCACCGGTCGGTGTTCGAGTGCCTCCGCTGGGCGTACGGGAACCTAGGTGGGGCGCTGCTCGAGCTCGGCAATCTCGACGGCGCCCACGATGCATTGGTCCAGGGCGTCCACCTCGCGCGGCGAATCCTGGCGCTCGACGAGAACAACGCTTCGGGTTTCTCCAACCTCGGATACGCGCTAAGGGGGCTGGGTCAGGCCGAGGCGCGCATGCGGCGGTTCGACAGGGCGGCGGCCGCATTTAGGGAAGCGGCCGAGAGAGCCCGGGAGGCCGCCGAGCGAGGATGGGACCAAGCGACCGCCCTCGATCTCGCGACCTCCTGCCTCCGCGGGCTTGGCGACGCATATCGGGAGCTCGGTCTGCCGGCGGTGGCGGTAGAGGCGTTCGCGAATGCGGCGGAAGCCGCACGCCTGCTCGGCGAGCTGACCAAAGGTACAACCGATGCCCTGAACCGCCGGTGGACCGCGCTCGACGCGATGGCCGATGCGTGGTTCGCGTGCCTGGAGGACGAGAACGCACTCGCGGCACACAGGAAGGCGGAGCCGGTTGCGCGCCGCCTAGTGGCGGCGGGTGGTGGCACGCTCGAGGCGCTCCATTCGCTCGGAACCACTCTCTTCGGCATCACCTACCACGCGCCGCACTCCGAGAGGGTCGACGAGGGCGTCTCGGCTGGCCGAGAGGGTGTGAGCGTCCAGAGGCGGATCGTCGCCCTCGAGCCCGAGCAGTACTCGCGCCGACGCCAGTTGGCGACGATGCTCCAGTACCTGTCTGGAGCCGAGATCCAGGCCGCCGACCTCGAAGCCGCTCGATCTTCCCTGGACGAGGCGATGGACATTCTCAGGCGACCGGCGAAAGACGACGACCCTGCGGAAACCCGCGTTCAGCGGATCTTCGCACTGAAGTGTCTGGCCTGGCTGGAGGAGGAGGCCGGTCGTGCGGCCGCCGCCCGGGATGCGTACGACCACGCGTTCTTGGAAGCGCGGGCCGCGCTGGAGGCTGGAGACGAGGTACATGACCTGCTCCAGACTCAGGCGGACCTGCACCTGAGGCGGGCGGATTTCGAGACGCAAGCAAAGTGCCACGAGGCTGCCGGCGAGCACTCGAGGCAGGCGCTCGAGCTCCTCCCAGGAGTGGTCGACCGAATGGGTGAGGACTGGATGGCTCTCGGCGGTCCACTCAACAGGCTCGACTGGTTGTGCGATCGGGTCCGCGACTCCGGGGACGTTGCATGGTCCCTCCAGCTTCGGCGCGAGTGGGTCGCGCTGCACCGCCGCGTCGCCAGTCGCCCGACACCGTCCGTGGAGACCCTCGAGATGCTCGCGTCGGCGCTGCGCCAGCTGATGATCGAGCTGGACTCGACCGGCGAGACTCGGGAAGCGTCCGACCGCCGACAGGAGCTGATGGACGTCGAGGCCAGGCTCTCCCAGGCCCGGTCCGCCGCGCCCCCTCTTCCCACTATTCCGGCGTGGTCCTGGCCCGAAGGCGCGAAGCCCAGTCCTTAGCCCTGCAGAGGAAGGCCGGCCGATCGGGCGGGGCACCGCGATGCAATCTGGAGAACGGCAGTCGATTCCGATCGAGAGCGGCTTGCCCGCGTCGCGGTCGAGTTGACGATTCATTGGTACCGTGTATCGCCATCTCATGATCATCTCCAGCCAATGCCCATGCCGACCTCCAACGCGCGATTCAGCAGCACAATCGTGACATCGTGATACGCGGTACCAGCCTTCGGCATGCCACGATGACGAGCTCCGAAACCCCGCTGCCCAAGCACGCCGCCGGCGCGCGTCAACCGGGGCGCTGGCGCCGCCCGCGCGCCCTGAATGCGCGCGCGAGGAGGGAGGTGGCCTGGGGGACGCGCAGGGCGGCGGCAGCAGCGAGGTAGCCACCGCCGAACAGCGAGAGTGAGACGGCACCCAGCACCAACGGTCGGCTGACGCCAAGGCCGAGCTTGGCCCCCCAGGCCAGCACGGCGCCGACGGCGGCGGCGGCCCACAGCCGCAAGGCGAGGGAGGCACCAAGCCCTGCGCGGCCGATGCGGCGGCTGAGCGCCCGCCGAAGCAGCGCGAACTCGACCCACCCTGCCGTCGCCGAGGCCAGGGCGATCCCGGCCGCGCCCCAGCGGGGATTGATCCCCAGCCACCCGGGCGCCAGAAACGCCAGGACGGCTCCGAGCGCGGTGCCCACGAGCACCCGCGCGACGGCAAAGCGCATCGGCGTCTTCGTGTCCTTGAGGGCATAGAAGCTCGACGAATAGAGCCGCGCCATGGTGGTGGCCAGCAGTCCGATCCCGGCGGCGGCCAGGATGCCCCAGACGTACATCGAGTCGGCGCGGGAGAACCTGCCGGACTGGTAGACCACCGACGTCACGATGTCTCCCAACGCCAGGAAGGCAACCGCCGAGGGGACCACCAGGAACGCGATGCGCTCAAGCCCGGTGGCGAGGCGCGACCGGAGCACGGCGGCGACCTCGGCCTCGGAGCCCAGCGCCGACGACATCTCGGGCAGCTCGGCGGCCGACACCGACATCCCGAACAGGCTCACCGGCAGCGTGTAGAGCGTCTGGGCGTTGGCGAGGGCGGTGACCGCGCCCGCAGGCAGGAAGCTGGCGAGCAGGGTGTCCACGTACGCCGAGACCTGGACCACGCCGCGGCCCAGGAACGCCGGCAGGAAATTGGTCACCACCGTGCGCACCCTCGCGTCTGCGCGACCCAGCGAGAGCCGCAGCCGGCCGAGCAACCGCATCACGGTGGGAAGCTGGACGCCGAGCTGGAGGGCGCTGCCGGCCACCGACCCCCAGGCCAGGGCGACCGCCAACGGGTACTCGCCGATGCTCTGGCCGAGCCACACGAGCGTCGCAATCATGGCCAGGTTCCACCCCACGGGCGCCGTGTACGAGAGGAAGAACCTGCGGTGGCTGTTGAGGATCCCCAGACACCACGCGGACAGGACCAGGAGGCCGGCGCCAGGGAAGAGGATCCGCACGAGTCGGATCGCGAGCGCCCTCTTCTCGCCGGTGAAACCCGGTGCGATCGCGGCGATGAGCCAGGGCGTCACGAGCACGCCGGCCAGGACGATGAACGCGACCGCCAGCGACAGCAGGGCGAGCACGGCGCCGGCGACCCGGTCCGCCTCCTCCCGGTCTCCGCCGGCCAGCTCCGCCGAGTAGACGGGGATGAACGAGGCCGAGAGCACCCCCTCGCCGAAGAGGTTCTGCAGCAGGTTCGGGATTCTGAAGGCCGCCTTGAAGGCGTCGCCGGCATCGGAGAGGCCGAAGTAGTGGGAGAAGATCCGCTCGCGGACCAGACCGATGCCCCGCGACAAGGCGATGCCCGCCGCCACCAGTACCGCGTTGCGGCCGGAGCCCCTCGGCCTCGCAGACGGGGCACCAGTCGCGCCGTTGGACCCCGGTGCAAGGGCGCCGCCGTTTCCTGCCCCGGCGATCTTCGCCATTCGACCCCCCTCATCGGTACCGGGTATCACCACCTCACCTTCTCGGCGGGGCTTCAGCGAGCTGGTTCGCGGCGCCTTCCGGCGCTACGCCGACGCCGTGGTCAGCTTCTTCACCTCGTCGTCGGTGAGGCGAAGCGAGGCGACGGGCAGGAGCTCCGCGAGCTGCTCCGGGGTGCGGGCGCTGGCGATCGGGGCGACGACGGCCGGGCGCGCGCGGAGCCATGCGAGCGACACTGCCGCCACGGTCGTCCGGCGCTCCGCCGCGATCGCGTCGAGCGCGGCGAGGATCCGGAGTCCCTTCTCGTCGAGGTACTTGCCCGCGCCCGCGGCGCGGGCGCTCTCGACTTTCGCGCCGGGCCGGTACTTGCCGGCGAGGAAGCCGCTCGCGAGCGCGTAGTAGGGAAAGCACGCCAGCCCCTCGCGGGCACACAGCTCGGCCAGTTCGCCCTCGTACTCGGCGCGGTGGACCAGGTTGTAGTGCGGCTCGAGGGCGACGTACCGGGCAAGGCCCAGGCGCTTCGAGACGGCGAGCGCCTCGGCGAGGCGGGGCGCCGTGTAGTTCGAGGCGGCGATGTGGCGGACCTTGCCCTCGCGGACGAGGGCGTCGAACGCCCCGAGGGTCTCCTCGAGGGGCGTCGCCGCGTCGTCGACGTGGGCGTAGTAGAGGGCGATGCGGTCCGTCCGCAGCCTGCGCAGCGAGCCCTCGGCTGCCGCGCGGATCGTCTTCGCGGCGAGCCCGCGCAGGCCCGACAGCATCCCCACCTTGGTCGCGACGACGATGCGGTCGCGGGTCCCGCGGGCGGCCATCCACCGGCCGAGGATCGTTTCCGACTCACCTCCCTCGTGGCCCGGCACCCAGGCGGAGTACACGTCGGCCGTGTCCACGAAGTTGCCCCCGGCGGCGGCGTAGGCGTCGAGCACGGCGAACGACTGCCTCTCGTCTGCCGTCCAGCCGAACACGTTGCCGCCGAGACAGAGCGGAAAGACGTCGAGCGATGTGGTTCCGATCTTCACCATGAATCCTCCCCGCGGCCGGCCGTGCTCCAACGGGATCAGGTGAGACGGCTGCCGGCACGACCGCGGCCGGCCGGCGCCCCCGTCACGACCACGCAACCCACTCTAACCCAACGTGCCCGCGGCCGGATTCCAGATCCGGGCCCGGCAGCCGCGCGTGGCGATCCTCGCGGGACGCTGCGACAGTCCGAACCAACCTATGGCGCGCGCCGCCCGGTCCGGGCCTCCGTCCCCTGATGGGTACCCGGCACCGCCATCTCACCTTCTTGTGGAGAGAACTGGTACCAGGTGCCTCGCCCTCCCCTTCGCCGATGGCGCGGGGGTCACGGCTGGCCGGCGACGACGCGGTCGCGGCCGGCGTTCTTCGCGCGGTACAGCGCCCGGTCCGCGACGGCCATCGTCGCGTCGATGGTGCGCCCGTCGACGTGCTCGGCCACACCGAACGACATCGTGATGGCGAAGGATGAATCCTCGACCGCAAAGGAAGTCGCGGAGATGGCCGAGCGCACCGACTCGGCGGCGCGCACGGCGCCGTCCATCGTCGTCTCCGGCAGCAGGAAGACGAACTCCTCCCCGCCCCACCGCGCGGTGGCGTCCAGCTTGCGCACGGCGGCGCGCACCCGTGCGGCCACCTCGCAGAGGACACCGTCCCCTGCGGCGTGGCCCAGCTCGTCGTTGATGCGCTTGAAACCGTCGATGTCCGCCAGGATGAGCGAGAACGGGCGCCGGGTGCGCGCCATTCTCCGGACCTCGGCCTCGGCCACCTCGAGGAAGGCGCGCCGGTTGGCGAGGCCGGTCAGCGCGTCGGTGCGCGAGGCTTTGGCCAGAAGGCGGTTCGCTTCCGCGAGCTCTCCCGCCACCCGCTCGGTGGTCAGGAGGATGAACGTGACCGTGACCCCCAGGTGCAGCACCACCGATGCACCGAAGAAGGCGAGCTGGGACGGCGAGTCGATGAGGAGGGCGACGCCCGGGCGCCTCAACACGCCGCCGGCGCGCACCAGCATTGCGGCCGTGAGCAATGCGAACTCGACGGCAAGGGCAGTGAAGAGCGGCGACCTCGCTGCGGCGCGCTCCTTCCACACCAGCGCGACGATCGCCGCGAATGGAATGGCGGCCGCGACCATCAGGATCGCCGTCCGGGCGGCGATGTTGTCGTTGACGAGCAGGTAATACAGGCAACCGCCGAACGGGATCGAGGCCAGCGCGTACCAGCCCAACCGCAGGCGAGCCTGCCCGAGGAAGCGCCGCGTCCCGTCGAGAAACATCGGCGCGGCGACGAGCAGGGAGGCGTTGACGGCCGGGACCGAAACCGCCTCCGGGATCAGTCCGCGAAGGCCAAGGAACAGGAAGGCGGAGCAGACCAGCCCGGTGCCGGCGGTCCACTGGGGAAAGCCCGGGTGCCGGTGATGCGCTCGCAGGAACACGAGCATGATCACGAAGAGGGTGCCGGACATCTCCGCGCTGAAGACCAGGGCGTCTCTCAAGGCCTTGTCTCGCGCCGCGATATGGGTCCGGCAGCCGGCGCCGCCACCGGCTCACCCGATCGAGATGGGCTGGCCGCCGCTCGGTCAGGCCGCGAGCGGGCGCCCCGGCGGAAGCGATCCGAAGCCAGTGCGGTCGAGCCGGCCACGGCCCGAGTCTACCATCCGAAGTAGGTACCTGGTTTCCCCGTTGCACCTTCGTGTGCAGCGAGCCTCAAGCGTACCGCGAACGCGAACCAACGGTGCCTGCCGGGGCCGACCCGCTCGACGTTGTCTCGGCATGCCACGCGAGGAAACCGCGGCTGGGACGCCACGCGGTCGGTAAGACCTCGCCCTGACCCATCCTGGGTTGAGCGGGCAACCGGCAGCACGATCATCGCGATGCTTCTGTCACCCATCACGCCGACCGTGTGCCCTTCGCTAAGAACCGGTCTTGCCAGGTCCAGAGAACATTTCCATGTCAATGGTCGTAGCCTGAAGACAGGCGGAGGCCCGTCCTTGGGCGTGGTTCAATAGTATGACCTTGCTGTTGCCCGCCTTGGGGCGGGGGGTTGTCGGGCGATGCTCGGGGTATGGACGAGGATTGGGTCATCGAGAACTGCTCCCGAAGGTGGTAGTTCGGGTGAAGTAGTTTCGGATTGTGGCGGGGCGAAGGTCACGGCGAAAATGTCGGTAAACTCGGCTCGGGTGACAACCGAGAGGTCGACGGAGGAGTTCAATGAGACTCCGAGTGTTCGCGATCCTCACAACCTGTGGTTTCCTCATCTTCGCGTTCACGATGACATTCGTCCCCCTCATGCCGGCGTGGGCCAACTACGCGACAAGAGCCGGACTCCTTGTTGTCCTTGGCGCTCTTTGGTGGGTCGCTCGGGACGGATATCGGTTGAGCCGATTTCGGCCAGTGTTCTTTGCCTACTTCACTGCGGTTGTTGGCCTCTCGTTGGGGTTCTTCCTCGCGGACCCGGGGCTCAAGCTCCTTGGCCTGACGACGCAGACGCCGATCGGAATCGCCGTGGCGAAGCTCCTTCAAGCGTCGCTGATCGTGATCGGTATTCTCGCCGTGGCGAGGATCTGCGGCGAAAGCTCCGCATCGCTCTACATTCGGAAAGGCCGTTTGATACTCGGCCTCAGCGTGGGCGTGATCACCGCTGCCGCACTCTTGGTCCTGAGTTTGTTGCAACCAGCGGTCAGGGCCCTCGGCTCGGCCAAGTTCATGTCGTTGGCCCCATGGATTCTGCTCTTCGTGGTATCCAACGCCTTCATGGAGGAACTCCTATTCCGCGGGTTGTTTCTCGGGCGCTACGAGCCACTGATCGGACGATGGCCGGCGGTTCTTTCCACTGGCCTGGCGTTCACCCTGGCGCACATGCAGGTCACGTACGCACCGGCATTGCTGGTCTTCCTGGTCGTCACCTTCGGCTTCTCGATCGCGTGGGGGTGGCTGATGCAGAAGACCGAGAGCCTTTGGGGATCGGTTGTGTTCCACGCCGGCGCCGACTTGTTGATCATTCTGCCCATCTTCAGCAGTCTCGGTGCCGCGTGATGCAGACAAGCGCGGGTGCGGTCGATCACGTCCATCGCCGGGTGGCGCGCAGGGTCGGCGAGTCGGTTGGAGCCGAGGCGGCCGATGCTGGGCGCGGCGACTCCGGCTTCGCTACGACTTCCGCCGCTCTACAATGAGCCGAGGTGAATGTGGGCACCTCTGCTCGGCAGCATCTGCGGTCTTCCAGCTGCACGCCTGGGGCGACGAGGTGTCGCGCGCAGGCGGGGCCCGACGTGCCACACCGAATTCGATTTCAGTCGGCGGGATCCCGGGCGTTGCCCCGCGTAACTGCCTGACCCGGACGGAGGAGCGAGGAAATGAGACGAGCCAGACCTGTTCACCTGATGCTGGCGGCCGGGATCGCCGCCTGCCTCGCGGCGCCGCTTTCCGTGAGCGCACAGGACGTGGCAATCGCTGGCGCCACCCTGATCGACGGCAACGGCGGTCCCGCGATCCCCAACGCGGTCGTCGTGATCCACGGCGACAGGATCAGCGCCGTCGGAGCGCGCGGCGACGTCAGCATTCCCGGTGACGCCACCGTCATCGACGCGGCCGGGCGCTGGGTGGTCCCGGGCTTCTTCGACACGAACGTCCATCTTTCGCTCTACGGCGGCGTGCGCGATCGCTACGAGACGCTCGCCAAGTACTACCCGCGCGAGAACGAGATCGTGCTCGAGGCCGCGCAGATCGACCTGACGTACGGGGTGACGACGGTCCGCGACAGCTACGGCTTTCTCGTCCCACTGACGCAGGTGCGCGACGACATCGCGGCCGGCAAGGCCACCGGCGCGCGCATCCTTGCCGCCGGCAACATCGTGGGGTGGGGCGGGCCGTACTCGGTGTCGTTCTCGCTGTTCCCGCAGCGCGATATCACGCGCTTCCAGGCCGAAGTGGACGACGCGATGGCGCAGGATGCGGGAGAGCTGCTCGCCGAAATGACGCCGGACGAGCTGCGCGTCGCCATCGACAAATACCTCGACAAGGGCCCGGACTTCCTGAAGTACGGCGGCACCAGCCATTTCGACCAACCCACCTTCATCGGGTTCTCGCCGGAGGCACAGAAGGTGATGGTCGACCAGACGCACAAGCGCGGCCGCGCGGTGGACACCCATTCGACGACCATCGAGGGGTTGCGCATCTCCGTGCTGGCGGGCATCGACGTCATCCAGCATCCGGAGGCGATCACGCCTCGGGAAATGCCGGATGACCTCGCCAAGCTGATCGCGGAGCGCAAGGTGGTGTGCTCGATGCTGGTGAGCACGATGACCGGCGAGGCGTGGGAGAAGCACCTCAAGGACAAAGCCGAGGAAGAGAAGAAGCTCGCGGAGGCGGCGAAGAAGCAAGCGCTCCCCAAGACCCTCTACGACGAGCGCAAGCGCGCCCACGACCTGGGCGTCGATCTCGACACCCGCCGCAGCAACGCGCAGAAGCTGATCCGGGCCGGGTGCGTCACCACGGTCGGCACCGACAGCTATTGGGCCGCGGCCCCCGAGTTCCAGATCGAACCCAAGCCCACCTGGCAGAACCACGGCATCGGCACCGTCATGGCGATCGAGGGTCTGGTCGAGCTCGGCATGACGCCGATGCAGGCCATCATCGCGGGGACCAGGAACGGCGCGATCGCATCGCGACGCCTGAACGACCTGGGTACCCTGGAGAAGGGCAAGATCGCGGACCTGGTGATCCTGGATGCCGATCCCCTCGCGGACATCCACAACATCCGCAAGGTGCGGTCCGTGATGCAGGGTGGGAAGGTCGTGGATCTGGCCATACTGCCGGAGAACCGCGTGATGTCGAGAAAGCCGCCGGCGGTTGCGGAAGGGGCAGCGGACAAGGCGAAGAAGTAGGCCCTGCCACCCGAAGCGTACCGCCAAACCCCGCCGTGCGCGCCGACGTGCTCGGCTCAAGAACGGCTCCGAGCGGCGTAGAGGCGCGTCAGCCGGTCAGCTCGTCAACCACTTCTTGGCTTCGTCTTCCGTTGCAAGAAGCCTGGTGTGCTGCGAGCCGGAGAAGGCGATATACCCGTGAAGGAGCATGCGCGTGAACCCGACGATGCCGACGATTGCGTGGCGGGCGTCCTTCTTCACGTAGACGTCCCTGGCGTGCTGTTTGGCCTTGCTCATGAAATCGGGGCCGATGCCACAACCCTCGAGGTTCGTCAGCGCAAGCAGGGGACCCGACGAATCGCGGACGATTTCGGTCACCTCGTCCAGCTGGTCGATCATGTCTTCCTGTGTCATGCAGTTACGATAGTCGACGTAGAGGATCTTCCGGCCCGCGTGCTCGATCCAGTTGATGGACATGACCACCCCCTGTTTCCTTGTCGTTGCGCATGAGCCGCGCCCTGTTGCGGCACCGGATCGGCCGCACCGGATCTCAGGTTGCCCCTGCCTCACCCGCCCCGAGAACCGAACCGCACGAGGGCGCGGGGCCCGACCTGCCGGCGCCTGCCTCCGCCCGCACTGAAGGGGACGTCCGCACTGCCACTATGCCACGTGATACATAGCCGCTGTCAAGGCGGGAGCCGGCGCGCTGCGAGCAGACAGACCGCCACCAGCTACCACCGTTTCACATCTGACCGGAGCTTGGTCCAGTCGATGCGCCAGCGTGTGCCGCTCTTGATCCAGACCAGGGGCTTGCGCTTGTCGGCGGGTGCGCCCAGGGCCAGGTGGTACAGGGCGTCCACCCTCCAGTAGAACCCGCGCGCGTGGGGCGTGTCGGACCAGCCGAACAGGTGGATGTCGAGGTGGTGCGCGAACTCGTGCAGGAGCGTAACGACCTGATTGGGATACCAGGTACCTATCAGGTCGAGAACCGAACCGCACGAGGGCGCGGGGCCCGACCTGCCAGCGCCTGCCTCCGCCCGCACTGAAGGGGACGTCCGCACTGCCACTATGCCACGTGATACACAGCCGCTGTCAAGGCGGGAGCCGGCGCGCTGCGAGGAGAGACCGCCACCAGCTACCACCGTTTCGCATCTGACCGGAGCTTCGACCAGTCGATGCGCCAGCGCGTGCCGCTCTTGATCCAGATCAGGGGCTTGCGCTTGCTTGTTGGCGGGCGTGCCCAGGGCCAGGTGGTACAGTGCGTCCACCCTCCAGTAGAACCCGCGCGCGTGGGGCGTGTCGGACCAGCCGAACAGGTGGATGTCGAGGTGGTGGGCGAACTCGTGCAGGAGCGTAACGACCTGATTGGGATACCAGGTACCTATCAGGTACCTATCGGTACCTATCTGATTGGATACCAGGTACCTATCATCTTCATCTATCATCAAATCGCACGCGGCGGGTGTGCCCTGTCGGGAGAACCTTCCGCCGCCGGATTTCGTCTTTGCAGGTGGAGGGTACGCTCATGAACCACCGCACGCCGTTCGGCGCAGCCTCGCGCGTTGCCGCGCTGGTCTCGATCCTCGCTCTCGTGCCTTTGGCCGGGCCGGTGGAGGGATCCCCGGGCGCCGTCCCCGCCGATCCGATCGCGGCGCTCGCCGCGGTCCAGCCGCCACAGGTGCGGACCAGGGTGCTCGTGCTGGGCACGTTCCACCTGCGAGAGATCGCGGAGGAGTTCAAACCTTCGATGCTCGACCGACTGCTGCCGGTACTGCAGGGGTTCCGGCCGGACGCGATCTGCGTCGAGACGCTGTCGGGGACGCGGGTGCGCGAGCTCGAGCTGCGGCGCGACGCGGGGCCGCTCGTCGGGCAGGTCGTGGACGACTTCGCCGCCGCGCACGTGAAACTGGGGAAGCGGGCGTGCGAGGTGCTGGGCACGTCGCCGGAGAAGGCGGCGGTCAGGGTCCGGGAGATGTTCGCCGCCACGCGGGCCGCCGGGGCGGGAAAAAGGAGCCCGGAGGAGCGGGCGGCGCTGGCGCTCTGGATGCTGGCGGCGTACGACCCGGCGTCGGCGGCGCTCCAGTGGTCGTACCTCGACGCGCAGGCCCGAGCTGCGCAGAAGGCGGTTCCGGCCGACCTGGCGGCGTTGCTCGACGCGCGTCTCGCCCGGGTGGACGAGACGTACGCGATCGCAGCGCGAGTTGCCCGTGCGCTCGGCCTCGAGACGCTGGAGCCGGTGGACGACTTCGAAGACCTTGATGCGTACGCGGTGATCGACGCACAGCTCGACAAGGACCTCGAGGGCAACGCCCTGGTGGCCGCCATCTCGAAAACGCCCGTGTATCAGGACGCGGCCTCCCGCCTGAAGGAGTGCGTGAAGAGCGGCGATCTGCTCCCGCAGCTTGCCCTCGTCAACTCGGCGGGGTACGCAGCGGCGGACGTGGACGCGCAGTGGGGCGTGTTCCTGCGCACGCACTTCGCGAGCGGCGCCGACCGCGGACGCCTCGGCCTCTGGGAGAACCGCAACCTCAAGATCGCGGCGCGGATTCGCGCCGTGGCCGCGCTCCACCCGGGCGGCCGCGTGCTCGTGGTCTACGGCGCCGCCCACCGGCCGTTCCTCGAGGCCTACCTCGCGAGGACCATCGACGTCGAGGTGGTCGGGTTCGAGAGCCTCGCGCCGCAGGCGCCCGCCGCCGGTGCAGGAGCGCGGTGACTCGACCAATGGTAGAGGTTAGAGGTGCCAGGTACGCAAGTAGCTGAAATGTGAAAGTGGCGAGGAAGAAGGGCTACGCCTGGGCCTTGGGCTGGAGGCGGAACCCGTCCCGGTGCGAGCCCGGTTCCCGTTCCCAGGCGCCGGTGTTCTATCCCGGCTCGCGCGGCCGGCGGAAACTTCCACGAGTTTCCCGCGTAT
>Ga0182027_10005012_pt1 | contig 20267 bp, 16 predicted proteins | sample 712E1DmetaG_FD_121300 | JGI IMG/M metagenome (GOLD analysis project Ga0182027, IMG submission 121300) | Permafrost microbial communities from Stordalen Mire, Sweden - 712E1D metaG (Illumina Assembly) | ecosystem: Environmental > Terrestrial > Soil > Wetlands > Permafrost | place: Sweden...
GGCTTCGGGTCGGTGCCGGTATCCGGAGCTGGGCCGGGCGTCGGGCTCGGCGGCAGGGGCGTCGCCGCGGGCGGCTGCCACCCAACCGGGGCCGGTGCTACGGGCGCCGCAGCGGAAGGGGCAGGGGTCCCCGGCACGGACCACAACGGAGCGCCCGTGTTCGGGTCGAAGCCGCCTGGCGGATACGGGTAGACGGAGCCGCTTCGGGGGGCCGGCGGCTGAACGGGGCCGCCGGGCTGGTATGGCGAGGCCGGAACGCTGCCGGGGAGGGGAGGGTTGATGGAACCGCCACCGGGGGCCATCGGGTAGGCCGCGCCGCCGCCGGGCGGATACGGGTAGCTAAATCCGCCCCCGGGGCCAGTCGAGGCCGACGCACGCTTCCGCCCACTGTAGAGGAGCAGGAGGACGACCAGGAGCAGGAGGATCACCAGACCGCCGGCCGCGGCCCCGCCCCGTAGCATGCCCTGGTTGCTCGAGCCGTTGATCGTGTCGATGACCGACTGCGCTTCGGCGGCGGCGTTGTCGGGCTTCAGGTTCTGGAGGTCGGCCCGGGCCGCGGTCAACGCGGTGTCGAGGTTCGTGCCCATGAGTCCGAGCGTCTGAACGACGCTGAGGCTTCCGTTCTTCAGCTTCGTCGCCTGGTCGAGCTTGCCGGCCGCGGCGGCTTCCTTCTGGATCAAGGCCAGCAGGTCATTGAGATCGGCCTGAGTCGACGCCGACTCGAACTTCTGCTCGATTGCGGTGCCGTCGAGGGAGAAGCCGGGCACCAGCGACTGGATCGAGTCGCGGACGCCGACGATCTGCGTGGCGGTGGTCATGGCCGTCTCGGCCTGCACGAAGTCCCAGGTTGACATCGGGCCGCGGATCGCCAGCGGAAGCGTCCACTTGCCGGCCCCCCTGGCCAGGGTCTGATAGACGGCGCGAGCCTTCGCTCGATCGCCGAGGGTCGCCGTGTCGAAGATGTCGTACCGGGCCATCAAGGTCTGGGCCTGGTCGAGATCGGTGACCCCGGCCGGCACCATGCCCCGCTGGTCGATGATGTCGAGCAGTTGCCTGGCCGTCACCGGCCCGCGTACGCCGGGCATATGCTCGTTCGGATCGGCCCCGACGTAGGCTATGTCGTCTGCCGCGACGGCTTCGAGGACGGCCTTGAAGTTGCTCGGGCCCATGGCATTGGCCAGAGACGCGAAGACGTAGCACGACGCCGCGTATTGCCAGTCGAGGATGTTCTGGTCCTGCGTGGAAGAGTTGTTCGTCAGCGCCATCCACGTCGTGAGATCCGGCGATCCCGTTCCGGGATAGGCCCCCGGCTCCGTGCACGGCGTGTAGTTGCCCGTCCCGGCGACCTTCTCGCTGTAGCTGGCCAGGCCTTCGTCCATCCATTTGGCGGCGAGCATCTTCGGGTTGAACCAGACGTGGGCGAGCTCATGGGCAACCACGTCCTCAGGGGCCGTCTCGGGGATGCTGGCGGTGGAGGTCAGCACGTTGTACTCACCACCGTACTCGCCGAGCTGCTCGTCGCCGGCTTCCATGATCACGATCGTTCCGCCCGGCATCTTCAATCCGGTGAGATCCTCGAGTGCCGGTACGTCGGCGCCGACCTCATCCTGGATGTCGGTGTTCCAGGTCTTGTCCTCGGGCCAGCCTTCGATGCTGAAATCCTGGCCGTCCGCCGTGAGCGTCGAGTGGGTCAAGTTTGCCTGGTCCTCGGCGTCGATGCAGGTCCAGAGCTTGTACGGACTGGCCTGGGTGCCGCTCGAGAAGACCTGCTTGCCGCCCGACGTGCCCGCGCTGTTCAGGTCGTCGCCGTCGTCGACGTTCAGGTCGAAGCCCGCGGGGACGACGACCGACAGCGACCCCGTGTCGTAGCCGTTTCCGGTCGCACACAGGCTGGCGTAGGCCGAGCCGGCGCGGAACCCGCCGTCGGCGTGCGGCCCCGCCGGAATGGTGTACGTAGCCGTCACCACGCGGGTCTGGCCGTAGTACACGTTCGGATAGTTGAGCGTGATGTAGCGGTAGTACTGGTCGGTGCTCGTCGTCGTCTGGGAGACGCGCCCGGCGTTGGAGGTCGCGCTGACCTTGCCCGCCCCCTGCTCGACGGCGATCTGGGTCTTGTTCCAGAAGTAGTAGTAGTAGCCGCCGGCGGTGGCGGTGTCCGGCTTGGCGTTGTGGACCGAGATCTTGACCGTGACCGCGATGAGGTTCTTGCTGGGGACGACTTCATAGGTTGTCGTGCCGGTCTCGGTCATGCCGTTGTCCGCAAACGCGGGCGCAGGCGCGACAAGCAGCATCGACCCCGCGATCACCGCGGGCGCGAACAGGGACCACGGCCGAATACGCACCGGGACTTCCCTTTCCCCTGGCGGGCGACTGCCACGAACCGATCGCGTGACGGGCGCGACTCGCGGGGCTCCGCTGCGAGCCCACACAAAGTCAACCCAGGCCGGCCGGGCGGGTCAAGATCCAACTGCACGGTTTCGACCGCAATCGCTGGGCCGGCGTTTCCGGTCAAGGTCCATCCGTGTGGATTCGACCTCGACCGCCCGGAACCGGACCATGCCGCGCGCCGACGGTCGTGCCTTCGATGAGCCGGAGCTCGGTGCCACGCGAGCGAGGGGCTGACCGTGCTGCAGGGCATCGAGCCGGAGTGGATGCATGTCGCGCTGGGCGGCAGCGCTCGAACCGTGGAGAAGCATCGAGTCGCGGACCGTTTACGAGCGCCCGGTCGATGTGCCGGCAGATGCTGCGGCCCTCGCGTGCGGCCGGATCGGGCCAGCCTCTCGGGCCGGACCACCGTGCGGCCCTCGCGTGCGGTCGGATCGAAGCGACGGTACACGTCCGGGTCACTGTCTCGGACGGACCCCCCGCTCTTCGTCACGCAGCGGGTCGTCTCGCAACACCAACACCAGTAGTGGTAAGCGACGTTCGCGGCGCCGCGGAGACTGCTTCCGGCTGCCCCGGACCTGGAGTACGCACGGATTGGCCCGGCGCAAGACCCAGGTGAGCCCCAAAGGAGTCGGTTGCCCGTCCACGCCACACTTAGCACTACCACGACTGTTGATCCGCAACTACTGGGAGAGGCGGCGCGGCGCGGCGCGGCGGCTCGGTGGCGCGGCGGCGCGGCGCGGCGGCGCCGGGGGCTTGGCGGCGCGGCTCGAGCGCGGCGGCTCTGGCTGTGGCTGTGGCGCGCTCGGACTAGCTGATCTAAGCCTTCGGCAGTCGGCCGTACAGCTCGCGGTAGACGGCCGATCGTTCGGCGTAGAGGCGCGCGTTGGCGGGAATCGGCTCCATCACGCGCGTGGCGCCGGGGAGCGGCCACGTGGACGTGGCCGTCGATGGAGCGATGCCGGCCGCAACGGCGCCCAGCAGGGCCGCGCCCCTGGCCGAGGCGTGCTCGGTTGCCCCGAGCGCGACGGGCAGGTTCAGCACGTCGGCGATGATCTGCTGCCAGAGGCGGTTGACGCCGCCGCCGGCGACCACTCCGGCCTTGGGCTCGAGACCCAGCCCGCGCATGAGGTCCAGGCCTTCGTCCAGCGCGAATGCCACTCCCTCGAGGACCGCCCGGGCCACCTCCGCGGGGCCGTGGTCGATCCGCAGACCGACCAGCGCACCGCGCGCGGCCGGGTCGAAGACCGGCGTCCGCTCGCCTCGCAGGTACGGCAGGAACAGCAGGCCGTCGCTTCCGGCGGGTACATTTGCCGCAGCGGCCAGGAGCTCGCGGGCGCCGTTTGGGTCGCCCGGCTTGAGCAGCCGTACGACCCAGTCGAGTGAAGCCGCGGCCGACAGGATGGCGGCCATCACGCACCAATGATCGGGTACGACGTGGCACAGGCCGTGGAGCCTGCCTTCCGTGTCGACCTTCGGTTCCGTCACGGGTGCCAGGACCTGGCCGCCCGTCCCCAGCGAGATGAGGACGCTGCCACGAGCGTCTTCCTCGCAGGCGAGGCCAAGGCCGAGAGCGGCAGCGGGCGCGTCGGCGCCGCCGACGGCGACGGAGATCCCGACCGGCAGGCCCAACGCTCGAGCCGCATCCTCGCGCAGCCCTCCCGCCGAGGCTTCCGATTCTGTCAGCGGAGCCAGCCTCTCGCGATCGATGCCGAGCCGCCGGCAGATCTCATCGGACCAGGTTCGGGCCCGCAGGTCGAAGAGGAGCGTCGCCGAGGCATCCGAAACGTCGCCGGCAATCTCGCCGGTCAGTCGGGCCCGCAACGCGTCCTTCGGCTGGACGATCCAGCGTGTCCTTGCCATCACCTCCGGCTCGTGACGGGCAACCCACATGATCTTCGGCGCGGTGTAGCTGACGTTGGAGCGATTGCCGGTCAGGGCCACGAGCTCGGCTCGCGGGATGCGCTGCTCGATCTCGGCCGTCTCGGCCTCGGACCGACCGTCGGACCACATCAGGGCCGGCCTGACCGCGGCTCCGGCGGCATCGAGGAACACGGCGCTGTGCATCTGGCCCGTCAGCCCGAGAGCCTCGACGCTCGCGCCACGCAGGGCCGGACGGGCCAGCATCTCGGACATCGCCAGCCGGAGGGCGTCCCACCAGCGGTCGGGGTTCTGCTCCGCGTAGCCCGGCTGTCGCGACTCCGTTGGGTACGAGGCCAACGTCACGCCCAGACACTCGCCGGTCTCGTCCAGCGCGAGAAGCTTGACCCTCGACGAGCCCAGGTCTATCCCTATCGAGACGCGCACTCAGACCTCCCTGATAGCCCGCGAATGCCGAACACCGTTTGCCGGTCCGATTGTAGGGATGGGCAACGGCACCTGAACGTAGCTGATCGCCGGCGCACGCCGGACACGGCCGTCGGCAGGCGCTAGCTTAGCGCCAAGGGTCGTAAGCGCATCAGGGCCAACGTGGCCGAATGGTTTCAAACATGACCCAAGGCTGCCGCGGGGCACCGCGCACGTGGAGAGTGCATCGCCCCTGTGGCATCCGAAATGGTCGCAGCCGTGCCGGGAGGAATCGCGAATGGTCGGGCCGGAGGAATGGCACCTCGTGGGCGGCCGAGTTCGCGTCGTTCCGGCGGCGATGGGCGAGATGCCGATCGTTGCCGGCATATTGGACGAGGCCTCCGCCTGGCTCCAAAGCCGGGGCCTGCCGGGATGGGCGAGGCCCTTTCCGGTTGAGACCCTCGAGGCTGCACTTTCCATCGGCACGACGTATCTCGCGTGGGACGCAAGCACTCCCGCGGGCACGTTCAGCCTTCACCGCATCGACGTCAGATTCTGGGGCGAACGCCCGGGCGAGCCACGTGGCTACGCGACGTACCTGCACAAGCTGGCCATCAGCCGAACCCAGCGGGGCCTTGGGCGGGAGTTCGTTGCGCTCGCCGAGCGGATCGCTAGGGAGAGCGGCGCCGAACGCCTGCGCCTCGACTGCCGGTCGGACAGCCCCGGCATTCGTGGCTACTACGAAGCCGCCGGCTTCCGGTACCGGGGTGAGGTGAGTGGGCCGGCCTTCGACGCGCCGTATGCCCTGTATGAGAAGTCGCTCGTGTAGGCGAGCGGGCGCGCGGGAAGGGGCGCGCGCGCTGGGGCACCGGCCCGCGGGCGCGTGGGAACGGGCCGGGCCCACGCCACTTCCCGGCGCCCCCGGCCGATGGCCTCCCGCCTAGCAGCGCTGGAAGTACGTGTCCCGCTCCCAGGGCGTCACCTGGCGGCGGTAGGCCTCCCATTCGAGCTTCTTGGCGGATCGGAACAGCTCCATCAGCTCGCTGCCTAGGGCGGCCGTTATGACGTCGTCGTCCTCGAGCGCCTCGAGCGCCTCCCCCAGCGACGCGGGCAGCGGCCTGGTGACGCTGTGGCCGCCTCCCCCGAAGCCGTGCTCGATCTCCTCGAGCGGCGGCCCGAGCTCGCAGTCTCGGTCCATCCCGTCCAGGCCCGCCGCCAGCATGGCCGTGAAGGCGAGGTAGGGGTTGCAGCTGGGATCGACCAGCCTCAACTCGAGCCGGGCCCCGAAGACTTCGCCCGGCGCCGCGTCGCCGCGTACCGGGGTGGGAACCCGGATCAGGGCGCCCCGGCTGTGGCGTCCCCAGCTGCCCGCAACCGGGGCTTCGTAGCCGGGCACCAGCCGCTTGTAGGAATTCACCGTCGGGGCCACCAGGGCGGACATTCCCGGAGCATGCTCCAGCTGCCCGGCCAGGAAGGCCCTGGCGATCGTCGACAGTCCGTAGGGATCGCTCGGATCGTCGAAGACGCTGCGGCCGGCCCGGTCGACCAGGACCTGGTGAACGTGCATGCCCGAGCCGGCGGCGTCGGCCAGCGGCTTGGGCATGAAGGTTGCCTGCATGCCCCTGTCCCGCGCCATTTCCTTGACCGCCGGCTTGAGCGTCGTCACCGTGTCGGCCGCGACGAGGGCCGGCAGGAGCGGCAGATCCAGCTCGAACTGGCCGCTCGCCACCTCATGGTGGCTCGACTCGATGTGGATGCCGATCGCCTCCAGGCCCGAGACGATTTCCAGCTCGACCCGGCGGGAGCGGCCCCGGCTTCGCTCGAAGTAGCTGCTGGGGTCATCCGCAAGCGGCCCGATCGCATCGGCCGGGAAGAGGAAGAACTCGATCTCCGGCGCGACGAGATAGCCCAACCCGGCCGATTCCGCCCCATCGAGCAGGGAGCGGAGAGAACTGCGGCCGTCGCCCGGATAGAGATCGCCGCTCGGGGTCACGACCTCGCAGATGAGTCGGGCGCACGGCACTCCGGCCGGCTCCATGATCGAGAAGGTCGCCGGATCCGGCCGCAGGTACATGTCCGATTCGACCTCGCGGGCCAGGCCTTCGATGGCCGAGCCGTCGAACCACTCCCCGTCGGCGAGGACCGCCGCGATCCGCCGGGCGGGTACGGCCACGGTCTTGACCGCGCCGGTGACGTCGGCGAACTGCAGTTCCACCTGCTGGACGCCGGCCTCCTTCATGCCCGCCAGGACTCGCTCGATGGCCAGCCGGTCGGCGCCACTCGAGGAGGCGGCCGAACCGCGCAGCGAACCGCTCGGGGCCGTCGTGCCGGAACTCGCCGCGGGACCCACGGCACCCCGGGCCGTCGCGCCCGAGCTTGCAGGCCGGCCTCTGCCGCCCCGGGCCGTCGGCCCGGAATCGGCGGCGGGGTCTCTCGTGCCCGGGGCCGAGTCGTCTGGCATGTGTCCTGACTTGTGAGGCATCTGGTCCCTCCCGCGCGGTCCTGGGGCGCCTGCGCGGCTACTAATGGTGGCCGATGAGGTATGCCAGCACGATGAGGAAGATGCTGGCCGACAGGAATGCGGCGCTGACACCGAAGATCAGCAAGACAAGCCGGAGATCCGAGGAGCCCGGCGAGACGATCTGCTCGTCGCCGAAGATGAATTGCGTGAGCGGCAGGTCGCGCCAGTGTTCGAGGTCCGACCGAAGCGAGGTCGCGTCTTCGTAGCGCTCGTCGGCGTTCTTTCGGAGGCACTTGCGGACGATCCCTTCTATCGGAGGCGGAACATCCGGGTTCAGCTGGTGGAGCGGCGGAACCGGAGCGTTGATGTGCTGGCTCATGACCGACAGCGCGTTGTCGCCTTCCCATGGAACGCGGCCGGCCAGCATCTCGTAGAGCATCACGCCGATGGCGTAGACGTCCGTTCGCGCGTCGCCGCGCCTGCCCTGGATCTGCTCGGGCGACATGTAGTCCGGCGTTCCCAGGGCCGTCGAGAACCAGCGCCAGGTCAGCCGTCGAGCGCCGGCCATCAAGGCCACGCCGAAGTCGGTCACGACGAGCTTGCCGCCGGAGGTCACGAGCACGTTCTCGGGCTTCAGGTCGCGATGGATGACTCCCTGGGAGTGCGCGTAGGCCATGGCGGAGGCCAGCTGCCCTCCGAAGTCGACGGCCTTCTCGACCGAGAGTCTCTTCTCGCGGCTGAGCATGGCCCGGAGCGTCTCACCCTCGACGTACTCCATGACCAGGTACGGCCTGCTTCGATCCGATGTGAATTCGATCGGGCGCTGGATGCCCGGGTGCTGGAGGTGGCGTGAGATCTCCAGCTCGCGACGGAAGCGGTCGAAGGTCGAGACGTCGCCCATGATCGATTCGTGCGGGCACTTGAGGACGACCCGGCGTCCGTTTGGGTCCTCCGCCAGGAAGACGTCGCTGTAGGCGCCGTGGCCGATCGCCCCGACGATCGTGAACTGGTCGAGCTTCGCGCCGGCCTCGAGCTCGCTCGTGGTCACGAGAACAACCTCCGCCATCCTTGCGGCGCCTCGGGCCGCTGCCCGGCCTCCCGCACGCGGACGACCATTGCCGTGGCATTATCGTCGCCGCCGCGCCCGAGGGCGAGGTCGATCAGGTGCCGGCACGTTTCGGCCGGTGGGAGGCCGAGCGCTTCGGCGATCTCGCCCGAGGTGACGTTGCTCCAAAGCCCGTCGGAGCAGAGCAGGAACGTATCGTCACGCTCGAGGCTCTCGTTGCGGATGTCGGTTCGGACGGTGATGTCGCCGCCGACCGAGCGCGTCAGGGCATACCTGGCCGGGTGCGTGATGGCCTGCTCGGGCGTGATGATGCGCATCCGTAGCAACTCCATCACCTGGCTGTGGTCCGTGGTCAGCAACTCGAGCTCGCCGTTTCGCCGGCGGTAGACGCGGCTGTCTCCGACGTGGCCCAGGTGGGCCGCCCCGGGTGTGATGACGAGCGTGCTGAGCGTCGATTGCATCTTGCGGCCCCCCTTGCCCGCGATGGCGGCGTCGAGGATGGCCTGATTCGCACGGTTGAAGGCGTCCCTCAGGATGCCGGAAACGCGGCCGCCACCCGCCAGATTGCGCTGCGCCTGGCTCAGGCTTGACTCAACCGCCATGCCCGAAGCGACCTCGCCGCCGCCGTAGCCGCCCAGCCCATCGGCCACGGCGAACACGAGGCCGAGGCCCGACGTGGCGATTGCGGGCGCGATGAGATGCTCCGCGGCCGGGGTCACGTAGGGCGAACCGCCGTCTAGGGCGACCCAGCCGAGACGATCCTCGTTGTGCTCGCGCACATGCCCGATCACCGTCAGGCCGGAGTATTCGACGGCGAGGGCGGCTGTCACGGCTTGCATATCGTCTCAGTGAGGGATCATGTGGCGGCTCATCTCATCTTCGAGACGGCGAGAAACCGCGCCACTGGCGGCCTACCGTGGCGGACCGTATGCGATCGGCGCGGTTTCTCGTAGACTCGATGTGTGGCTAGAGTTCCGGACTTATCAGGCGCGGCTTGACCAGGAGGCTGGTCTTGTTTGCGGCTGAGTTGAAGAGCAGCCAGATCGCGCCGGCCACGATCCAGACTCCCACGATGGCCAGGGCAATGAGCGTATCGGTCTGCGTGGAACCGCCCGCCGAGACGCTCATGACGACGATGCCGACGAGCATCCCGACGTTTGCGATGAGACCCAGCAACGGCACGATGATGTGTTTCACGACGTGTCTCTTGTGTTCGCCTCCGAACGCGACCAGGACCAGACCGCAGGTCATTCCATAGACCAGGAACGTGCCGGTGTTGCTGGCGAGCGTGATCTGCAGCAGGTTGTCGGCCGAGAGGACCGCATAGCCGCCCAGGATCGCCGACACGACGGCCAATGCGATCACGCCGTAGTGCGGGGTCGCGTGGCGGAAGTGGAGCATCCCCAGGATGCCGGGCACTTCCTTGTCGCGGCCCATGACGTACGTGATGCGGACGCCTGTGTTCAGGCAGGCCAGGGTCGTTCCGATCAGGGCGATCAGGACGGTCGAAGCCAGGATGATCACGAGCGCGAATCCGGTTCCACCGAGCATCGCGTCGCCGATCTGCCGAACCATGTCTCCGATCGGGGCGCTGGAAGCGGCTGCCGCCGCGTAGCCGTTGGCGGCGGTCGGGACCGTGCCGCTGTTCACGAAGAAGTTGGCCGCGACGTACTCGATGACGTACGCCACTCCACCCTGAATGGCGAGCGAGAGAAGGATCGCGCGGCGAACATCGCGCTTGGGGTTGATCGCCTCGCCGCCCAGAGCGGTGACCGACTCGAAGCCCACGAGAAGCAGGATGGCGATCGTGCCCTGGAACACCACGTTGGTCAGGTTGTGCGGCAGAACAACCGATGCCAGGACCGAGTGAGCGTACGAGAGTTCGGGGTGTGTCAGGCGAAATGCGATCGCCAGAATGGCGAAGGCGACCAAAGCGGTCAACTGGATCACGTTGATCACCACAGCGGTCATGGTCGACCCGGAAATACCACGGTAGGCAATCAGGCCGACGGTCGCGGAGAAGAGGACCGCAGCGCCGATCTCGAGCGGCTGATCAAGGGTGACGCCGAACTGGCCGAGGATGAACACGAGCAGGGTCGCCGTGAACGCAACCATGATGCCCGGGTATATCCAGTAGTAGAGATGAGAGATCCATCCCACCACGAACTTCGCCAGCCTGGCGAACTTGTAGTGGACGCGTTCCTCGCGCTGGAGGAAGGCGGCCTCCGCGAAGTAGTACGAGGAGCCTGCGCCGGCCTCGGGGAAGATATTCGCCAGCTCCGAGTACGACAAGGCGGTCAGGAAGGCGAGCACGAGAACGAAAAGCAACCCGGGGACCATGTCATAGGCGGTGGTCGCTCCGCCGTTCTGCTGGACGACCTGCGCCTGAAACGTCGTCCACAGAAACGCCCCGGGCGCGATGAGCGCCATGGCGTTGATCGTGAGCCCGGTCATCGTCAGGGTTCGCTTCATTTCGGTCCCTGGCGCGGCGGCCATTTCGGTCCTCCTGTTCGCGCACGGTCTGCGGCTGCCCGGCGTTTGGCCGGGGGCTTGCGTGCGTGGAGCCAGACTCCGATATCTCGCGTTCGAAATCAGCAGCCGTGCGGTGCCGGATTGGGAACGTCGTGGTTGCGCCCACGCCGGCCGGCGGTTGCGGTTGTGGCGCCGGAGGGTTGCCCGCAGGTTGCGCGGCGAAGCCGCTCGGCGGGCCTCAGCCAGGTCGTCGCAGCCGCAGTCGCACGAGCTAGTGCACGAAGGAGGCGGTGGCGATGGCCGAGCTGTCCCCGGAAAAGGCCACGATCGCGCCGGCATCGTTGGCCGCTACGCTGCCGCCGCTCACCCGGAGCGTGGCGAGGTCGGGCGGGAGCACCGCGAGGGAGATCCCCGGAGTTGCGTCGTTGACGGTCCCGAGCCACGGATTACCGGCCGGATCGGCGCCCAGCACGACCGCGCCTTCGCCGATGGTGGCAATGGAGAAGACGCTGCCCGAGCGGAGCAGGCCGGCGGCCGCGGTGAGCGGGTAGCGCCACAGGCCGGCCTTCGTCCCGATCAGGACCCCGCCGGGAGTTGCCCCGGCAGCCAGAGGCGCGTCGGTTGGGCCCGAGCCGGTCTCCTCCCACGAGGCGCCGTTGTCGAGCGATTCGAAGAGCTTGCCTGGGGACCACCCGACAAGCCGCCCTTTGGGGTCGAAGGCCAGGGGCCTCACAGTAGACGCCCGGGAGGTCCAGGTCGCGCCCGAATCCGTGCTCGAGTACAGCCGGCCCGGGTAGTAGGCCAGGAGCACGCCGGCACGGGATGGATCGAACGAGAGCCAGGCCGGGCTGGCGGTGGCGTGCCCGGGCAGCGTGCCTGGAGACCAGATCACGCCCCCGTCGGCGCTCGCGAATCGTCCCGACTGGCAGTAGGGGCCCAGCCCTGCGACGTAGGCGCTCGCCGAGGAAGGGTCGCCGGCGATGGCATCGGCGCGTCCGGCTTGCTCACCGATCCACGTGGTCTGGCCCTGCCAGCTGATCACTCCGAAGATGTCGGCCTGGCAGTCCGTGACCGTCGCGTTCCACATGGGCGAGGCCGCGAAGGCCATGACGAAGGTCCTCTGGGTGGCCCCGACGTGAACCTGCGCGCCATCGATTGCCCCCTCCACGAGAGAGACGCCCGAGATCGTCAGAGGCGAGGTCGGATCGCTCGTCGGGTCGCCCGTCGGAGCGCTCGTCGGGTCGCCGGCAGCCGCCGTGCTCGCTCTCTGGTCGACGATGCTGGCCACGGCCAGGATCAGACTGAGGACGATCATGGCCCCGAAGGCATTGAAGACGAACCTCCAGCCCGAAGCCCGCGTCAGCCGCGCGCGCTCGGCTGCGGCACTCTCGGCCTCGCGCAGGTCCTGCTCGAGCCGCATCCGCAGATAGAGCGGCGCCGGTTCACCAGGGTCCCGGGTTTCGTAGAGAGCCCGAAGGCGGCGCTCTGTAGCGCCCGCCCGGGGCGTCTCGCCGGGGCCGATGCCAGGGCCCGCGCTCAAGCCTCCGCCTGACTCCCCGGGGTCGTCGCCGTCGGCCGTGCCCGCGCCGGCACCCGTGCCCAGCCGCGTCTGGAGCGTCCGCAGGGCCTCGGCCGCCTCTCCGGCCGCCCCGGCCCATGGGTTGAGGTGCCCGGCCGATTGCCACGGCCCGAAGGACCTGGCAAGGGCGAGCTGGACCCGGGGGTGGAGTTCGGCGATAGCCGCCTCGAGGGCTTCCGCGCCGCCGCCGTCCGGGGCCGCTCGCGTGCCCGCCTCGCGGATGGCGGTCAGAAGGCCGGACTCGAGCCGGCGCCGGAAGGCGTCGTCGACTTCGCTCTCCGAGGGATCTCGGGCGCTCAGCCAGGCCGACATGGCCAGGCCGCGCAGGACGGCTCCGGCCTCGATCGGATCGCTCAGGGTCATCTCGGCCAGCCGGTACCCGTCCGACAGGTTTCGGGCCAGGTAGCCGTGGAAGTTGCCCGCGGTGGAGGGCGAATCCGTATCCTCCGCGCGGGCCTGGGGTCTTCGTCCGGGCATATACCAGGGTCTCGTATCGCGCTGGCCGCCGCTCCGCCTCGAGCGGCCGATCGTCGGGAAACAATAACTCCGCAACTATCATATCGCCTCGGGGAAGCGCACCTGCGGGGCCCGTGCCGAAATGGCGGTGGTGAACGTGTTCGCTGATGCAGGTGGGACGCGCGGCAGGCTCGCTCGGCCTCGGTCGCACGACCACGGCCCCGGCCGGGCGACGCCGGCCTGCTCGCCGGCGGGCCGGCTCCTAGGCCGCCAGGTCGCGCCGCTCGAAGGCGATGACGGAAACGACCAGGAGAGCTACCGCAACCGCCGCCAGGACGCCCGCGTCGCCGAAGTTGAGGCCGTTGCGGAGCGGGTCGTCGCCCATGTAGTACCGGAATAGCGAGAGCGGCCGCACGGCGCTGAGGCTGTCGACGATGGAGGAGAGTGCGTCGACCAGGTACATGACGACCATCAGGGCGACGGCAACTCCGATCGCGGCCCCGCGGTTGCCGGTCGCGGCGGAGATGGCCAGCGCGATTGCCCCGAAGTCGAGGCCCAGGAGAACGAGCATCACCAGCGCGGCAGCCAGCTTGTCCCAGGGCAGCGTGCTTCCACTGGCGGCTGCCCCCACGATGGCGAAGACCCAAACCGTGACCGCGGCGACGATGCAGCCTATGACCACTGCCACGGTCTTCTCGAGCACCAGCCTCCGCCTCGAGACCGGGTAGGAGAGGAGCACGTCGATCGTGCCGCGCGACTCCTCGCCCGCCGTGAAGCCGCTGGCCATGCCGGCCGCGAAGGCGACCATCAGCGCCGGCAGGATCATCGAGAAGAGCTCGATGTGCAGGAATCCGACGAGCGTGCTGGCATCCCCGAGGCTCGCACCCATCAGCTTGGCCGCCGGCCCCATCTTGTCCAGGATGGAGTTGAGGTCGATGATCCGGGAGTAGGTCGGGAACAGGAGGGCGAAGTAGCCGGTCATCGCGCCCATGCCCAGGGCCACCCAGAAGGTCGGCCAGCGCAGGTCCCGGAGCGTCTTGGTGAAGACGTTACGCAGCAGCATGGCCGGCCTCCTCTCCGGCGGCTTCTTCGCCGGCGCCGTAGTAGGCCAGGAAGATCTCCTCGAGACTGGTCTCGACGCTCCGGACGTTGCGGACCTCGAACCGGGCGGCCGTCTTCACGAGCGTGTCGAGGCTGCCCATGACGGTGCAGCGCAGGACGCCATCGTGCACGGTCAGGTCGCGGACTCCCGGCAGGTTCGCGAAGGCCTCCGCCGAAACCGGCTCGCCGAAGTCGATCTCGAGCTTGCGGAGGGCTCGTTCCTTGAGCGCGGCGATCAATTCGACGGCGAGCAGCCTCCCTTCGCGGATGATGCCGACGCGGTCGCACAGGTGCTCGACTTCGGGCAGCTGGTGGGACGAGATGAAGACGGTGCGGCCCTCGTCGCGAGCCTCTCCGCAGAGGTGCTCGAACTCGAGCTGGACGAAGGGATCGAGGCCTGAGGTCGGCTCGTCGAGGATGAGAAGCTCCGGCCGGATCATGAACGCGGACACCAGCCCCACCTTTTGCTTGTTGCCGCGCGAGAGGCTCTTGATCTTCCTTGTGGGATCTAGCTCGAGTCGCTCTATCAGCCGCTCGCGGTAGTCGGTGTCGACGCTACCCTGGAGGTTGGCCAGGTAGGCCAGGAGCTGGCGGCCGGTCAGGTCGCCGTAAAGCGATAGCTCGCCCGGCACGTAGCTGACGCGCCGGTCGATCGCCAGGCGGTCGCGGCGGACCTCCAGGCCGAGCACGTAGGCGGACCCGCTGGTCGGCCTGATGAGGTCCAGCAGCAGCCGGATCGTGGTCGACTTGCCCGCGCCGTTGGGCCCGAGGAAGCCAAAGATCTGGCCCGTCTCCACGACCAGGTCGACGTCGAGGATGCCTCGCGAGCGGTGGCCGTACCACTTGGTGAGCTTGTGAGTCTCGATGGCGGCCGTCATCAAGGGGCCTCCTTTCGAGTCGCCCGGCGTTCGGCCTCCCATCGATCGAAGAGCATGGGCAACTCGCGTTCCAGGAAGGCGTACATGTCGCGGACCTCCTGGAGCGGTACAGGGTTGCCATCATCCGGGAGCAGTTCGAGACCGTCGCCGGCGAGCTCCTGAAGGCGCTGCAGCAACTCGAGTCGCCACAGCATCATCCGCGCCCAGGCCCCGGACTTGATCACGAAGCGGTCCCGCCGATCGCCCGCGCGCACCGTCCGCTCGACGAAGCGGTAGTGGATGAGCAGCTGGGTCATGTTGCTTATGGAGCCCTTGCTCGCCTGGAGGGTCCCCGCCAGGTCGGCGGCCGTGGGGCCGTCCGCCGGGCCGAGGAGGATGGCCCCGAGCACCCGTCCCGCCATGCGCGGCAGGTGCATGGAGTCGAAGACCAGGCCGATCTCCTCGACGAAGCGTTCCCCGGAGATGCGGGACCGCCGGGTCTCCCGAGCGCGGTCCAACAGATCGTCCACGCCATCAGCCTCCGGAGGCCTTCTGCCGCGGCCTCTGCCGCCGGCGATCGGGCGGCCTCAGCCTGAGCGGTTCGTGATGTTCAGTCAATACTGAACAGAACCCTACAACACGAACTAGAGACTCACCCGACGGCCTCGAAGGACCATCGAGCCCCCCTGGGCGTGGCAGTACCTCCGGACGTTCAGGGCGGACAGGGGTCACTCCCCGAACGACCGGCTCAAGCCGGGAGTACACCTACACGCCCTCCCTGCCGAATGCTTCTGGCCAGATCGCAAGACGAGCCCGCAGCCGCGCCTGCCGGTGGACTCGCCCGCCAGCCAGACAGGCAGTCCAAGGAATGGCCACATGTCGATCGCCAGCTATCCCTTGCAGGACCGTCGAGGGGCGGGCCGCCCGGCGGCGGCGCCCCCGAGGCCGGCGCGTGCCGTAACCCATGCCCTGATCATCCACCAGGCCGAGATCGTCCGCCTTGGCGTCTCCACGATGCTGAGCAGTGGATCGGCCTGCGAAGTGGCAAGCGCGGCTTCCGTCTACGAGGCATTCCGCCTTGCGTCGGACGTGCACCCGCAGCTCGTGCTTTTCGACTACGTCCCCGCCGAAGGGCCCGAGGTCTGCCGGCTCCTGGCAGCCCTGTGGCCGCGCCCCCGGCTCATCGCCCTTGTCACACGCGGCCGCGAGGTCTCGGCGAACGACTGCCTGTCGGTCGGCGCGGACGCCGCGATGCTGATCGACAACGTCAATCGAGACACCTTTCTCGTCGTCATCCGCCGCGTGATGGATGGGCTCGGCCCGATCATCGCCGGCTTTCCCTCAGTCAACGAGCGTCTCGACGCCTCCCTGGTCGACGAGGGGCCGGTCTCGCTGCTGACGCCCCGTGAGCGCGAGATGCTCTACCTGATCGGCCAGGGCCTCTCCAACCGCGAGATCGCCGAATCGCTGGTCCTCTCCGTCAAGACGGTCGAGGCCCACCGCGCCAACCTCAGCCGCAAGCTCAACGTCAGATCGCGGGCCGGCCTGATGCGGCTGGCGCTCACCGGCAGCCTGGCCTGATCCGATGATCCCGCTGACGCGCACCGACGGAACGGCCGTCCTGATCAACCCCGACCGTATAGAGCTGGTGGAGGAGACCCCGGACACCGTCCTTACCCTCGCCGACGGGAAGAAGCTGCTCGTCCGCGAAACCGCCACCGAGGTGGCGACGCGGTTCCATTACTACCAGCGATCGCTTCACGTCGACGCCCGCTTCGGCGGTCGGCGCGCCTACGACCCGCCGGAGGACATGGACCCCGCGCTATACGAACACCCCAATCGCGGGCGCCTTCGCGCCTACGGCGACTCCAAGGCCTAGGCGAGAGCCATGGACGGCGGCCTGGGAATCATGATCTGCATCGGCGCCATGATGGTCGCCGATGTGCTCGACGGCGGGTCCCCGGTCGCGTTCATCAACCCCTCCGCCATCCTGCTGATCTTCGGCGCCACCTTCGGCGCGACGATCGCCTCGACCTCGCTCAAGCAGTTCATGACCTTCCCCAAGCTGCTGGGCATGGCGATGAAGCCGCGCGTCAGCGACATGGCGAGCACGCGCGAGATGCTGGTCAAGTTCGCCGAGCGGGCGCGCCGCGAAGGCCTCCTGGCGCTCGAGGGCGACGTCGAGGCGGTCCAGGATCCCTTCATCCGGCGCGGCCTGCAGATGGTGATCGACGGTCTCGAACCGGACACGGTCGAGGAGATCCTCGAGATCGAGGTCGAGTCGACACAGGCCCGCCATCAGAAGGGCATCGACATGTTCGCCAAGATGGGCGGCTACTCGCCCACCTTCGGCGTTCTCGGCACGGTCATGGGCCTGGTCAGCGTCCTCTCCAACCTGTCCGATCCGTCGGGCCTCGGCGAGTCGATCGCAACCGCCTTCATCGCCACCCTCTTCGGCGTAGGCGCCGCGAACATCCTCTGGCTGCCGGTCTCGGCCAACCTCAAGACCAAGGACGGGGCCGAGGCGGCCGAACGGCGCCTGGCCCTGGCCGCGATCCTGGCGATCCAGGCCGGCGACAACCCGCGCATCGTCGCCCAGAAGCTCCGCGCTCACGCCGGTCCGGAGGCCGAAGTTGTTGCCGAATCGCCGGAGAAGACCAGCGCCGGTTCGTCCATCGCGGAGGCGGCGTGATGGCGCGACGCAGGAAATCCCACGTCGAAGGCACTCACGACAACGACGAGCGCTGGCTGCTGACCTACTCCGACCTGATCACTCTCCTCTTCGTGCTCTTCGTCGTGATGTACGCGATCAGCACGACCGACGTTCGCAAGTTCGTGGCCCTGGCCCAGTCGGTCTCGGCCGCCTTCAACGCCGACGTCATGCAGGGCCAGCAGGCGATCAGCATCAGTGACGGCCAGGACATGACGATCCAGCAGGACACGAGCGCCTCCGGAACGAGCCCGGTGCAGTCGGACCTCAAGGCCATCCAGGCCGCCCTCGAGGACTACGCCATCGGCCAGGGGTTGGGCGGTGAGGTGCAGGTCGGCATGGCGCCCCAGGGCATCGTCATCCGGCTCAACGACGCGCTGCTCTTCTCCTCGGGCCGGGCGAACCTCGACGACCATGCCATGAAGCTCGTCGGAGAGGTCGTGAGCATTCTCAAGCCCCTGCCGAACCAGGTCCGGATCGAGGGCAATACCGACGACCAGCCGCCAGACGGGATCCTCTACACGAGCAACTGGGACCTGTCGACGGACCGAGCCCTGGCCGTGCTGAAGGCGATGGTCAGCATGGGCATGGACCCGAGCCGCCTCTCCGCCGAGGGCAACGCCCAGTACAACCCCGTCACGCCCAACGTCGATGACGCCTCGAGAGCCCTGAACCGCCGCGTCGACATCATCGTCCTGTATCCGCCGGACAGCAGCTCGTCGGCCTCGCCGATGGCCTTCCCGAGCTTCTGATGGGACACACCCGTAACGCCGCCGCCCGCACGCGTCGCCGCGCCAACCACCTGGAGTACCGCCCGTGAAACTCCCGATCCCGCGAGGCCGCCGCGCCATCCTCGCCCTCGGAGTGCCGCTGGGGCTCGCTGCCGCAGGCGCTCTGATCTTCACGCAGATGGCCGGGGGTTCAAAGGCGCCGCCCGCCACTCCGAACCCGGGCCCGGGCCAGCTCGGTCCGATGCTCGCTCTCAACGACCAGGTCATCAACCTGGCCGGGACGACGCCGGACTCGTACAAGTACGCCAAGGTCGGCGTGACCATCGAGCTACGGCCCACTGCGGCCAGCTTCTACTCGCTCCACGGCGCGGACCGGACGAAAGAGGAGACGACGGAACTGGCCGCATACACGGACGACCTTCCGCTCCTGCAGGACGCAGTCGGTTCGGTCGTGTCCGCGCATGACTCGAGCACGCTCACGACTCCCGATGGCCGGGCCCAGTTGAAGTCCCAGCTGCTCGCGGCCGTCAAGACCGTGCTGGGCCAGGACGTCGTCCTGGCCGTCTTCTTCACCGACTTCGTGATGCAGTAAGGCGCGCCGAACAGATGCTGTCGCAGGCCGAAATCGATGCACTCCTCGGAGCGGTTGCCGATGGCGCGCTTCCGACCGAGGACCAACCGCCCTCCCTCAGCGCGGATGGACGGATCGTGAAGACCTACGACTTCCGCCGTCCGGCCAAGTTCTCCAACGAGCAGCTCCGAACCCTGCAGGCCATCCACGAGAACGTCGGCCGCATCGCAGCCGCCCGTCTCTCGTCCTTCCTGCGGACCAACGTCGTGATCCAGCTCGCCGGCACGGACCAGCTCATCTTCGACGACTACGTCAACCAGCTCAATCTGCCCACCCAACTCGTGGTCATGGCCAGCACCGGCCTGGCCGGGTCGTTCATGGTCGACATGGACATGGGCTTCGCCCTCGCCGCCGTGGATCGCCTGCTCGGCGGGCCGGGACGCATGCCGAGCGATCGCCACGAGCCGACTCCGATCGAGGCCGACCTCATCGCCCGCATCGTCGGGCACCTGCCCCCGGCCCTCAACGAAGGCTGGTCGCACCTTCAGACGCTCGACGTCACGGTCCAGGAGTCGGCCTTGACTCCAATCCTGCTGCGGATCGCAGCGCCGGCGGAGGTCGTAGCCGTGATGACATACGAGGTTCGTTTCGCCGGCCAGACGGCCCCGATCACCATCTGCTACCCGTACGCCTCCATCGAGCCGCTGCTGCCCAGGCTGGCCGCGACGATGTGGTACGCGCAGCGACGCCAGGCCTCGGGCAGCACGGGCGTCCGCGACGTCCTCGAGAACGAGGTTCGATCCGTCGAGATCTCGGTCGCCGCCTCCTTCAGGGCGGTCGACATCCCGGTCGAGGCTCTGTCCGAGCTGCGGCCGGGCGACGTCATCAGGTTCGACGAGCGCTTCGACGAGCCTGTCCTCATTGCGGTCTCCGATCAGGCCCAGGCATGGGCGATCCCCGGTCGTGTCGGGGATCGCGTCGCCCTGCGCCTCGTGACCCCGCTTCAGCCCACGGAGGCCTGATTTGAGCTGGGAATCGTTCGACTGGAAGCCGGCCGACGGCGCCTCCCTCGGCGCCGGCGCTTCGATCCTGCCGCTCTGGCCGATGCTCCGTTCGGCCATCGCCGAGGGCATCTCGGCAGACGCTCAGTGCCCGGTGACGATCGGGGACCTGTCCGTCGGCCACCTCAACTTCGGCGAGGCGCCCACGCCGCCCGAGCCATCGCGCTCGTTCGAGCTGCTCGGTACCGACCGGCGCGGATCATGGGCCGTTCTCGACCCGGCCAGGGGCGACAAGATCGGCGGCAACGTCTACACCGCCTCTCGACTCCAGGAGCTCGTGCTCGACGGCATGGGCACCGCCTTCGAGTCGATCCTCGGCGAAGGTCTGGGCCTCGGCGACGGCGTCGGCACGCCCGCAGCCGACGCCCCGATCCTGCTCCTGCGGCTGCCGATCACCTCGGTCGACAACGAAGAGCTTGTCCTCGTCTCCATCTACGACGCGGCGGTTGCCGGCGAGCTGTCCGCCCACATCATCGCCCTCCAGGCCCTCTCGGCCGAGGCCTCGGCAACTCCGCCGCCGGCTCCGGCACC
>Ga0182027_10005013_pt1 | contig 20266 bp, 11 predicted proteins | sample 712E1DmetaG_FD_121300 | JGI IMG/M metagenome (GOLD analysis project Ga0182027, IMG submission 121300) | Permafrost microbial communities from Stordalen Mire, Sweden - 712E1D metaG (Illumina Assembly) | ecosystem: Environmental > Terrestrial > Soil > Wetlands > Permafrost | place: Sweden...
CCGAACCCGCCGCGCCAGCCCAGAAGTAGCCCGAGAACGAGATGGAGGTGCGGAAGACGTCGGGATGCCGGAGGGCCAGCATCGGCGCGCAGAAGCCACCGGCCGACATGCCCATGATGGCTCGCGCCGCCGGGTCCCGTATGGTCTTGAAACGCGTGTCGACGAACTCGACCACGGTCTTGGATATGTAGGTTTCGAACCATTGCTTGCCGTCAACCGAGTCGGCGCATTCGGTGTCGCCATGGGGCGGGCCGAGCGAGTCGATGAAGACGACGATCGCCGCGGGCATATCCCCCGAGTCGATGAGCGTGTCGAGGGCGTCCAGCACGCCGGTCCCCTTACTCCACAGGCTGAGGCCGGTGGGTGCCTCGTAGATGACGGGGTAGGTCTGATCGCTGTCGGACTTGTAGCCCGGCGGGGTGTAGATGTCGATCTCGGACTTGTCCCCTCCAGCCCATGGGGCCGGGAGATCGACTTCGGTGACCTGTCCGCTTCCAGTGGGCTTCCAGGCCAGCCAGGGCTTGGAGCCGGGCGCCGCCGTGATTCTGGGAGTCGGGGTCGGGGCCTGCGAGGGCGAGACCGTCGCACTCGCCGAGGGGTCCATCGTGGGGGGAGCAGTCGGCGTGGCGGTAGGCGGGGCGAGTGAGAGGAGAGGCGGAACCGAGTGCACGAGGCCTGCGCCCTGGTTGCCACCGCCGAGCATCAGCGCATCGGGCGAGAGGTTGACCATGTCGCCGAAGGCCGGAACGGTTACTCCGAGCAGGACGATCACCAGCACGGCCGCGATCGGGCGCCGAGCAAGGCCGGGCCGGCGGGTCTTCACCAGATCCCGCACGGCGACACCCAAAGCGACGACCCCGGGCCGCGCCCCGGAGGCAAGAGTAGCGCCCGCCCAAGCGGAAATGAAGCCGATCACCAGCAGGGTGACGAGCGTCAGAATCCAGCCGGTCCGATCGAAGCTGCCCAGGGCTCCGGTGGCGGCGAGCGCGTTGCGGGTCTCGGCAACGAAGGTCTCGGTGAACAGGGCGCCAACGGAGACAGCGCCCAGCACGGTGGCGTAGCCGACGCGATCGATGACCAGGGCTGCAGCGGCCGCAGCGACGCCGCCGATGATGAGAGCCGTGATGAGTTGGGATCGGTCCGGATCGAAGCCCATCAAGACGAACGTCACGTCCGTCGAGCGCACGGTATCGGAGTACACGGAAACGAGAACGACGACGGTCGCCAGCACCGCACCGGCGGGAAGCCAGGCGAATCTCTCGAATCGGGCGCCGGGACGAACGCGCTGAATCAGGGAGCGCGGGCCTTGCGGTAGGTGGGGCCGACCCAGGTGCGGTCGACCCGGATGCGGCCGGGCGAGGTGCAGCCGGGCGAACTTAGGCAGGCCCGGCCTGGGACGGCCGACCCTCGGAAACGACAACTTCATGCGGCGGCAACCTGCCTTGCCACCCGCCGGTGGCCGGGGAGGTGGATGGCGCCCGACAAGTGGATCCGCACCAGGCCGATCGTGAAGCCGAGGAGATCGCGGCGGCGGCGGATGGCCCCGAAGCGCGGGATCCAATACGGATCGAACTTGTTCTTGAACCGAGCCAGCCCGTCGATGTCATACCAGGGATGGGCGAGTCTGCCGCAGTAGGCCAGCACTCGCTCCTCGAACACGGGACTTGCGGTGTCGAGGCCGCCTAGAGGTGCCAGGCCGAGCGAGAGCGTTCTCGCGCCGGCGGTCCGGAATGCGACCGCGGCTTCGGCAATACAGGCTTCGACGGCGCCGGGCGGTCCGTCTGGAGCGCGGCGCATCAGATCCAAAACCCAGCCTCCGTCGACGCCGGTCTTGCGGAACGTAGTAAAGGCCAATGCGCGCCCAGTGGAGCTGACCGCCACGGACGCGGCCTGCCAGCGGAGAGTTCCTCGGTCGAAGTGGCTGATGGTGAAGCTCATCTCCGGGCCCGCCTTCTTGCGCCAGGCCACGTCGATTGCTTCCAGGTCATCGACCAGGGCCGACTCCTCGGCCGGGATGCCATTGGCGAAGTAGCGGAAGACCACGCCGTCCTTGCGGCAACGGGTGATCGTATGGCGCAGGTTCGCTCGCCTCGGGCCGGTCGTGTCGAAGGTCGCGAGATCGATCAGGGCCTCCTCGCCCACTTTGAACATGCGGAAGCCCGCCCCCAGGAGCGTCGCTTCTCCGGCCGAACTCGCCTGATAGACGATCGGTACGCGATCGAGCTTTCGGCATTGCGTCAGGAAGTCGGCGAAGACGCTTGGGGCCGTCTCGGCCGAGCCGATGAGATCGCCCAGCACAACGGCGGTGCGTCCGGCAAGACCGTAGACTACCAGACCGTTTGAGCCGGGCGGCGAGAAGACGTGCTTGTCCTCACCAAGCTGGAACGGCAGCAGGGCACCGCAGCCGTACTTCTCGGCGATGGCGCGAGCGCGAGCGCGGGTCGTTGGGTCGGCCGGCGCCTCCGGCACCCGACTCAGGACGCCGATTGCCGCAAGCACGATCGGCAGGCGCGAGGCGAGGAGCAGGAAGCCGATGATCGCGTCGCGGCTCGTCTGCGCCAGAACTCGATTGGCTGTGGCATCGCTCAGGCCCAGCGCGTTGCCGATCGCCGCGGTGATGTCGCTCACGGCGGACAGCGGGCCGGGCCAGGATCCGGTCGTGGCGATGACGAGCGAGGTCTCGAGCCCCACGGCCACGACGCCCACCACAACGAGCGCGGGGATCAACCGGCGCCAGCCGATTGCCGTCTCGACGACGTAACGGCGCCGGTCGGCGAGCAAGATGGCCAGCAGGCCGCCGACGACGATTGCCACGAGTGGATGCGACAGTGCCTGCGCCTGACCCAGCAGTGAGACCGACAGCGTCGCAATGGCGAGCCACCACGCGAACGACTTGCCCCTCAGGAGACCGATGGTGAGAGCGGTCAGTCCGATCGCGGAAAGCGCCGCGACCGTGGGATTCGCGTCTGCCGGATCTACCGGAAGGATGCTGTCGAGCGCGTCGGCCGCCGGCCGCAGGAACTCGAAGAAGTAGGCCACGGCCGCTACGGCGCTCGCGGCCAGCAGAATCGCCGGGGCGGCGGCCGACATGTGGCGGGCAATCCGAATCGGCCCGCTGCTCCGAGTCAAGGCGTCGGTCGAGGATGTCCAGGTCATGGCAGGCATTCCATGGCTATGACGCTTGTCGGGGCTGTCTGGTTCGCGGCAGCCGAATCTGTCCGACGCGCGTCCTACGAGACGCACCAGAAACGGCGGATCCACAACGGAGCCGATCCGCGTCACCGCATCCCGCGTCCAGTCTACGCAGGGCTGAGTTCGTACCCCTCATGCACCGCAGCTCCCAATTCGACCTCTGGCCGGGCCGACTCCCGATGGGGCCCGACGATCCGACATGCCAACCGATCCGACGGCGATCGATGCTGTTGGCGTCCCATGGACAAGCGCTTCCCCCGCGACCGAACCGATCGCGGCTAGTACAAGATAGCGACTTGGCGTCTTGTCCGAAAGTACCAAGGAGTCCTTGTGTTGCGCGAACGCCCTCCAGGGACACCCGTCCGGGTAGGCCCAGGGGCCTTTGGGGTGCGGCTTGGGCCTCGCAGGACCGCGGTGGCTCGTGTACCGTCACGGCGTTCACTTCAAAGGGATGCCGTGGCCCTGGACGTTTTCGAACTCACCGATGCCGGCTGGCAGCGCCACGACTTCTACATGCGCCTGGCCGTGGTCGTCGAATCGGGCGCCAAGTGCCTGGGCTCGCATGTGGGAGCGGTAATCGTCCGCGACGACCGCGTCTTGGGGAGCGGCTACAACGGCACCCCGGCCGGTTACCCCAATTGCACGGAGGCCGAACGCGGCTGCCGGCGCTGCGCTATCCGCGCGGAACAACCCGATGCCGGCCTATCGGGCAAGCTCTACGACATTTGCGTCTGCGTCCACGCTGAGCAGAACGCGATGGCCACAGCCGCTCGCTTCGGAACCGCGATCGACGGGGCAATCCTCTACACCACGCTCCAACCGTGTTTCAACTGCCTCAAGGAATTGATGCAGGTCCGGCTGCGGGGCGTGGTCTTCCGCCGGGAGTGGCACGCGGGTCATCCCGACTATGCCTGGGTTTCGGATGAATACGATCGGCTGGTGGAGCACTACCGGTCCAAGGGGAACGTCTTCGCGCGACTCGCCCAGGAGGAGCAATTGGCAGCGGTCCAACTCGAGATCGGCCATCCGATCTAGTCCGGGACGCGGCTAGCCTATCGCAATCATGCGCTCCAGGGCCAGGCGCGCCCGGGCCGCGGTCTCGACCGGTACGTCGATCTCGTGGACGCCGAGCCGAAGCGAGTCGCGCACCTTCTCGAGCGTGGTCAGCTTCATGTACTGGCAGATCGCTTCGCGATTGACCGGCACGAACCGTTTGCCGGGCGCCTTCAGTTCGAGTCGGTGCAGGATGCCGGTTTCGGTCGCGATGAGGAACGTGTCGGCCGTGGACTGCCGGGCGTAGGTGACCATGCCTTCGGTCGAGAGGATGTGAGCCTCATCTCCAACAGCCTCGATGACCTGACTGGTGCAGCCGCATTCGGGGTGGATGAGCAGTTCGGCGTTGGGCTCTTTGCGATGCCACTCCTCCACGTCGGAGGAGCGGATGCCGGCGTGGACGTGGCATTCGCCCAGCCAGATGTGAAGTCTGCGGCCGGTCACCCGCTGAAGCCACAGGCCGAGGAACATGTCCGGCAGGAAGAGGATGGGGCGGTCGGGCGGGATGGCGTCGATGACGGCCCGGGCGTTGCTCGAGGTGCAGCAGTAGTCGCTCTCGGCCTTGACGGCCGCGGTGGTGTTCACGTACGCGACGACGACGGCGGCACGATGCTCCGCCTTCCAGCTGCGCAACTGCTCGACCGTGATCGAGTCTGCCAGGGAGCAGCCGGCCGCCAGATCCGGCAGGAGCACCCGCTTCGTCGGGGCGAGGATCCGGGCCGTCTCGGCCATGAACGTGACGCCGCAGAAGACGATCGTGGAGGCCGACGCGGCGGCGGCGGTGCGAGAGAGGAACAGCGAGTCGCCGACGTGGTCCGCCACGTCCTGGATCTCGGGCCGCTCGTAGCTGTGGGCGAGGATCACCGCGTCGTGCTCGCGGGCCAGCTCACGGATTTCGGCCTGAAGCGCCGGGAAGGTGGCCGGGTCGCCGGGCGGCGGGACGCGGACCGAGCCGGGCCCGAAGGCGTCGAGTTGCGGCACGCCCGCAGCGGTGTCGGAGGGCGCCGGTGCGGCCGGCTGCCTCGCCGTCATTCGGCGACCTCGAGCGAGACGTCAAGCGCCCTGGCGGAATGCGTCAGCGCGCCTACGCTCACGAAGTCGACGCCCGTCTCGGCGACCGCGTGGAGGTTCTCCAGAGTGATGCCGCCGGACGCTTCGGTCTCGACCCGACCGCCCACCATCTCGACGGCGGCGCAAAGATCGTCGAGGCTCATGTTGTCCAGCAGAATCCGATTGACGCCGGCATCGAGCGCCGCTCGAACGTCCGCGAGAGTCTCCGCCTCCACCTCGAGGCACAAGCGCGGTGCGGCCCGGTGAAGCGCCGCCACTGCCATCGCGATTCCCCCGGCGAGGCGCAGATGGTTGTCCTTGACGAGGAGCGCCTCGCCCAGGTTGAGCCGGTGGTTCGTGCCGCCCCCGCACCGAACCGCGTACTTCTCGAGCTCCCGTAAACCGGCAGTGGTCTTGCGCGTGTCGAGGAGCGTGGCCCCGGTCCCCTCTAGCTCGACGACGCAGAGGCCCGTAAGCGTCGCGATTCCGCAGAGCCTGCCCAGTAGATTCAGCGCCGTCCGCTCACCGGAGAGCATGGCCCGGGTTGGGCCGGCGATGCGGGCAATCTCCTGCGGCGTCGCGATACGGTCGCCATCGGCCACGGATGCACTCACGACCACGGCCGGGTCCAGAGCCGCGAAGACGGCCGCGACGATGGGCAGCCCGCAGACGATGCCCGGCTCCTTGACCAGGAGCGACATCGTGGCCGTGGCCTCGGGTCCGAACAGTCCGTCGGTGGTGGGATCGCCGAGTGCGAGGTCCTCGGCCAGTGCCGCGGCCACGACCCGGGCCACCGCCTCTGGGTCCGGCGGGCGGATCTGGCGGCGAGGAGCGTTAGTGGCCGGGTCGCCGGCGGTCGAACCGGCGCCGTCCGTCACGGCGCCGGTCGTGGCCGGCTTCTGAGTGGCGGTCATGCCCAATGCTCCAGGACGAGATCCTTGCCCGGCTTCAGGACGAAGTGCCCCTCGAAAGCCGGGTCCGCCGACGGGGCGTCGATACGGTAATGGACACCGCGGCTTTCGTGCCGGGCGAGGGCGAAACGAGCCACGAGAGCGGCAACCGGATCGGGGCTGGTCACGAGATCCGCCAATCCGTCCGGATCGCGGATGACGCCCGCTTCGCGCCACACCTGTTCGCGCAACTCGGTCGAGGCGACACGTGCCGGGGGCGGCTCCGGGGCCGGATGCAGCACGGCAGGCAGGGCGGGTTCGTCGAGCGCGGCCAGGACGGCGCGCCGCCCGAAGACCAGGCACTCGAGCAGCGAGTTGGACGCGAGCCGGTTGGCGCCGTGGACGCCGGTGGCCGCGCATTCGCCGGCGACGAAGAGGCCCGCCAGATCGGTCCGCCCTTCCAGATCCGAGACGATGCCGCCGATCGTGTAGTGAGCGGCCGGCGAGACCGGGATCGGCTGGTGCGCCGGATCGAAGCCGGCCTTCTCGATCTCGACCATGAGGCCCGGGAAACGCGATCGATCGATCTCGCGCAGGTCCAGGAAGGCACCGCCCTTGGCCACGATCGCCCGGGCAACCACGTCGCGCGGGGCGAGCTCATCCACGAAGCGCTCGCCGGAATCGTCGAGTAGCGTCGCGCCCTCGCCGCGCAGGGCTTCGGTCAAGAGCAGCCGCGAGCCGGCCAGCACTGTCGGGTGGAATTGCATGAACTCCATGTCGGCGACCGACGTCCCAGCACGTAGGCCGATCGCTATGGCGTCGCCGATCTGGCCTTCTGGGTTGGTGGTACGTGCCCACAGCGCCGCGGCACCGCCCATCGCCAACACCGTTGCGCGAGCGGCAATCGGGCCCTCCGGCGTCAGTACGCCAAGGCACCGCCCATCCGCGACCCAGAGCGCCAGCACGTGCGTCGCCTCGCGAATAGCGATCCCCTCCGTCCGCGCCGCTCGCCGTCCCAGCACGCTGGTCACGGCCCAACCCGTGGCCGCGCCTTCCACGCTGGAAACCCGCCGCCGAGAGTGCCCGCCTTCCATGCTGAGGTCCGGGTCCAGCGGGACGCCGATCTTGATCAGCTCCCGAACCCGCTCGGGTCCCTCTTCGGTCAGAACCCGGACCGCGCTGGTCCGACACAAGTCGCGGCCGGCCACCTCGGTGTCGATGGCGTGAAGGGCTGTGGTGTCGTCGTCGCCGAGTGCAGTCGCGATTCCGCCCTGCGCATGCCAGCTGCTCGAGTCGGGGGCGTGGCCCTTGGTCAGCATCAGCACGCTCGCGCCTCGTTCGGCTGCGGTGAGCGCGGCGGTCAATCCGGCGGCTCCGGCACCCACGACGAGAACGTCGCATGGCGTTGTGGACATCTGGGCTGTGACGATCCTCTGGCGACCCGACCCCGGGTGCCCCCACAGTACGCCAGATCGCGGTCTGGCGGCGGTGTTCGAGGGTCCTGCGCCGGCGATTCGACCTACAGCTGGCGGCGGTGCTCGCGACGCAGTGAGACGGCCCGCCGATAGGAGGCGGCGTACTGCTCCGCCGGGCCGGCTTCCCAGGACCAGTCGATGGCCATGCCCCGGTCCTGGAGAGCGGCCCAATCCCCTCCGTCCGGACGGTAGAGGTTCATGGCGCGCCGGCAGGCATCCAGGAGCGCCTTCGTGGTTGCCGCGTCGTGGACGAAGCCCGTTCCGTCGGCCGGCCGCTCGTCGATGTCCAGGACGGTGTCGGCGAGCCCGCCGGTCCGATGGACGATTGGCGGCGTGCCATACCGCAGCGCGATCATCTGGCCCTGGCCGCACGGCTCGAAGCGCGACGGCATCAGGTACATGTCGGCTCCGGCGTAGATGCGCCGCGCCAGGCCCCGGTCGAACGCGTCGACGACGGCCACAGACCGCGGATGCCGGGCGGCCAGCTTCCGGAGGTCCCCGACCAGATCGGGGTCGCCCGTGCCCAGGACCACCAGCCGGGCGCCCTCATCGACGAGGGTCGGGGCGGCCCCCGAGAGCAGGTCGAAGCCCTTCTGCGGGTCGAGGCGGCCGATCATACCCAGCAGCGGACTCGCGTCGTCCGGATCGAATCCCAGCTCGGAGAGCAGCGCCCGGCGGCAGGCCGCCTTGCCGGCAAGATCGGCCCGGGAATAGGGCGCGGCCAGTGCCGCATCTGTGGCCGGGTTCCAGACCGCCGTGTCGAGGCCGTTGAGGATGCCGCCGAATCGGTGTCCCAGTCCGGAAAGCTCTTTGTTGAGCCCCATGCCAAAGGCCGGCCGAACGATCTCCTGCGCGTAGCCCGGACTGACGGTGTTGACCAGCTCGGCAAGCAGGATCCCCTCGCGCAGCAGAATCATTCCATCGGACCCGGGCCGCATCGCCTGCTTCAGTTCATCCGGAAAAAGCATCTGAGCGACCTGTGCCCGGGTCAGCCAGCCCTGGTACGCCAGGTTATGAATCGTGACCATGACCGCCGCTCGGGAGATGAGCGGATAGCCCTCGTAGGCGTAGCCACGCAGGATGACCGTCGGCATCGATTGCCAGTCGTGGAGATGCAGCACGTCAACGGGGCGCTCGTCGACCAGCAAGGCTTCGATCGCGGCTCGACAAAGCAGCCCGAACCGCCAGCCGTTGTCCGGGTAGTCGCCGCTCGAGTCGCCGTAGTAACCCTCGCGATCGAAGGCGGCCGGGTGGTCGACCAGCCGGACGCGATAGCCGCGGTCCTCGAACTCGACCAGGTTGATCTCGGTGGTGCCGTCCTCGGCCAGCGGATCTGGTACCGCCAGAGGTCTGCTCGTGGCCCCGTCCGGGACGGCAACGCCGCGGTAGCGGGGCAGGAATACGTCCACCGGCGGCTCGACGTGCCCGGGCCGATCTGCCTCACCCTTGCCCACGGCCATCACCGCGCCGGTGCCCATCCAGACCTGCGATTGCGGCACCCGAGGCTTGCGTCCCGGCGTTTCCTTCGCCTCCGCGGCCGTCGCGGCCGCGTCCATCTCGTCGGCAACCTTGCCGGTCGCCCCAACTGCCCGTGCCAGAGCATCGACCACGTCCCCCAGGCCACCCGTCTTGGCCCAGGGCTCGCATTCGGCGGCGATGCAGACGACCCGCATGGTTCGCTCCTGTGGGGACGCGGAGGGCTGGAAGTGCGCGGGGTCCATAGTAGTCAAAGCCAGACTCGCGCGGCTGGCAGGCCTGCGCTTTCGGCCCCGTGCCCACCCTGAATTGACGTGGGCTGCTAAGAAACGAATCGCGAGACGCTGTCGGATATCATGGGGTGACAGATGGAACACGCAATTCAGGTTCCCACTCTCCCGGGCGCGTCCTTCCGGCTGCCCCCGCAGCTCGAGGGTCTGCGCCGACTGTCGTACAACATGTGGTGGAGTTGGAACCCTCGCGCGCGAGGCCTGTTCAGCCGCATCGACGGCCTGTCATGGTCGCGATATCGGAATCCGGTCGAAGTCCTGTCGCAGCCGATCGCCTGGGCTGAGCTGCTCGACGACCCGGCCTTCATGGCCGAGTACACCCAGGTGCTCGCCGAGTTCGACCGCTACATGGCCGGCGGCCGCGAGCACTGGTTCAACCGGGAATACGGCGCCGCGGTGAAGGGCCCGATAGGCTACTTCTGCGCCGAGTACGGCTTCCACGAGAGCCTGGGCATCTACTCCGGCGGTCTCGGTGTTCTGGCCGGTGACCACATCAAGTCGGCGAGCGACATGGCCATGCCGTTCGTCGGCGTCGGTCTGCTGTACAAGCATGGGTACTTCCGCCAGACGATCGACGCGGACGGTCACCAGGAGCACGCCTACCCGGACTACGACCTGGCGAAGCTGCCGATCCTGCGCGTCGTCGGCCAGGACGGCGAGGCACTCACGATTTCCGTCGAGTTGCCCGAGCGCGACCTGTTCGCGGCGGTATGGCTCGTCCAGGTGGGACGCGTCCCGGTGCTGCTGCTGGACACGGACATTCCCGACAACGCCGAGTCGGACCGGCCGGTCACCCACATCCTGTATGTCCGAGGCCGCGAGATGCGCCTCCATCAGGAACTGGTACTTGGAGCCGGTGGCGTCCGCGCGCTGAAGGCCCTCGGCATCACACCCGAAGTGTGGCACCTGAACGAAGGCCACTCCGCCTTCCTGCTCGTGGAACGGACCCGCGCCCTAGTGGCCCAGGGAGTGGCTCTGGAAGATGCCCTGGAGCGCGTCCGCTCCAACAGCGTCTTCACGATCCACACACCCGTAGCCGCCGGTAACGAACGCTTCGATGCCGATCTGGTTCGGCGCGTGGCCGGGCCACTATTCGAAGGCGACGGGCGCAAAGGTACGGGCGGCGTGCCGATCGATCGGATCCTGGAGCTGGCCCGCGGCATCGACGGCGACGGCCGGTCGCTGGACATGACCGCGCTCTCGCTGCGACTGTCCAACGCCGCGAACGCGGTCAGCAAGCTCCACAGCGTCACCGCCAACAACACCTGGCAGGGCCTGGGCAACAAGCAGATCCTCGCCGTGACCAACGGCGTCCACATGCCCACCTGGGTCGGGCAGCCGATGCGGGACGTGTACGAGCGCTACCTTGGCGCTCAACTGGACAACGTCGACGCGCGAAACGACACGGACCTGTTCTGGGAGCGCACCGACCAGATCCCCGATGTGGACATGTGGGAAGCCCATCAGCGCCAGAAGCTGGAACTGATGATCTTCGCCCGCAACCGGCTGCGCCACCAGTTCGCCAGGCACGGCGAGTCGCCCGGCACGCTCGAGGAACTGGAAGACGTTCTCGACGTCGGCGCCCTGACGATCGGCTTCGCTCGGCGGTTCGCGACCTACAAGCGGGCCAGCCTGCTCTTTTCGGACATGGACCGGATCTCGCGGCTGCTCTGGAACAAGGAGCGGCCCGTCCAGATTATCTTCGCCGGCAAGGCCCATCCGGCCGACAGGCCGGGCCAGGGCGTGATCCAGGAGATCTTCGCCCGGTCCCGCTCGCCTCAGCTGCGCGGTCGAGTCTTCATCCTCGAGGACTACGACATGCGCGTGGCCCGGTTCATGGTCCAGGGCGTCGACGTGTGGCTGAACAACCCGCGCCGCCCGCTCGAGGCATCGGGAACGAGCGGCATGAAGGCGGCCGCCAACGGAGTCGTGAACCTGTCGGTTCTGGACGGCTGGTGGGACGAAGGCTGGCTCGGCGACAACGGCTGGGCCATCGGCGGTCGCGAGATCAATCCCGACGACGGCGCGCAGGACTACAACGACGCTCAGGACCTCTACCGATTGCTCGAACAGGAAGTCGTGCCGCTCTATTACGGCCGCAACCAAGACGACGTTCCCGAAGGCTGGACGGCCGAGATGCGACGATCGATCGCGAGCACGATCTGGCGGTTCTCGACGATCCGGATGCTCCACGAGTACGTCGAGATGATGTATCTGCCCGCGGCCGGAGTGCCGGTCAAGAAGCAGGCCGGTCGCCGAACCAACACCGAAGCCGGCTGAGGCGGGATTGAGCGGCCGCGTTTCGCTCGCGCTCGTAATCCACAACCATCAGCCTGTCGGCAACTTCGGCTGGGTCATCGAAGACGTGTACGAACACGCCTACTCCCCGATGCTCCATGCCCTGGAGCGGCACCCGGGCATCCGGCTCGGCCTGCACTACACCGGACCGTTGCTGCAGTGGCTGACAGCCAACCGACCCGAAGCACTCGATCAGATACGCGGGTTGGTGAACCGAGGCCAGGTCGAGATCGTGGGCGGCGCCTACTACGAGCCGATCCTGGTTACGCTCCCCGACCGCGATCGCCAGGGCCAGCTGCACCGGATGCGCGGCGAAGTCGAGGCGCTCTTCGGCATGCAGCCGCGAGGGGCGTGGCTGGCCGAACGCGTCTGGGAGCCGTCGCTCGCGTACGACCTCGCCGCGGCCGGATACGACTGGACCGTCCTGGACGACAACCACCTGCGCGCGGCATCGATCCGGGAAGACGAGATGTGGACGGCCTTCACCACCGACGACCGCGGGGCCCGCCTCACCGTCTTCGGCACCGAGCAGGGCCTGCGGTATCGCATCCCGTTCAAGCCGGTCGAGGATCTGATCTCCTATCTGGCCGATCGCCGCACCGAGGACGGGCGGTTCGTGGGCATGATGGGCGACGACGGTGAGAAGTTCGGGTCGTGGCCGGGCACGTTCGAGTACTGCTGGAACACGGAACACTGGGTGGATCGCTGCTTCGAGGCGATCGAGTCCAACGGCGAGTGGTTGTCCACGGTCAAGCCATCCGAGTGGCTGGAGAGCCGGCCGCCGACCCGGCGGGTCTACTTCCCCACCGCCTCGTACGTGGAGATGACCGAGTGGGTGCTACCGCCTGACGAAACGCCGGTCTTCACGCGACTGCTCGAGCGGGCACGCGAGAAGGGGCTGCCCGAGGCGCGTTTCCTGCGCGGCGGTTTCTGGCGCAACTACATGGCCCGCTATCGGGAGATCAACGAGCTGCACAAGCAGATGCTGCGGGTCTCCGACAAGGTCGAGGCGATGGCGGGGGCGGGGCCGGGAGAGGCCGCCACGAGGAGTTCGCTGGTGAACTCCTACGCGAACTCGCTCGCGAGTTCGCGCGCGATCGACCACCTGTACCAGGGTCAGTCGAACGACTGCTACTGGCACGGACTCTTCGGCGGCATCTACATCCCTCACATGCGCATGGCCACTCTGGCTCAGCTCATCGCGGCCGAGGACCTGGCCGATGCCGCGGAGGCGGCGGCGGGGGGCGAACCTTACGGCGCCCGAATGGCGGACACGGACCTGGACGCGATCGACGAAGTGTTGGTCACGGCGCGCGGCCAGACCGTGGTGGTGGACCTGGCCGAAGGCGCGGGCATTTCGACGTGGGATCTGCGGGCCAGCCGCATGGCGCTGGCGTCGGTGCTGCGGCGGCGCCCAGAGGCGTATCACGCCCGTCTTGTCGAGTCCGAAAAGGCGGCCCAGGAAGCGGCCACGGGCACGACGGAAGCGCAGGCGCTGGCCGGCGAAGGGGTGGTTGCCGGCGGTAGCGCGGCCGCGAGCGACGCCCCCAAGACGATCCACGACATGATCACGACCAAGGAACCCGGCCTTGCCGCGTTCCTGCACTACGACCGCCACGAGCGCCGGAGCGGCCTGGTTCACCTGCTCCCCTTCGACGGTTCGACTACCGGGGCGCAGCTCGTGGCCGCCACATACCTCGAGCTGGGCGGCTTCGTCGAGGGCGCCTACGAGCTCGTGACACTCACCGTCGATCGAGTGGTCGCCCGCCGGCTCGGTTCCGTCACCATTGGCCTCGTCGAGCGACCGCTCGTTGTCGAGAAGAACTACGTTGTCAGTCCCGACCGGTCGACACCGACGCTAACGCTCCAGACGACCGTCGAGAACCCCGGCGACACGGCCCTCGATTTCGAGCTGTGTATCGAGTGGAACCTGAACCTGCTCGGCGGCGGCCACAACCCGGCGGCGTACTATGAGACTGAATCCGGCGAGCGAACGCCGCACGACGCTGCCGGCGACATGGCGCCCGCCCGCGGCATCGCCTTCGGCAACGACTTCGAGGGCGTCCGCGTCGAAGCGGTGACGGATCCTGCCGCCCGAGTGACGTGGTACCCGGTCGAAACCGTCTCCAACTCCGAGGGTGGCTTCGAGCGCGTCTACCAGGGCAGCTCGCTCCTCTTCCGCTGGCCTGTGTCGCTGGCGCCAGGCGAGCGCGCCACCCACTCCGTTCGCTTCGACGTCGCCCAGTCGATCGACCACGCGGCTGCCGAGCAGCCGGCGGCGGCGGAGTAGCCCGGCGGCCGGGAAATTGCAGTTGCCCGGCCGTACCGGACGATCTCTTCTACCTGGAAGTGGCGAGCCGAAGTAGACGGCCCCAACCGGGGTGCTCGGTCGGGGAGTTCCTGCCGGGGAGTGCCCCACCGGTCTGGCTCCGCTACCATCCGCCGAGTGAGTCGCCCCAAGCTCGCCGTCCACGGCCACTTCTATCAGCCCGAGCGCCGCAATCCGTTCACCGGCGATATCGCGCCGCAGCCCGCCGCCGCGCCGTACCGCGACTGGAACGCTCGCATCGACGCCGAGTGCTACAAGCCCAACGCCGATCACGGCAACCTGCGCCATGTCTCTTACGACCTTGGGCCGACGCTGGCGAGTTGGCTTGCCGAGCACGATGCCCCGACGCACAGTGGCTTCGTCGCCTCCGACGTTGTACCCGGGCGCGGCGGGCCGGAGAGCGGCAACGCCATGGCGCAGGCATATCACCACGCCATCCTGCCTCTCGCATCCCTGGCCGACCGCCGGACCGAGATCCGCTGGGGACTGCGCGACTTCGAACTGCGGTTTGAGCGCCGGCCCACGGGCATCTGGCTCCCCGAGACCGCCGTCGATCTGCCCACGCTCCGCATCCTGGTGGACGAGGGCATCCGCTATACGATCCTCGCGCCATGGCAGGCCGTCGACTCCCGACTGGACACGCGCCGGCCCTACCGCGTCGACCTGGGTGGCCGTCGATCGATCGTGGTCGTCTTCTACGATGCTGCCCTGTCGGCGTCGGCGTCGTTCGAATCCGACGCGACGATGGACGCCGACGCGTTCGCCCGGGACAGGATCATGCCCCGCCTCGCCGGCCCGGCCTTCGCCGACGGAACCCCGCGCATGGCGGTCATCGCCACGGACGGCGAGCTCTACGGCCACCATCAGAAATTCCGCGACCTATTCCTGGCCCGTCTCGTCAACCCGGGACCAAGCGCCCCCGCACGCGGCTTCGACGTCACGACCCTCGGTCAGGTGGTGGGAGGAGCGGCCGTCGCCACGTTCCCGGCGACCCAGATCGCCGAACGAACCTCGTGGAGCTGCCACCACGGCGTTCTGCGCTGGACCGCCGAGTGCCCCGACGCATCCGACGGCCGCTGGAAAGGGCCCCTCCGCGTCGCGCTGGAGAGGCTCGCCGCCGCGATCGATACCGTGGCCGGCGGTCTCGCCGCGGACTTCATGGAACCGGCTGCCTTATGGCAGGCCCGCGACGCCTACGTGGACGTGGTCTTCGGCGCGGTGAACCGCGAGGACTTCGCCCGGGGTCGGCTTCCGCTGGCAACGGCCCAGCAGCGCGAACGCTTCCTGGAACTGATGGACGCGGAGCGCTGGCGCCTGGCGATGTTCGCCAGTGACGGTTGGTTCTGGGGCGACCCGATTCGACTCGAGACCAAGCACGTTCTGCTGTGCGCGGCTCGTGCCGCCCGGCTGATCGACGACGCAGCCGGCACGGACCTCGAAGGCCTGCTTCGCGACGACCTGTCGCTCTTCACCTCGCCATCGCGGCGCATCGACGGCGCCGCCATCTACGACGAGGCCCTCGCGGAGGCGGGCCAGCCCACTCGCTGAGGTTCGACTCCCGCCCCTCGGGTTCGGCTGCCGCGCGCGGCCCTGATAGACTCGCCCGGACCGGCCAACGGCTCGGGCCCTGGGCCGCCGGCTCCGCTGACAGGTTCGGAGCGCTCTCGTGGCATTCGAGTTCCACATCTCGAAGGCGGCCCGCGTCCGCTACGAGTTCGACGGCGCGCTCTTCCAGACCAGCGGCAACGTCATCGTCCCGGACTTTCCTGCGGCGCGGGCCTTCGCAAAGCGCATGAACGACCGCGCCGATCCCGAGCGCCACCCCGATCGTGTCGTCCACGCGGCCGAACTCAACGCCATGGGGCTGATCGACGAGATCCTCCACCATGCCGTCGAGATCTACCGCCGGACCGTCAACCCCAAGGTCATGGCGGATGCGGTCGCGGCCCTTACCGCCCAGATCGACCCAGAAGCGCTGGACCACGCGCTGGCCGAGTTCATCGATCAGTTCCCGCCGCTCGTGGTTGCCCGAGACGGGCAGCCGGCCGCGACCTACCTCGCGGGCGAGACCGAGGGCTACTCCAACCGCGAGATCGCACTCGAAGAGCTGCTGATGCTGTGGCTGGCCAACGTCAACCCGGCATTCGAGACCTTCGACGAGTTGTTCGACGACGCCGCGCTGGCCGAACGGACCGCCTATGGCGATGTGATCGCCGGTTTGCGGGAGTTCTTCGACGGCCAGCCAGGTTTCGGGCCCGAAGGACTCTCTCTCATCGCTTTCCTGCGCGCGCCGGCGATCGCCTCGCCGGACTCGCTGGCCGGGCAGCTTCGATACATTCGAACTCGATGGGGCCTCGTTCTCACGCCCTTCCTCGACCGGCTGATCGTGAGCCTGGACGTGATCCACGAGGAAGAGGTCGCGCTCTGGATGCGGATGCATCCCACGCCCGGCCCTCCGGCCGCGATCCATGGCCCGGGCCTGGGCGGCCTGGAGAACGAGTACGAGCGATTCAGCCAGGACCGCGAGTGGATGCCGCGGGTCGTGCTGATGGCCAAGACCACGTTCGTCTGGCTCGACCAGCTATCAAAGCGCTACGGCCGCCGGATTCACCGTCTTGACGAGATCCCCGACGAGGAGCTGGAGGCACTTGCGCGACGGGGCTTCACCGGTTTGTGGCTGATCGGCCTTTGGGAACGCTCCGCCGCAAGCCAGAAGATCAAGCAGTGGCGAGGCAATCCGGATGCGGCCGCGTCGGCGTACTCGCTGATGGACTATCGCATCGCCGACGAACTCGGCGGCGAGGAAGCCTTCCAGCAGCTCCGCACCCGATGTGCCGGGCGGGGCATCCGCCTGAGTTCGGACATGGTGCCAAACCACATGGGCATCGACTCCCGGTGGGTCATCGAGCATCCCGACTGGTTCCTGTCGCTGCCCGACTCGCCGTACCCCTCTTACTCCTTCACGGGTGGAAACCTGTCGGACGACGAGCGGGTAACGATCCAGATCGAGGATCACTACTGGAACTCGACCGATGCCGCGGTCGTCTTCAAGCGCACCGACAACTGGACCGGAGACGCCCGATACATCTATCACGGCAACGACGGCACGAGCATGCCGTGGAACGACACCGCGCAACTGGACTACCTCAACCCCGAGGTTCGCGAGGCCGTCATCCAGACCATCCTCCACGTGGCGCGTCAGTTCCCGATCATCCGCTTCGATGCCGCGATGACCCTCGCCCGCCGCCACATCCAGCGGCTGTGGTTCCCGGAGCCGGGGCAGGGCGGCGCGATTCCCTCCCGCGCCGAGCACGCGACCACTCGCGCCGTCTTCGACGAGAAGATGCCTAACGAGTTCTGGCGGGAAGTCGTGGATCGCGTCGCGGCTGAAGTGCCGGACACCCTGCTCCTCGCCGAAGCGTTCTGGCTGCTGGAGGGCTACTTCGTCCGGACGCTCGGCATGCACCGCGTCTACAACAGTGCCTTCATGAACATGCTCCGCGACGAAGAGAACGCGAGCTACCGCCAGGTCATCAAGGACACGATCGAATTCGACCCGGAGGTCCTGAAGCGCTTCGTCAACTTCATGAGCAATCCGGACGAGCGGACCGCGGTCGACCAGTTCGGCAAGGGCGACAAGTACTTTGGTGTGGCCACGCTCATGGCCACGATGCCGGGCCTGCCGATGATCGGGCACGGTCAGGTGGAGGGCTTCGCCGAGAAGTACGGCATGGAGTACCGGCGGGCCTATCGCGACGAGCACGCCGACGGCTGGCTGATCGAGCGCCACGAGCGCGAGATCTTCCCGCTCTTCCACCGCCGCTACCTGTTCGCTGAGATGGCCGACTTCCTGCTCTACGACGTCTACGATCCGGGCGGCTGGGTCAACGAAGACGTCTTCGCCTACTCCAACCGATTTGGCGACGAGCGCGCGTTGGTCGTCTACCACAATCGCTTCGCCGAGGCGAAGGGCTGGATCAAGACCTCGGTGGCGTATTCGGTGGCCGACGGCGGCGGGCGCCGGCTCGTCCAGAAGTCGCTTGGCGAGGGGCTGGGCCTGCATCCGGACGGCGACTGGTGGACTCTGCTGAGGGAACAGCGATCCGGGCTGGAGTTCCTGCGTCGGTCCTCCGACGTGTGCCGCGACGGGCTGTACGTTGAACTGCACGCCTATGGCTGCCAGGTCTTCCTGGACATACACGAGGTCGAGGACGGGCCTTCGGGGCTGCTCGGGCGGCTGGCCGAGCGGTTGGGCGGCGGCGGAGTGCCGAGCGTCGCGGCGGCGATGCGCGACATGCAGCTTCAGCCACTCCACGACGCTGTGCGTGGCCTGACCGAGAGAGGAATCCTGCGTCGCGTTGCGGAGATTGGGGCGGCTCGGGCGGCGGCGGCCTGTCCGGGGGCGGCGGCCCTGGATCTCGGGTTGCGCGGGCCTCGCGCCGCGGCACCGAAAGGCGGGACGAAGAGCGCCACGACAGCTACCGCCGGCGCGAAGCCCAAGGCGGCCGGCTCGGCCAAATCGACGGGCACTACTCCGCTCGACATCGACACGGAGCTGGCCGGCCTCCTCGATGATTCCCGAGGCTACGTTCGGCAAGTGCTCCGGTCTCTGGTCGACGTGACCGGAGCCGCCGGCGACGTGGAGAGCGCCGCCGACGTGTTCCGGACCGGCCTCGAGGCGGCCCTCCGCCTGCCACGGCTGGGCCAGGAGCGGCTGTGCGCGGGACTCGTCGACGAGTGGACCTGGCTTGCCCTGATCGGCCGGCTGGTATCTCGAGCCATCGCCACCGTCGCCGCGCCGGACGACACCGACTCCGCCATCGACGAACTCCAGCTCGGGGCGGTGCAGGCTTCGGTCTTCGTCGAGCTTGGCCTCGACGACGGTGCCGCCTGGCGGCTCGTCGCGCTGATCAGGATCCTGAGACACCTGCCGCTACCGTCATCCGTGGCGAAGCTCGCGGCGGGCGAGCGGGCGCCGGCACTGGTCCGGGCGCTGGTCGCCAACGAGTCCGTTCGGCCCTATATCCGCGTCAACGTTTGGGAAGGCGTCAGCTGGTTCAACCGCGAGTCGTTCGCGCAGGTCCTGTGGTGGATGCTCGCCCTGGACGCGCTCGACGCAGCCGCCGAGTCTGACGGAGGAGCCGGGGCCGCCGTCGAGCCCGCCGTCGCCAAACGCCTCCGCGCGGCCGAGCGCCTCACCGGGACGCTGGCCAAGGCGGCGAAGGCAGCCGGCTACCAGCTCGACAAACTCGAGGCTGCAGCCGGAGGCTGAGTGCCAGCCACCGAGTTCGAGGCCGCAACCCCTCCCCTCTTTCCTTGCATCAGCCGGCGCGATGCTATGGAACTAGGAGGGGCCCGCAGAGGCTAACGACCGGCCGCCGAACGGCCGGCCGCGGAGCGCCGAGCCACGCCTCAGGCGACCTCCATTGCGACGCCCGGATACCGCGGGCCCAGGATCTCCGCCGCCAACCGGACGATGTCGGCGTGAACCTCGGCCGGGGAGCGCGTCCCGTCGATGACCCGCACCTCTTCGCCACCCTGCCGGAGCGCGGCGATCGCCTCGTCGTACTTCTCCGCGATATGCTCCAGCTGATCGCGGTCCTCCTCGAACCGCTCGCGGGTGGCTCGGCCGCTGAAGCGTGCCACTCCAACGTCCACCGGCACTGACAGGAACACCGTCAGGTCCGGCCGCAGCGCAAGGCGGTTGACCTCGCGAAGCCAGCCCAGATCGGACGACAGCGCCTGGTAGGCCAAGCTCGAGAGGTAGTAGCGATCGGCAACGACGGTTTCGCCCCGCGCCAGGGTGGGCACGACCTCGTTGGCGACATGGTCCATTCGGTCGGCCGCAAACGCCAGCGCTTCTGCCTCCGGCCCACCCAACTCGATCTGCCTGCCCAGGTGCCGTCGCAGTACGACTCCGATGGGCCCCTTCGACGGCTCGCTCGTGAACGAAGCCGGGATGCCGACCCGCGCCAGCCACCGCATCAGCATGTCCGACTGAGTGGTCGATCCTGAGCCGTCGATGCCCTCGATCACGATTAGGGCGCCAGGGTGGGGGTTCGCGGGATTCACACGAAGATTGTGGCAGCCTGAACTCGGGCTGTCGCCGCCCATGCCGCTGGCAGGATGCGGCGGATGCGCGGGATCGGCGGCGAACCGCGTGTTGCGTCCAGTCGGTCATCTGGCCCGCTGTGTGGGTCTGTCAACTATTAG
>Ga0182027_10005014_pt1 | contig 20260 bp, 22 predicted proteins | sample 712E1DmetaG_FD_121300 | JGI IMG/M metagenome (GOLD analysis project Ga0182027, IMG submission 121300) | Permafrost microbial communities from Stordalen Mire, Sweden - 712E1D metaG (Illumina Assembly) | ecosystem: Environmental > Terrestrial > Soil > Wetlands > Permafrost | place: Sweden...
AATACGTCCGACTCTTTCGGTAATATTTTTTGTGCTGTTATAAATATAAGAACCGGCGGTAATTACTCCTGAATAGACTCGATAATAAGTTAATTTTCCGACATGCGGATCAATTTGAATTTTAAATGCTAAACCTGCAAGCGGCTGTTTTACGTCCGGCAATCTTGTCTCCTCTTGATCTGTTTTTGGATTATTTCCAAGCAACTCCGGAACATCTAAAGGAGACGGAAGATAATCAATAACTGCATCCAAAAGTGGCTGAACACCTTTGTTTCGAAGAGAACTCCCAGCAAAAATTGGGACTAATTTGTAGGCAATAACTGCTCTTCTTAAAGCATCTTTTAATTCATCATCTGTAATTTCATCTCCATTTAAATATTTTTCGGTAAGCATATCGTCAGTTTCGGAAATTTTTTCAATCATTTTATGCCTATATTCCTTAACCTGTTCTGCCATTTCAGCCGGAATTTCATCAACTACTTGAAACTTTGCGCCAAGATTATCATTTTCCCAAATATAAGCTTTTTGTTCCATTAAATGGACTACTCCTGTAAAGGTTTGTTCAGAACCAATTGGTAAAACCATAATTAAAGTATTCGCACCAAGCCTGTCTTCGATTGACTTAACGGTTGCCAAAAAGTCAGCCCCTAACTTATCCATTTTGTTTACAAAACAAATTCTTGGAACTTTATATTTATCAGCCTGTCTCCAAACGGTTTCGCTTTGTGATTGAACTCCTTCTTCGGCGTCTAAAACAGTAATACCACCGTCAAGGACACGTAGTGATCGCTCTACTTCTGCTGTGAAATCAACGTGGCCGGGAGTATCAATAATATTAATTCTGTAATCTTTCCAAAATGCGGTTGTGGCTGCGGATACAATGGTAATTCCTCTTTCTCTTTCTTGCTCCATCCAATCCATTTGCGTATTGCCCTCATCAATATCGCCGATTTTGTAAGTTTTTCCCGTATAGAACAAAATACGCTCGGTGGTTGTGGTTTTTCCCGCGTCAATATGAGCAATAATGCCAATATTTCTTACTTTATCGAGTGATCTTAATCTATCTGTTGCCGGTTCTGCCATAAGCTTAAAAAAACTCTCCTTTCGGAAGAGTCATAAAATTATAACATAAAATCGCTCTTAATTCTAGTTTTATTATCTACTAAAAAATGCCAGGAGAACTATTCCGACAAGCGTAACTACTATGCCAAAGCCCTGCTGTTTAGTCAACCTGTCTTTGAATACAAACCTTGACAAAAAAACAAAAAGAGTCGGGTAAGCCCCCGCAATCGGCGCGACAATTGCCGCCGCTCCCATTGATAAAGCAAAACTATAACTAAAACCACCAACGTTTTGCAAAAACCCATCGAAAATGCTGAGCAGAAAACCATTTCGAGGTATTGCTTTAAGCGTTTTAAGCTTACCTATACTCGCTAATAATAAAAATATAAATCCGGAAAGATCAATGATGTAGGACGGCCAAAACCAACCAATTTGCTTAATCGGAATTTTTATAAATGTAAATCCAATTCCCCAACCAAACATAACTAAGATTGCCAACAAAATGCCTCTATTTTCAAACACTTTTTTGTTTTTAAGTTCTTTCAGATTAAGCGAAGAAAACACAACGCCGATTAAGATTACAATTATTGATATTATTTGAACGAAAGACAAACTTTCACCAAAAAATATTAAGGATAAAATTACTACGACGCCGCTAAAAGACCCTGCAATCGTGCCTACAAGCGAAGAATTTCCAATTCTTAAGGCTTCATTAAAAGCTAAAAAACAAACAGCCAGGAAAAGTCCGAGAAAAACATTAATTATTAATATTGGTATTGTCAGATGAGCTAAGTCATGCAGCGCAAATGGAATATACAAACTGGTAATTAAAAGTCCGCCTACATAAATCCAAAACGTAGATTTAAAAGTACCGATTTTTCGAGTCGCTGCGACGCCTAAAACATCTCCGGATCCCCAACCGAAATACGAGAGAATAGCGAAAATAATTGCGGTCACAGAAAGATTATATCAGAAGAAAATAAAACGTTAGATATATACTCCGTCGGAATAAGCTTTAAATGCGTGGTATGCATCGCTTATTTTCCCCTCATCGACAGCTTCTCTGATTGTTTTACCGTCTAATAAATTGAATCCTGCTTTATCTATGAATTTCCTTGCCCTATCGGATGAGCCCACCTCTAACTTTAATTCATGAGCAAAATCTATAATTTCTGCTGGAGTTAATGTTTGCCTTTCTTGATTCATTGGTTGATATTAGAATCCACAAGGGATTACCGTTAAAATCTGAAGTGACCGAAAGCTTTATTGGCTTCTGCCATGCGGAGAATTGAATCTCTTTTCTTGATTGCTGCACCTTCATTTTTGGTTGCATCTAAAACCTCCGCTGCTAATTTTTCCGGGAAAGTATGATAGTCACGGCTTGAGCGGGCTCTGGCTGCTTCTAAAATCCATCTTATAGCTAAGGACAATCTTCTGTCTCCTCTAACTTCCTGCGGAACCTGATAATTGGCTCCTCCGACACGCTTTGCTTTTACTTCGGTTCTAGGTCCTACATTGTTAATTGCAGCTTCAAAAAGCACTAACGGATCACCGGCTTTTTTAAGCAATTCAAAACTGGCATAAAAAGCTTTCTCCGCAACGCTTTTTTTACCATCTTTCATCATTCTGTTAATGAATTTGGCAACTAGTTTACTTTGATAAATTTTATCGTCTTTTATTTCTCTTTTTTCTACTTTTTTATGTCTCATATTTTAATTACTTCTCCCTCGACTACGCTCGGGACTTCGCTTCCGCTCAAGCCGCTGGAGCAGCTTCTGGCTTTGCCGCAGCTGTTCCCGCAACCTTTGTCGGTCCTGCTGATTTCTTTGTTCCGTATTTACTTCTTGATCTTTTTCGACCTTCTACTCCCTGCAAATCATACTTACCTCTGACGATATGATACTTAACTCCCGGCAAATCCTTAACTCTTCCGCCGCGAACGAGGACTATTCCGTGCTCGGAAAGAGAATGTCCAATTCCCTGAATATAAGCCGTTACTTCAGTTCTGTTGGAAAGTTTGACTCTGGCAACTTTTCTTAAGGCCGAATTTGGTTTTTTAGGAGTCATTGTTTTAACCAAGGTAACAACCCCACGTTTTTGCGGAGAATTCAAATTTTTATACACTCTTTCTCTGGCGTTAAAAATTCTCCTTAAGCCGGTGGATCTGACTTTTTTTTGTTTTTTGGTTCTGCCTTTTTTGGCAAGTTGACTAAGTGTAGGCATATATTAAACTGCTTCGACAACGGTTCCCTCAACGGGAATCAATCTTCCGATAATAACGTTCTCTTTAAGTCCAACGAGCATATCTTCTGCGCCCTCTAAAGCTGCCTCTGTTAAGACTTTTGTGGTTTCCTGGAATGAGGAAGCCGAAAGCCATGAATCCGAGAATAGAGACGACTTGGTGATTCCCAAAATTGTTTGTCTGGCTGTTGCCGGCTCTCCGCCTTGAGATAAAACTTCAGCGTTAATTTGTTCAAATCTTGTCCTGGTAATAAAGTCTCCCGGAATTAAAGATGTGTCTCCAACTGTTTCAACAATTACCTTATCTGACATTTTTCTAAGGATAACCTCAAAATGTTTATCGTTAATGCCGATTCCTTGTCCCTCATATACTTTTTGCGCTTCGGAAACGATATATCTTTGTCCGTCAATCAAACCCTTAATCTTAATTACTTCCTTTGGATCAAGATATCCTTGCGCCAGCGCTTTTCCGGCCGATACTTCGTCTCCATCGGCAACTTCCAAAGTTGAAGCCATTGGCACAAAATATTCTCTTTCTTCCGCCGGCTTACCGTGGGTACTTTTAACTTTTATAACATATCCGTCTTCGCCGGTTTCAATCGTCACTTTTCCGGAAATTTCCGAAATCGGTGACAAACTCTTTGGCGTTCGCATTTCGAAAAGCTCTTCAACTCTTGGAAGACCATGTGTAACGTCTTGCATTACAGCTCCCGCGACATACCTGGTTCTCATAGTCAACTGCGTTCCCGGCTCTCCAATGGATTGAGCTGCAACTACTCCAACCGGCACTCCTGATTCAACTGTTCTTCTGGTTGAAAAATCCCAACCATAACATCTGGCACAAATTCCGTATTCCAATTGACAGGTTATCGCACTTCTGACAATTACTTCTTCTAATTCTTCCGCAACAATTTGCTTTACCGCTTCCTCGGTGATTTCTTCTCCGGCTTTAACAATTTCTTTCTTGGATTTCTTGGAAACAATCTTTTCCGCTGCATATCTTCCGATTAATCTGTCTGCAAACGCGGCTGTTCTAACTCCATCATGCGTTGTAATTAAAATTCCCTCAGTCGTACCGCAATCATTTGCCCTAACAATTACATCATGGGAAACATCAACTAATCTTCTAGTTAAGTATCCGGCGTTGGCAGTCTTAAGAGCCGAGTCGGTTAATCCTTTTCTGGAACCTCTGGCTGAAGCAACGTATTCAAAAATTGAAAGTCCCTGTCTAAAGTTTCCTTTAATCGGAAGCTCGACAATTTTTCCCATTGGATCCATAATAAGACCTCTCATTGCTGAAAGCTGCTTTAACTGTTCTTTTCCGGCTCTCGCTCCTTCGGAATCAATAATAATCCTGATAACGTTGCCCTGATCAAGACTGTTCCAGGTTAAGGTTGCTATCTTATCTGTGGCTTCCATCCAAATATCGTTTGAAAGTCTCTTTTTCTCGTCGTTAGTAATAAGACCTTCCTGATAATCCGCTTCTACTCCGGTAACTTTTTTCTCTGCATCCTGGATAAATGTATCCTTCTCGGGAACCATCTTGTTATCAAAAACCGAAACCGAAATTCCCGAAACCGTTGATCCGTAGAATCCCAATTTTTTAATGCTATCAATTAACAACTCCACTTCCTCCGATGTATATCTTTTAATAGCGGTTGTAATAATTCTCTTAATGCCCGATGCTTTTACCGCATCGTTAATAAATCCGAAATCCTTGGGAAGTTTTTCATTGAATAATAATCTTCCAACGGTTGTTTCAACTATTTTTCCGTCAACTTTGACATCAATCGGTTCTCTTAATTTTATTTTTCCTAAAGAGTGCGACCAAAATGCTTCGTTGTAGTTACCGAAATTTTGATTTACTTCTCTTTTTAAGGCCGGATTAATGCTGGTTAGGTAGAAAAGTCCGACGGCCATTTCTTTGTTTGGCAAAGTAATTGGACTTCCGTCAGCAGGCTTTAATAAATTGTGTCTTGGCATCATAAGAGAAATTGCTTCCTCTTGCGCTTTTGCAGACAATGGAATATGAACAGCCATCTGATCTCCATCAAAGTCCGCATTGAAACCGGCGCAAACACAAGGATGTAAGGCAATAGCTGCACCTTCAATAAGTACCGGATAGAAGGCTTGAATACCTAATTTATGCAATGTAGGAGCACGATTTAAAAGTACCGGATGATTCTTAGTAATTTCTTCTAAAATATCGAAAACTTCAGGGCTTCTTTTTTCGATAAATCTCTTAGCAGACTTTATATTTGGAGCATATCCCCTGACAATTACCTCTCGGAGCACGAATGGCTTAAACATTTCCAAAGCCATTTCTTTTGGCAATCCGCATTGTGAAAGAGTTAAGTTTGGTCCGACAACGATAACCGATCGCCCTGAATAATCAACCCGTTTACCGAGTAGGTTTTGTCTGAATCTTCCCTGTTTTCCCCTAAGCATGTCCGACAGAGATCTTAAAGGTGAAACAACTACCTGACTTGATCTCTGTGACGCATCGATTAATGAATCAACTGATTCCTGAAGCATTCTTTTTTCATTTCTTAAGATTATTTCAGGAGCTCCAAGGGAAATTAAATGCTTTAATCTGTTGTTTCTATTGATAACTCTTCTATATAAATCATTTAAATCCGAAGTTGCAAATCTTCCACCGGCGAGCTGAACCATAGGCCTAAGATCCGGCGGGATAACGGGAAGTGTTGTCAAAACCATGGATGCCGGACTGATGCCCGCTTTTCTCATTGATTCCAACAGTCTTAATCTCTTGATAAGCTTGAAATATCTTTGTCCTTTAGCCTTAGCTGTCTCATCGCGAAGCGCAATAATAAGTCCCGCAATATCAATCTTTTCAACCAGTTCCGATAATCCTTCTGCACCCGTCTTGATGGTAAAAAAGACTGGTATATCGTATTCTAAAAGCTTAAAATATTCGTCTTCGGATAAAACACTTCCGATTTTAAGGCTTTTGATAAGCTTGGAAAGCGCATCCTGAATTTCATCAAGTTTTTTATTTTCATTAGAGACTCTTTCTTCCAAACGTGCTACTCTTTGTCTTTTTTGAAGCTCAAATTCCTGATTCATCAAATCTTTTTGTTCACCTTTGACTTTTGTTTTAGAAGACTCTTTAAGTTTTTCTTCCAATTCTTTGGAAATTGCATTTGTTTCTACCTCGATATCTTTTTTTTGAGCCAGTTTTCTTTGCTCAATTGTTTTTTCTAAATCCAAAAGGCCCTGTTTTTTCTTATCTTCATCAATTTCGGTAACTAAATACGAAGCGTAATAAATTACACCTTCAAGGCTTTTTTGCGACATATCCAAGATTAAAGATAAAGATGAGGATGATCCCTTAAAGAACCATACATGTGCAACCGGCGCAGCCATTGTAATATGACCCATTCTTTCGCGTCTGACCCTCGAAAGAGTTACTTCAACACCGCATTTATCGCAAATAATACCTCTATTTCTGATTCTTTTGTATTTTCCGCAATAACATTCCCAATCCTTGGTTGGTCCAAAAATTCTTTCATCGAAAAGTCCGTCTTTTTCCGGCCTCAAAGTTCTGTAATTGATCGTTTCCGGCTTGGTTACTTCACCATAAGACCAATTAAGAATATCTGTCTTACTGGCTAACAGAATTTTTAGTGATTTAAAATCTAAAATTGTGATATCTTTATTTTTTTTGTCGTTATTCATGTGTTTCTCCCTCTACGCTTACAGCGCTTTCGGCACTTACAGCACCTTCTACCGGCACTGCTGCCTCTACCAATTCTACTCCCGGATTTTCCGGCGATACTGCAGCTTGTTCTAAAACCTCTTCTCCGCCTAATTCTTCCTGCAAATCTTTCGCTTCCTTTTCTACTTCCTCTTCTTTTTCCTTTATTGTCTCCGTTGCATCAGTTACCTCAACCGGAACACCTATTGGAGCCTCGGAAACAGTTGCTCCAACCGGAACAACGCTTAAACCCAATGCGTTAAGTTCTTTGATTAAAACCTTGAACGATTCCGGAACCTTTGGTGTTGGAATATCCATTCCCTTAACGATTGCCTCAAAAGCTTTTGCTCTGCCGACAACATCATCCGATTTGGTTGTCAACATTTCCTGCAAAGTATATCTTGCCCTGTGCGCTTCGAGTGCCCAAACTTCCATTTCTCCCAATCTTTGTCCACCCATTTGCGCTTTTCCTCCCAATGGCTGCTGGGTGACTAAAGAGTACGGACCGGTCGACCTGGCATGAGTTTTGTCCTCGACCATGTGAATTAACTTCATCATGTATTCGATTCCAACAACTACCGGGTTTTCATATGGCTCGCCTGTTCTTCCGTCGTAAAGAATTGCTTTTCCTTCAACCGGAAGTCCGGCTTTTTTAAGTTCTGCGACAATTTTTTCCTCTTCGACTTCTTCAAAGACCGGCATTCCGATCTTATGTTTTAAATTAATTGCTCCCCAACCCAGATGCGCTTCCAAAAGCTGACCCAAATTCATACGGGCAAGTACCGAGATCGGAGAAATGATTATATCAACCGGAGTTCCATCTGCCAAGTGGGGCATATCAACTTGGGGAAGAATTTTTGAAATAACGCCTTTGTTTCCGTGTCGTCCGGCAAGCTTATCGCCGACAACAACGTGTCTTAGCTGCGCTACTTCAACAATAATTTTTCTTAAAGTTCCCGGCTCCAATTCGTCGCCTTTTTTCCTGTCAAGAATTTGAACATTAATAACCGTTCCTTTTTCGCCATGCGGCATTCTTAAGGAAGTATCCCTGACTTCTCTGGCCTGTTCTCCAAAAATCGCCCTGAGTAATCTTTCTTCTGCGGAAAGCTCTGTTTCACCCTTTGGAGCAATTTTTCCGACTAATATATCTCCCGGCGCAACTTCTGAGCCGATTACAACAATTCCGTCTTCGTCCAAATTTGCCAAATCTTCTTCGGAAACATTTGGAATATCGCGGGTTGTTTCTTCCGGTCCTAATTTTGTTTCAACTACTGCCGCTTCATATTTTTCAATATGGATCGAAGAAAGAGTATCTTCTTTAACTAACCTGTCGGAAATGACAATTCCGTCTTCGTATCCTAAACCATCCAAAGATGTATAGGCAATTAAAAGATTTTGTCCCAAAGCCAATTCTCCGTTTTGCGATGCCGGTCCGTCAACCAAAAGATCGCCTTTTTTTACTTTTTGGTCTGTATTTACAACAGTTCTTTGAGTGTAAGCCGTAGCTTGCGAGGTTCTTTGGAAAGAATTAATATAAAAGGCCTGCTCCTGCTTTTCATCTTTTCCTTTAATGACAACTTTATTCGCATCGGCATAAGTTATAATTCCGTCATATGGTGCATAAATAACTCTTCCCATCATTTCCGAAATAGGTCCTTCCATTCCGGTTCCGACAATCGGACTTTCAGGATTTATTAATGGAACTGCCTGGCATTGCATATGAGTTCCCATGAGCGCTCTGTTGGCTTCGTCGTGGCTGACAAACGGAATCAAGGATGCGGCGGCTCCCACAACCTGACGCGGAACTAAATCAACATATTCTGCTTTTTCTTTTTCGGTTTCTAAAAATTCTCCATTATATCTTGTCGGAATTCTTTCCTGCGTAATTCTATCGTTGTCATCCACGATCTCCGCATGAGTAATATAATGCTTTTTTTCATCATCAGCTGAAAGATAAACTATTTCGTTTGTGGCTTTAGAAATTATCTCTTTGCCATGTTTTTCATGCACAACTTTTCTATATGGCGCTTCTAAAAAGCCGTATTCATTAACTTTGGCAAATAAAGACAAATAGGTAACCAAACCGATATTCGGGCCCTCAGGACTTCTGATCGGACAAATTCTTGAATATTGAGAACTGTTAATATCGCGGATTGAGAAAGCCGCTCTTTCTCTGGAAATTCCGCCGGTTCCCATAACGGTTAAACGGTTAAGGTTGTCTATTTCGGAAAGCGGGTTTGTTTGGTCTAAGATGGTGGAAAGTTGGGAGGTTCTGAAGAATTCGTTAATGGATGCCATAATTGGCCTGGCATTAATAAGGCCGGAAATTGAAATTGGTAATTCCGGTTGGATAAGACTCATTCTTTCTTTGACTGATCTTTCCAATCTTAAGGCTCCAATTCTAAAGGCGGTTGTGGCAACCAATTCTCCGACACATCTGACACGTCTATTTGCCAATGAATCAATGTCATCAATTCCTTCTTTATTTTGGGCAAGTTTAATTAAGAAGCTTATTGTTCCGATAATATCTTCCACTGTTAAAATCTTTGTTTCTAAATCAGGCGCGTAGAATCCGGTTGTTCCCTCTAGCTTTTTGTTAAGCTTATATCTTCCCACCGCTCCCAAATCATAACGTCTGTTATTGAAGAACATACCTAAGAAATTCTCCCGGACTTTATCCAAAACTACCGGTTCTCCCGGATGCATTTTTCGGAAAATTTCGATTAATGCTTCTGTTGAATCGGTTGTTTCGTCTTTAAGCAAAGTATTTTCGATAAATGAGGTTTTTCCGTCTGCTTCTACGTCTCTGAATTTGTTTTTGATATCTTCGTTTAAGGAGATGCCGAGGGCCCTAAGGAAAGTGGTGGCCAAAAACTTTCTACGTCTGTCAATTTTAACCATGACAGTTTCGTGTCTGGTGGTTGCAAATTCAAGCCAACTTCCATGCACCGGCCTGATTTCGGCATTGTACAAAGTTTTGCCGGTAACGTTGTCCGCTGTTGCTGTAAAGAAAGCGCCGGGACTTCTGACTAATTGGTTTACAACTGCTCTTTCTATACCATTAATAACAAAAGTCGCTCGCTCCGTCATTTGAGGAATGTCGCCTAAAAATACTTCTTGATCGTAGGTTGCGCCGGTTTTTTTATTGGTAAGAACTGTATTTACATATAATGGTGCATCAAAAGTGACGCCCTTGGAAAGTGCAATTTCCGGAGTGTTGGTTGTTTTTCCTAAGCGGTAATCTTTAAGTTCGAGGTTCCAATTCTTTTCTGTAAAATCATCAATCGGGGAAATTTCATCGAGGACCTGTTTAATACCTTTTTCCAAAAACCACTGATAGGATTCTTTTTGAATCGCTAAGAGATCTATTTTTGGCAGGAGAGAAAATTCTTTTCCCCAATTATCTCTAATATTATTCTTATGGTCGTTTGTTGTGTCAGTTTTGGCCATTCGTTTTTTTATTTTGAGCTTATAGAAATTAGTGGCTAATGCCAAAAAAATGGGAAAGGTATCTCACCTTTTCCATGTTGATTCCTATAGAGTGTTGAATTTATATCATAAATCCTGAAGGTGTGTCAAGTCCCAACTTGTTATGATGCAGATCCTGAGCTATAGCGAAATACTTTTATTTCTAACGTTAACTTGTTCTAAAGAGAGACGCCGAATGAGCTTCGAAAAAAAATAAATTATTTAAGTATCCCTTAACTGCTTCAATTGGTCTTCCGGGCTGTAAACCCGAATAATTAATTATACCCAACATTGATCCGTTTTTAACAATTTTCCAACTTATGCTTAAAAAACCATCCGTATCGGACTCATCGTCAACGTCTGATCCGCTATTGACTATAGGTAAACGGCCAACGTCTTTAATCGTAAAACTACCAATACCATTTTTGTTTACATAAGTCATTAAATTATTTCTTCCTTCTGAAACCAAATGGTAATCTCTTGAGGTTAACAATATCGGCAATGAACTATATCTGACCCTTGCCGGAATAAATTGACCATTAACAACATCTGCCTCAAGCGTATCGGCGACTTTCATGCCGGGAAACACTCTTTCCAAATGACTTGGTATTCCGGCATGAAATCTTGGATAACAAGAAGGGAAAATAAATTTATATCCTCCCTGCCTGTCAATTCTTCTTATATAAGGTTTTTCTGCTTGACCTACCTTACTATCAATTAGCACTTCTTCAATTTGATTACGAAGTGTAGGATTTAAATCTTTTTCCGGCATATGCAAGTATTATAGGCTATTTATTGACAGAGGTCAATCCCCGGTAACAGAAGTTGTTTTTAAATGAAGGTCTCCCAAAATCTTTTTTCTGTTTATAAATAAAATTGTTCCGAAAACACAAACAATCAGTGCTCCTAATTGGATTGCCGGGGCTGTACCAAATCTGTCCGAAAGAAAACCAACCTCAAAACTGCCAACAGGAGCCAGTCCGATAAACATTAGGGCGTAAATACTTAGCACTCTTCCCCTCAGTTCTCTTGTTGCCAGTGTTTGAATCGTTGTATTCATGGTGGCAAACTGAAATAGTAAACCGAAACCGGCTAAGAATAAAAATAGAAGCGCAAGCATAAAATTATGGGTTAAAGTAAATAGGAAAATGCTAACCGCAAAAAGAGTATTGCCGCCGAAGATACGAATCACGGGTGAAATTTTTTGCGAAAAAGCCGATACTATAATAGTTGCAGTCACGGCGCCTAAACCGCCCGCAACATATAAATATCCTAAACCGGTTGCGCCCAAATGAAATGTGTATTGAGTAATAACCGGCAAAATAGTGGTGTAAGACCAGGCGAAAATTGACGAAACTCCCACAAAGATCAGTAGAGCGCGGATAGTAGAGTGATTAAATGCATACATTAATCCTTCTTTGATCGCAAGTACCGGATGTAGTTTTTCTTTTGGAACATAGAGCTCAACTTTCATTGCAAGAAGAGCTAGTATTACCGCTATATAACTTAAGCCGTTAAGCATAAACGCCCCGCCTGTTCCGATTAGAGCAATCAAAATGCCCGCAACTGCCGGACCGACAACCCTGGCGCTGTTATAAATTCCCGAATTGATCGCAATCGCCGAAGCCAATCTTTCTTTACCGACAAACTCAGGAACAAACGACTGTCTTGCCGGCCAATCGATAGCGTTGACCACTCCCAAAAGAAACGCCAGAAGTCCAATTTCAAAAACCGTAATCACTTTAAGAATCGTCAGTAGTCCTAAAATAAAAGCCAGTATCATGGAGCTCGCTTGAGTAAACAAAACGATATGTTTTTTAGGAAATCTGTCAACAATTACCCCGCCGAAAAGCGAAAAGAAAAATGACGGGATATTAGCCAGCGCCGCGACTAACCCAACCATGAGCGCCGAATGAGTGAGCTGCAAAACCAGCCATCCCTGGGCAACGATTTGCAACCACGTCCCGATAACCGAAATTAGTTGTCCGCTAAAATAAAGTCTGTAATTGGCAACTGTAAAGGCGGGAAAAAAGGAAAAAAATTTATTAATAAGAGGTGACTGCCCAACGCTAATTTCCGGACTTTCTTCGCTAATATACGCTGCTTCTTTCTCGAAAGATTCTTTTTGAGGATTTTCTTCCATGAGTTTAATTATAGCAGAGGAACAAGCTATTTTAGTTTGACAATCGTTTATTTGCGAGTATAATCACAATAAGTATGGGAGCAAAAGAAAGAGGTGGCGTAACGATTCCTAAAGGAACCCGCGCTTCCGAAGTTACATTAGACATTCCTCGTCATGGTGCAACCCCAGAGGTTATTGACGCTGTTAGGCAAATTTACGAAGACAATACAGAATTTCCCTCATACGAAATAAACCGAACCATAACTAAAAAGGATATCTACCGAATACTCTTAGGAACTGACGCTAGAAAAGGAAGAGTTGAGGTTATGGACGGCAAAAAGGTAAGACGAGGCGGATACTACAATAATAAACGTTATAAACACATCCCTCACCGGCTAATAGATGGAACTTTAAACAACTGGATTTATGTTTTGGCGCAATCTGATCCCAGCACACTAAGTAATATAGGATCGCTTGTTATTGCAGACCTGGAAGAATTAAAAATTCGTTACAAAAAAATAAATCCCTAATATTTATACGGGCCGACAATAATGTTCGGATCCGCTCTCCCCACTTCCCCCGTATCCATTCCGTAACCCTGCAGCCAGACATCGGCAAGCGTAAATCCGACATAATCGGTTTTGTAATCGACCTGTCTTTTTTGTGGTTTATCTACCAAAGCAAATGATTCAACGGTTTTGGCTTTTTTGGATTCAATTAATTTATGAATTATTTGAAGACTTCTGCCTGTGTCTAAAACGTCATCTACTAATAATACGCATCGCCCTTCGGGATTAATATCCATATCCTGAATAATTTTCGGTTCATACTTTGCCCTTGTTCCGTCCGGATAACTTTTTAGCGTCACAAAACTAATTTCCAAATCGGTAAGGCCTTGTTTATGAAGCTCTGAAGCTAAATCCGCGGTCAATTTAAATGCCCCTTTTAAAATTCCGACAACCAATAAATTCTTGCCTTTATACTTTTGGCTGATCTTAAAAGCCAACTCTTCCAATTTTTTTTGAATTTGCGCCTGAGAAATAAGAATTTCACCCGGCTGATATTGAGTAGTGCTCATTTACGAATGATTATAGCACTTGTCAGTTTTTAACTTTCCTGACTGTTTCGACTTGCCCTTCTGTTAAAGCCAACAATTCACTCAGAGATTTCAATAGTCTTTTGGCATGTTCACGGTTAATACCAAATCTGCTAACTACTGCAATTTGATTGGTGTTTAGAATTCTTTGTCCGACATCGAAAACAATTCCGTTTTCGCTGATAGTCATCTGAATATGATCGGAAAAAAATACCGGTGTTGTCTGAGCATTGATGTTTAAGTTAAAACCTTTTTCTTCCTGCTTTTCGTCTGCCATGTTTAATCACCTCCTTTTATAAATTTATTATAACACCAATTAAATCCAATATTAATTGATTGGCAAATATTAATATCGTTCCTTAAGCTTGACAATTAATTTCCATCGGAGTATTATTTTTTTCACTGCTATATGAGGCAGTTTTTTATGGGTAAACGCGAAAAATGCACAGAAGCATCCGAAGAATTAGTTGCAGCAAAAAAAGCTGAACTTCTCCAAAGATTATTATTGTCCGGAGCATTGGATCCCCTTCGGGGACTTGTTGGACCAATAGTAGCCAGCGGAAAACAAGAAGAAGGTCACGATTGGACTTATGATCTCAAACTCCAAGAAGACGACCAACATGGAGAATGCTCCCTAGTACTTACAGCTTTAAAAAGTGACGAAGCAAGTATCTCAATTGTTCTTCTTAATCACGGCTCGCTATATGTTGCGGGCGCGTCAAATGAAGCATCTTTGTTTGATGAAGAAAGCGGTAGAATAATAGTGCCAATTAATTGCCCCGACCAAACTCCAAACCCGGAAGCCAGAAAAGCGGTAGAAAGAGCCATGCAAAATCCTAAAATAATTAGGCCTCAACCAATTACTCTGTCGTAGTACCATCAAACTCGGGGCCGTCTTTTTCTGCTTCTTCCTTTGTATTTCTAATAATTCCGTCTTTATGGTGTGCCGGCGCGTAAATCGTGTAAAGTTTAAGCGTTTCTGTTTGCGATGTATTTACAACATTATGTTGTGCTCCTTGAGGAACAATTACCGCATCCCCGTCCGAAACAATATATTCGGTCTCATTGATGATTACCTTCCCAATCCCTTTTTCAAAACGGAAAAATTGGTCATTACCATCGTGTACTTCCATTCCAATTTCTTCACCGGGCCGAAGAGACATCAAAACCAACTGACAATGCGCTGCCGTATAAAGCACGTGACGGAAATTTTCGTTTTCCAGCGTTAACTTTTCAATATTATCTTTATATCCCTTTTTCATACCTTCTATACAATACTCTCTCTTTATGCGGAAATCAACTTGAAAATGACATATTGAGCATGTCAATTTGAGTGAAACGAAATGGTTTATCCAGCGAAATAGTTGTGAGTCTCCCTCACAACTAAAACAACCCACCGGGTTTTAGCCACAATGGGTTGAATTACATTAATCATAACTTATAAATGAGTCTTACGTCTAGAGGGGGTTTAAGCATTTAAACAAAGCTGTTATTTTCCGAGGAGACCTTTAACCCAATCAATAATGCCCCTTATCCAGTCGACAAACGAAACAACATTGTTGACATCTTCCTGCCCTTTTTCGATCTTATCTGTTATTGCCATAAAGGTATTTTCTCAAGATTTCTTGCAGAAGTCAAATTGAGCGAAGCGAAATCCCTTGCGAAGCGAAGGGATCAAGTGTGGTAAAGTAAGGCATATGATGTTACTTAGCAATGACTATTGGGAAATAAGAAATACCAAAGAAAAAGGACGCGGGCTGTTTGCGAAAAAAGATATTGCAAAAGGCACCGTAATTGGAGATTACATCGGCAAAATTATTCATCCCCGGGATGCGGTAGTTGATGAAGAAAATTTTTACCTGATTTACTATCACGACAGCGCAGCTATTTTACCGGATTTAGAAAAACCCGGAATTCATCTTTTAAATCACGCTTGTGTTCCAAACGCTTGGCTTTACACATACAAAGGACATACTTTAGCTTTTGCTCTTAGGAAAATTTCTAAAGAAGAAGAAATAACAATTCCCTACTTGCTATCTCCCAAAGACGACTCCTGCAATCCCTGCCCTCATATTTGTAAATGCAAAGATTTCCGCTGCACAAAGACCATGCATTTATCAAAAGACAGATACAATAAATGGAGGACGTTTAATGAAAAATGGGCTAAAAAAACAAAAAGAAAAAGAGTAAGCTACGGAAAAGAATTATCGGTATTAGCAACTTATCCCAAAACAATCTCGATGAATTATATTAATGGCGTTAATACGTTATTCGAATTTATGTTATAATGTGCTATGAGAGATTTTAGTCGGGACAGACAACAAGGCGGAGGAAGAGATTTCAAGCGAAGAGATTTTGACAGACCACAAACTATGTTTAAAACCATTTGTAGTGATTGTGGCAAAGAATGCGAAGTACCTTTTAAACCAAATGGCAGTAAGCCGGTTTTTTGCAGAGATTGTTTCCAGGGCAAAAGAAATTCCGAAGGACCAAGAGATAATAATTTCCCGCCAAGACGACCTAATTTTGATGACAGAGGCCAAAATCAAATGCCACCGCCACCTCCTCCTCACAAAGAAGAATTTGCAGCTTTAAATGCAAAGCTTGATAGAATCTTGAGCTTACTAAATATGTTGAGCGAAGCGAGATCTCAAGAAGGAATGATTGTAAAAGAAAAGATTAAAAAACCGGTAGTCGCTACGCCGGTCGTAGTTACTGAGCCTGCAGTAGTCGAACCCGTAACAGAAGTTGAGTCGGCACCGGTAGTTAAAGCTAAGTTGAGCGGAACGAAATCCAGCAAAGCTGGAAAAGCTTCAAAAAAGAAACTAGCTAAATAGTTTTTCGTAGATCACAAAATCGCAGTGTTGATAATGGTTTACAAAATCTCCGGTTTTTTTATAACCTAATTTTTCATAAAAACCTATTACTTCGTCATCTTTCCATGTAATTAGATATGACTTATGCGCTTTTAAATCTTTTCCAAATTCTTCGGCCTTTTCCATTAACTGTCTTCCGATTCCCGATCCTCTTTTGGCTTTTGTAACAATCAAATCATCTATGTATAAAACGCCTGCTGCAAATTCACCGTAAATTGTTCCCGCGATTTCACCATTCTCCACAGCTTTAAATACAAATTCTTCTTCTATCCAATTATCAGGCTTACCATAATGTTTTACGTTTGTGGCAACCCATTCTTTTGAGTTAAATGGTTTTATCTCTTCCTTTGTCGACTTACTGATTATAACCATATAATCGATTATATCATTCATCCATAATTCATTCTTGATTGACAGATGTTCTAAATGTTATACTGCCCGTCATGCTTGAAAACGAAATAACCACAAATGTCCCGCCCGCCATCATTTTCCGGGAAAATTATTTCCGTAAAATATCAATTGGGATTGTAAAAGTCGCCTTAGCTATTCTTTTACGCCTTCCTGCTTTTTCAATTTGTCCCCTTGATGATGTAGCATTTTTCTTGGCCGCTACTACTAATTCCACCAATGCTATGCAGGATATCGCAATTTTAAACGGAGCACCCGAATTGACTATGTCCGCTACTAATGAAAATGGCAAGGAAGTACTTCTCCCCCAGCCTCCAATGGGCGTTATCTAAATAGAAAATGAGTAAGTTGAGCGAAGCGAAATCCTGAGCGTAGTCGAAGGATGAGTACATTATTTATTGTTTGGGGGGTTGAAGTTTTTCTTTTTCCTCCAAAAGCATTCTAATTAAATATGGCCTGTTCCAAAGCTTAACATTATTTACTTTTGCCAGATTCCACGCCATATTGGAAAAATTATTGTTTGTGACAACCATTGCTTCCGTGCAGTTGTAATAATTTTTTGCGGAATATGCCTCTCTTACAGCGTCTTCTCCCACATATACTCTCCAGCGTTTTGCCTGAACAACAGTTCTGATCCCGTCTTTTTCGATTATCAAATCCGCGCCGTAATCGGGCATGCCTTTACCCGTACTTGTCAGGTTGGCTTTATACCCCAAATTAGTAAACAACATCTTTAATCTCTTCTCGAAATCTTCCCCCGTCATCCTGTCGATTTCAAAAATGCCCGAATCTGCTAGACGTACTTGTTTAACAATTTTTATGACTAGAAAAACTATGCCAACGACTATTAAAATTAACCAAACATACCAAAAATCCAAAAACATCGGAGCTGAAGCGCTAATGCCCTGAATAAGGTGCTGGGTGAAAAGTGATCCGTAGTCTGTTGACATACTTTAATAATACACCAAACGAAGCCGTGAGAGAAATGGTTTACCTATTGAACGGAGTGAAATCCTTTAGGATTGAGTGAGGCGGATTAGTTATTTAAATAGCTCCGATTCAATTCTGGTTTTTATCGCATCCCGCACTTTTCTATATACCGCTAAAATTTCAATTTCGGAACCGGCTGCTCTTGAGGGGTCGGGAAAACTCCAATGACGCCTGTTTTTAGCGTTTGGAAAAATCGGACAAGCTTTATCTGCCTGATCGCAAACCGTAATTACTTCATCAAAACGGTTATTTAGATATTGCGCTAAAGTTTTACTGGTTTGTTTGGAAATATCAATTCCGATTTCCTGCATAACCTGTATCGCCTGCGGTCGCACAAAAGTTTTTTCCAAGCCCGCAGAATAAACTTCAAATTTATTTCCGCCTAAACTCCGCAGTAACCCTTCTGCTATTTGTGAGCGGGCCGAATTATGGGAACATAAAAACAGAACGGTTTTCATTTCGTCTTTACGATATCTCTTCGTGGCCTGAATGTAAAGAAGTACTTTGCGTATTGAATGTAACGAAATAGTTTACCTATTGAACGGAGTGAAATCCTTTAAGATTGAGTGTAACAAAATCAGGATAGGGGAATTTTGTTGATAGACAACTTAGTTATTTTTGTTATAATGGCTTGACTTATGGCCAGAACTTACTTAGAAGCCGGGTTAAAAATTGCCACAGCAGCATTCTTTATAGCAGGCGCTGCAAAGATAGGAATGGCAGCAGCAGATCAAGCTGACATATTTAGGGCAAACGCAGATAAGATAAGCGCTAATGTTGCTTTACAACAAGAAACTCCAAAGCAAGCCGCAGAGCGTACTGCAAGAATTGACAAAGATAATAAAGAGACACAAGACAACGGCATACCCGGAACAATATCGCTTTTAATCTCCGGCGCAATTTTTGTTGCAAGCCGCACTTCCAGCCCATCCAACCCCTATGACAGGAGAGCTAATAGAAGAATAAGCTAAAAAAACTACAGAAATTTTGTGGCCTCCAAAGTTAAACTGTTATTCCAATTTTCTCAAGAAATTGAGAATAAGAAAAATGAATTGAATTGAGAGGAACTTATTGAATTGATCCAAAAAAAACAACCCACCTCAGGTTGCCCCCCTTGGTGAGTTGAATATATATTCTTTACTGTTTCCTCCCAAAAGTCAAATTAAATTCTTGTCAATAGCAGTAAATACCCTAATTATCAATCTAAACTTAACAAGCGGCCGGTTATGGTGTATAATAAAAGCACAAAGACCCTGTTTCCGAATTGTCACCGTATGGTGCGCGTTCCAGACATACGTTTGGATAGGATGCAGGGTCGCTTTTTATTTAAAGAGCCATACATCTTCAATTCTCTTGCTCTCCGAAAATCAAAACAAAATTTTCCAAATCTATAAACTCTAGGACATTGACTTTTTGATCAAAACTGAGTAAACTTCTACAAAGTAGGAGTTTACTCCAATATTGGGCTCATATAGCACTAATATAATAACTATTATAAGATATACTTTAATATGCCAGATATAATCGAACAGAACCCAAAGATCTTAAGCGGCCAACCGATAATCAGGAATACAAGAATTCCAGTTGCGAGAGTGATGGCTTTAATTGGTATGGGATATACATTAACCAAATTAAAAAGAGAACTACCGGATTTAGATAAGGTAACAAAAAGAGATCTTTTAAATATTTTTTCCTACTATAAAACGACGATCTAATAAGTCCCACAAGATTAGAAAATTCCACTTATTGCTAGATACAGCATTCGCTCATCCATCTGTATTCATAAAATTAAAATCTAAAGCAAGTCTAAAACATGTCAGACACGATTATAATCTTTCGAGACAAGCGGAAGATAAAGATATCTACCAGCTTGCGACTATGGAAAATAGATTTGTAGTAACGATTGATAATGATTTTACGAGATTGGTTAAGCCCAATCAGGCAGGCATCATTCTTATTAACGCTTATCTGTCGAATGAGGAAATTGATAAGGCGTTATGTAATTTTATTTCTGGAAAAAATCCAGATGATTTTAAAGGAAAATCTACCAAAATTTAAGAATTTTCTACAATTTTTATTTCTTCCGGAGTTAGGCCGTAGAGCTTGTAAGCTCTTATGCTGGTATTCTTAAGAACATGAGAATAAGAAAGCCGGGGCCGAGCGAAGCGAGGCAAAACGAGGCAAGAGAGAATCTAAAAATCTAAAACCAAAAACCGCGGGCCTTGGAAGTCAAATTAAATATTACGTCCTAAATCCTCTATTTTGCGACGCGGAGGCTA